>OBYM01001204.1_pt1 | contig 11635 bp, 9 predicted proteins | sample 1538191 | NCBI WGS metagenome assembly OBYM01 (sample SAMEA2580165, study PRJEB22360) | human gut metagenome | biome: human gut; feature: human-associated habitat; material: faeces | place: Denmark | collected 2008/2010 | reverse complement strand
AGAGCGGTGAGGGAACCGTCCGCCTGAGAAAAGACGGCCGCTGGGAGGGGCGGGTGGTCATCGGCTACGACGAGAAGGGCCTGCCCAAGACGAAAAATGTCCTGGCCAAGACCAAGGGTGAGTGCGTGGAGAAACTGAAGGCTCTAAGGGAGACCATCTCGCCTACTATCCCCTCCAGGGTCCGGGCGGATATGTCCTTCGAGGAGTGGCTGGATCACTGGTATGAGACCTACAGTAAACCAACGATCCGCCCCAGAACGCAGCGCACCTATGAGGGATACCTCCGGCTGTACATCAAACCAAAGTTAGGCAGTATCCCGTTGAACAAGCTGACAACAACCGACATCCAGCAATTCTGCGCCTGGATGAAGTCAGATGACCACATGGGTAAAGGCCGCATTGCTGACAGCCAGATCCGGAACTGCTATAGCCTCTGTCACCGGGCTCTGGAAAAAGCAAGAACAGAGCATCTGATCCCCCGTGATCCGACTGAGGGGCATAAGTTGTCCCCGGTGAGATATGAGGAAATGAAGATCCTCTCCAGGGAGGCCATGCAGAAACTGTTGATCCAGGCTAAGGAGGAGAACTACTACGAGCTGTTTCTCCTGGAGTTGGCCACCGGCCTGCGGCTGGGGGAGATCGCAGCCCTTCAATGGGATGATCTGAACCCGACAACTGGAGAACTGCGGATCAACAAGCAGGCCGGGACAGTCGGCCCGGAGGTTGTGATCTGCGAACCGAAAACGAAAGCGGCGGTCCGCACCTTGATCCTGCCGCCCACGGTCCTGAAGGTGATGCGGGAGTACAAGGCCAAAGTTGACTCCCGATGGATGTTCCCCTCACCCAAGAAAGAGGATTCACCCATGCGCCCATCCTCCATCCATCTGCGCCTACACAGGATATTAGACCACGCCGGGTGTGAACGAGTTAGGTTCCACGATTTGCGGCACACCTTCGCCACCAACGCCCTGGCCTACGGGATGGACATTAAGACCCTCTCTACCATCCTGGGCCATGTGTCCAGTGCCACCACGCTGAACACCTACTCCCATGTCACCGACGAGATGCGGCAGAGGGCAGCGGTAAAGATCGACCAGGGCATCGCCAAGGTGGAAGTCAATCCGCAGGAGGAGAAACCAAAAGAGCGCACCATGACCACCTTCCAGGCGAGGAAACGGTGGAGCCGAAAGGCAAGCTGAATGACGTAAACTGGCCCGCCGGGAGAAAAATCCCACGGCGGGCCGGTTTTCGCTGTCTGTGGGCAAATATGTGGTCAAGAGGTGCTTGACCGGTAAAAGAGCCATGGATTTGTGCTTAAAGTAGGATGGTTTGAGCGATAATTGGCAATCTTCAGGAAGAATAATTGAGAGTATCTAACCTGTGCTGACACAAACAAAGAGACCTAATTTTATATAGAAGGCTGTCGAGAAAGTCTGCCTTCAACGCTCCAATTTCTGCCCACAACAGCAGTCGGCATATTTTCCGCGACGCCATAAATGCTTTGCCATTTGAGACGATAGCTGGTATACTGAATTTGGCTGAAGAAGGGCGCCTTTCAAAAAACAGTTGGAGGTTGTCGGCGTGCTGTACATACTATATTTTCTCATCGCCATTGGCGCGACCACGGTGGGGTCCCTGACCGGAATGGGGGGCGGCGTGATCATCAAGCCGCTTATGGATGTGCTCCACCACTTCGATGTGGAGACCATTGGGGTGCTGTCGTCCATTACCGTCTTTTCCATGTCTGTCGTCTCCATTGGAAAGCAGATTCTGGCCAAGGCGGAGATCCCTTACAAAATCGCGGTGCCGCTGGCCCTGGGCTCGGTGCTGGGCGGATATATAGGGCAGGAGATGCTGCGGGCCATTGTGGAGGCGCTCCAGGCCCAAGGGATTGTCACGGTTATCCAAAACGCAATGTTGGCCATTTTGATTTTACTCGTCTATTTTTACATGCGGAACAAGGCCCATATCCGGGGACATCAGCTCTCCGGCATCCCGGTCTCCCTGGCGGTGGGCTGCTTCCTGGGGATCTGCTCCTCTTTCCTGGGCATCGGAGGCGGCCCCATCAACGTGGCGCTGATCATCTACCTCTACTCTGTGGGCACAAAGGCGGCCACGGTCTGTTCCCTTATGACCATTCTGTTTGCCCAGATCTCCAAGCTGGGGACGGTAGCCCTGTCCACCGGGTTTTTGGTGTATGATCTGTCGGTGGCCCCGGCCATGGTCATCGGCGCCATTGCGGGCGGCTTTATCGGCGCCAGCCTCAACAAGCGCTGCTCTGAGCAGGCGGTGGAGCGTGCATTTAATGGTGTGCAGCTTCTGGTGCTGGCCATTGCCATCTTCAATATCGTCCGGAACCTGCTGGGAGGGTGACTATGGAACATCTCACACTTTTGGTAAAGCCGGCCTCCAGCCTGTGTGATCTGCGGTGCCGGTACTGTTTTTATGAAGATGTCTCAGACAGCCGACAGGTAAAGAACATGGGGCGGATGACCGAGGAGACCGCACGCCGTCTCCTCACCGCCAGTGTCCAGGCCGTGGGTGCGCAGGGCTCTATGCAGATCACCTTCCAGGGGGGGGAGCCCACACTGGCGGGGCTGGAATTTTACCGCTCCTTTCTGGCGTTGGAGGGGCAGATATGCCCGTCCTCCCTCCGCATCACCCACTCCATACAGACCAACGGGATGACGCTGGACCGGGAGTGGGCGGACTTCCTGGGGGAGCATGGGTTCCTGGTGGGGCTCTCTCTGGACGGGGCCCGGGAGTTCCACGATACGCTGCGGGTCGACCCCCGCGGGAAGGGAACTTGGGACCGGGCAGTCCGGGCGCTGGCCCTGCTGGACGGGGCGGGGGTGGAGACCAATCTTCTCTGTGTTGTCACCAATCAGCTCTCCCGCAGCCCCCAAAAGGTGTATCAGTCCTTAAAAAAGCTGGGAAACCACCCGCTGCAGTTCATCCCCTGTCTGGACCCGCTGGACGCGCCCCGGGGCGGCATGCCCTACTCCCTCCCTCCGGCCCGCTACGGGAAGTTCCTCTGCGGACTGTTCGACGCCTGGTACCGGGATCTGGAGGCGGGGCGGTACGTCAGCATCCGGCTGTTTGACGACTACCTGCGCATTTTGGCCGGGATGCCCCCCAGCACCTGTGCCGCCGCCGGGGCCTGCGGCAGCTACCTGGTGGTGGAGGGGGACGGCAGTTTGTATCCCTGTGATTTCTTTGTGCTGGATGATTGGAACTTGGGCAGCATTTACACGGTCAGTGTCGAGGAGGCCCTCAATGGGGAGAAAAGCCGGCAATTCCTGCTGCAAGGGCAGTTGCGTCCCCAGGCCTGCGGCAGCCGTCCGTATCAGGCCATCTGCCGGGGGGGCTGCCGCCGGGATTGGACCGCTCTTGGCCCGGAGGGGGGCAATTATTACTGCCCCGCGTTCCGCACCTTTTTTGACTATGCCCTGCCCAGACTCCGGCGGGCGGCACAGGTGCTCCTGCACCAATAAACCAAACAGAAAACGCGCTCCGCGTGGACATTGTCTGTACCGCGGAGCGAGTTTCTTTTTATTCAACTTTCCGAATGGAAGTTCCAATGTAAATCTTGGGCTTCAGCACACAGGTGTAGTTTTTGTCCTCGCAGTCCTTGCGCTGGATCATGGTCATAAGCCGGGTGGCCACCAGAGCGCCGATTTTCCGTCCCTGATGGACCGAGCAGGTGATCCGCTCCTTCTCCCAGTCCTTTCCCGAGTAGTCGAAACAGACCAGGGAGCAGTCCTCCGGCACGCGCTTCCCCTGCAACTCCAGCACCTGGCGCACCAGGCGGTAAATCATGTAATTGCAGCAGACGATGGCGGTGTATTTGGGGAGCCCCTTCAGAAAGCGGTCGATGGAACGGGCAAACCGCTGATCATGGGCCTCGTCGGACACGCACCACTTGATATAGTCGTCCTGGAACTCCACCCCGCGCTTCAGCATGGCGGCGGCCGTCCCCTGGAACTTCTCGATGCTCTGGTAGTTGTCATACACGAAGATCCCCGCGATCTGGCGGTGCCCCGCCTGGATCAGCAGTCCGACCAGCTGATCGGCGCACTCCTTATCGTTGACGATGACCCAGGGGTAGCGGAGATTTTTATAGTAGTTGTTGTAAAAAATGACGGGGATGCGCCGGCGGTAAATCTCGCGGTAGCAGTCCAGATTGGGGTTGAGCATGCTGGCCTTGACGCCGTCCACAATAAAGCCCTGAAAATTTTGATGGACCACTGTCTGCAGGCAACGCCGCTCATTGGCAAACTTGTTGTCGGTAAAAAAGACCCGGAGGTCCACCTGCCCGGCGGGCAGCACGCTTTTGATCCCCTCCAGCAGTTCGGAGTTTGCGTCGGTATCCTGGCCCTGCAGGATCAAACCGATCTTCAGGGGCGCCGATCCGGTTCCCAGCTCCCGGGAGAGGGCCACTTCTTTGTTGACGTACGTCCCGCTCCCCTTTACTTTCTGGATCACACCCTCCTGGGCCAGCTGGTCCAGCGCGGAGCGCACGGTCTCGCGGCTCATATTCAGCCGCCTGCACAGAGCGTTTTCCGAGGGGAGCTTCAGGTTCCCGGAAAACTTCATCTCATCAATGTAGGCCGTGAGCCACTGATAGACCTGCTCCGTTTTTTTGCCCGCTCCCGCCAAACAAACCCTCTCCTCAATCGACGATCGTGGGGCGCGTTCCCTCGGCCTTCTCGATCCAGTCCAGCAGCCGGGCGCGCATGTCCTGCTTGACCGCGCCATAGGCCGGGTCTGCCACCACATTGTTCAGCTGCCAGGGGTCTGCCTTCAGATCGTAGAGGAAGTCGTCGGCATACAGGTCCGAAGCGGCGGCCTCGCCTCCGTTGACGCCGGGGGCGTAGACGGAGTAGAGGTAGTCCGCGGTGCGGACACAGCGGCCCACCCGGCTCTCCGAGATCTGGGCGAACACCTGGTTGGGTCTATTATGGTCCTTTTTCTCCACCACGTCAAGCAGATCCTCCCCGATCATAGCGTCTCCCACGTCCACGCCGGCCAGGGCCAGGATGGTCTTGGGAAGGCTCTCGGTGGAGACCAGCTCCTCCACCGCGATGCCGCCCTTGTAGGGGCCGCCTGCAATGACCAGGGGCACATGGAGGGCCCCGTCATGGCAGGTTCGCTTGTAATCGTCGTAGCCGTTGAGGTGGTTGTCCGTGTTCCGGGTCTTGAAGTGGGAGCCGTGGTCGGAGGCAAAGATAATGACGGTGTTGCCGTACAGCCCCTCCTGTTTCAGGCGGTCCACCAGCCGTCCCAGGTTTTCGTCCAGACTGGCGCACTGTCCCAGATAGTCGGGGTACTCCTCGGCGGCGTTGCCCTTGAGCACCTCCAGGTCGTGGGGCAGGACAAAGTTCTTGTACTTCTCCTTGGAGCCGATGGGACCCTCGTAGTGGTTATGGTCATTCTGGTGATGGGGCTCGATCTGGGAAATGGTCATAAAGAAGGGCTTTTTCCCGTCGTAGGCGTCGAAGAACTCCAGGGCCAGATCGGTGATGCAGTCGGGGCGGTAGCCCTTGAAATCAATGCGGTTGTTGTTTTCGTCAAATACGAACCCGTCATAGCCGTGGGAGGTGAACTCCAGCACGTCGACGGCCCGCCAAAAGCCCGTGTAGCCGCCCCGCAGCTCCCTGGGAATGGCGGTGATGGTGTGGTCGATGGTGGGCGGCTTCTCCAGTTCGCCGTCGCTGGCCAGGTGCCACTTGCCGATATAGGCGGTCTCATAGCCCGCATCTTCGATGTAGTTGGCCAGCGTCTTGATATTGCCGGGCAGCATGATGTTGTTGCGGAAGCAGCCCGTCTCAGTGGGATATTTGCCGGTCTGGAACAGGGCGCGGCAGGGGCCGCACACCGGCTGGGGGGAAAACGCGTTGTCAAACTTTACGCCCTCCTGGGCCAGCTGGTCCAGATTGGGGGTGATATTCAGCGGCTGACCGAAACAGCCGCAGGTGTCCCAGCGCTGCTGGTCGGTGAAATAGAATACGATGTTATAGGGCATTCCAAAGTCCTCCTCATTCAGCATGGGCCGCTTTTTCGGCCTGACGGTCCTTGATTTTTCCACGGATGATGGCAGCCAGGGCCACAATGATCAGCACCACAAAGATCTTGCAGTAGATGCTGCTGAAGAAGATGCTGGGGTCCCCGTCGGAGACCAGCAGAGCCCGGCGGAAGTTGGTCTCGGTCATCTTGCCCAGCACCAGGCCCAGCAGGATGGGGACGGGAGGCAGGTCGATCTTGCGCAGAATCCAGGCCAGGACGGTAAAGACCAGGGCCACTCCCACGTCAAAGTAATTCTCATTGACCGAATAGGCGCCGGCAAAGCAGAAGATGACGATGATGGGGGTCAGAATCTCCTCCGGAATGGAGACGACCTTTGCAAAGAAGGGGGTCAGAAGCTGTCCCTGAATCTGCATAAAGATATTGATGACGATCAGGCCGATCATGATGGCGTACATAATGTCGCCCTGGGTGGTAAACAGGCTCAGGCCGGGATTCAGGCCGTTGATCATCAGGGCGGAGAGCATGATGGCCACTGTGCCGTCTCCGGGGATGCCCAAGGTCAGCAGGGGGATCAGGGTGGCGCCGGTGACCGCGTTGTTGGCCGACTCGGCGGCGGCAATGCCCTCTACCGAGCCGTGGCCGTATTCCTCCGGGTGCTTGGACATGTTTTTGGCGGTATTGTAGCTGAACCAGGAGGCCTCAGAGGCCCCGGTGCCCGGGATGATGCCCACCATCACGCCGATGAAAGAGGATATCAGGGTGGGGAGGAACATCCGCTTATACTCGTCCTTGGTGATCCGGCCGTCGTCCTTCAGTTTGGAGGTGTCCATATTCTGCGCCTTTGCCCGGGATTCAGCCTTGCTCAGAATTTCCACCAGAGCAAAGAGGCCGATCAGACACACGGCCAGGTCCAGCCCCAGATACAGCCTGTTGCTGCCAAAGGTGAAGCGGTCGTAGCCGGTCATGGGGTCAGAGCCCACGCAGGCGATCAGCAGGCCCAGACAGGCGGAGATGATGCCCCGCACCAGGCTCTTGCCAGAGACGCCGGCAATGATGGTCAGGCCGAAGAGGCAGACCATAAAATATTCGGCTGTGCCCAGCTGCGCGGCGATCTTGGCCACTTGGGGCCCCAGGAACAGCAGCGCCAGAGCAGAGAAGATTCCACCGAATGTGGAGGCCTCCAGGGCGATTTTCAAGGCCGCCTTGGTGCGCCCCTTCTGGGAGAGGGGATAGCCGTCCAGCATGGTGGCGGCGGCGTGGGGGGTGCCGGGCGTGTTGATCAAAATGGCCGAGACGCTGCCGCCGTATCCGCCGGCGCAGTAGATGCCCAGCAGGAACATCATGCCGGGAATGGCGGACATGGTGTATGTAACAGGCAGGAACAGGGTGACGCACAGGATGACTGTCAAGCCGGGAATCGCGGAAAAAATCGCTCCGATAAAGACCCCCAGGTTGATCCAGATAATATTTTCCAGGGTAAAGAGCAGTCCCATTGCCGGGCCGACATATTCCATCATATTTCCGCCACCTCCTTAAAATTCCACGCCCAGGCCAAACCGGAACGCAACCCAGATGATCACGGCGATCCCGAGGGTAATGGCATAATAGCTGGGCTTCTTACAGCGGAAGTAGATCAAAAAGCCAAGGCAGCAGAAGATGCTCCCCACCACAAACAGATCTGTGACGATGCACAGGAAAAAGGAGATCAGCAGTATGATAAAAATGACCAGCGCCTTGACCTCGGTATTGAGGTTGATGACCTTCCACTCAATGGGTTTTTTGGTGATGATTTTATAGACGTCTTTGAGGACAAGTCCTGCGCAGCACAGCATCATGACCGCCATCAGCAGGGTGGGGAAGGAACGCCCGTTGATGGCGTCCCCCTCGGAAATTGGAACCTGCTGAGGCATGACGGCCAGGATGAACAGTGCAAACAAAAAGAATACCACGCCCGCCGTGATGTTCACGGGGATTCGGAGCTCTTTTGTCTGAAGCTTTTCCCCCAAAGTATCCAGACGCGCGTAAAACCGATCCAAGAAGTTCTCTTTCATGGTTGGCATGACCTCCATAAACACAAATATGACACAGACAGGGATAAAAAGGGAGGAATGGGCGGACTTAAATCCCATCCCATTCCTCCCTATGTTTCGGGATCAGCCGACTACGATATCCTTGTACTCGTTGACGATGTTCTTTACGTTCTCCACGTGGGCATCTACATCCTCCTGAGTCATGGGGTCTACCTCCAGCAGCATGGTGTCCTGGAGCCAGGAGACCATCTCCTCATCCGCCAGAATAGCGTCGTACAGCTCTTTCAGCTCCGTGACCGCGGCCTCGTCGGTGCCGGCCCGGGCCATGATGAAGCAGCGGTTGCGGAAGTAGGGATAACCCTTCTCGCCTACGCCTTCCACGCCGGCGAAGGGACCGTTCTCGATGGCCTTCTCATCAAAGGCGCACACCACGGTGACGCCGCCCTGCTGGTAGTTCTCCAGGATCTGAGACTGATGGGAGACGGCAAACTGGGTCTCGCCTCTGGCTACCGCCTGAGCAGCCTCGGCAGCAGACTGATAGGGGACCAGCTTCAGGTCCGCGTCCATGGAGCCGAACAGAGCCGCGGCCAGGAACGCCTCGGAGCCGACCGCTCCGTTGACGGCCACGCTGACCGAGTTGCCCGCATCCACATAGGCCTCCAGGTCGTCCAGCGTGTTGATGTTCAGCTCGGCATCCGCGGAGAGAACAAAGATGGAGGAGTACAGATTCTCCACAAAGACAAAATCGTCCTCGGTAAACTGCATTTTCGAGGGGTCAATGGTGGAGGTGATGGACAGCAGACCCTCGCCCACAAAGACCAGCTCGGGATCATTGGCCTCTGTGTCCAGGACCCATGTGTTGACGGTGGCGGCGTCGCCGGCAATGGCCTCGGCCACCAGAGAAATGGAGTCGGAGTAAGTGGGGGACAGGGTGGCGGCCTTTTGGCTCACCATGGCGGCTACGCCGGAGGGGGCCCAGGGGCAGGTCACCTTCCAGCTGTTGCTGATTGCAGAAGCACCCCCTCCACCGGTGGAACTGGCATCTCCGCCGCTGGATGCAGAACTGCCTCCTCCGCTGCTGGTGGCGCCGTTTCCGCAGCCGGCCAGAAGCCCAATCGTCATGGCGCATGCAAGAGACATGCTAAGGAAACGCTTTTTCATTTTTTCCCTCTCCTTTTTTATAAAATTTATGCTTTCCGCATGTAAGGCACTACTTTCTTCCAGTGTGTGTACTATATCATGGGAGCTTTTTGGGATGCAATAGATTTTTAAAAAAATACGATGAAGTTGTATGGAAATAATCCGATTTTAGAAATGTTGTATTTTAGAAAGGTATTTTCTATATAATATGCACAATTTATGTCTGTGATTTTATACATACAAAACAGCACTGTCTTTCCCGGGATGAGCGCACCGCACAAAACCTTATAATTGCATCCATAGAGCACCCGGCTCAGGCAGTCGTTTGGGCGGTTTTTTCCGAATACTTCCCAAATGCCTGCTTCTCTGGAAGGAGTAACAGGTTCAGGAGACTGAATAAAAGCCGTCCAAACGGTCGAAGGGAGCGGGCGTGTTTGACTTGCACTATGCAGCGCAGCCCCATCAAGTGTGGCCGCAGTTCACTCACAATAAAGGTGAGGAGGTGAATGCACCTCTGAAAACAAAGATGACTACCGTGCCCTCTCCGAGAGGAGGCCTGGACCTAATTAATCTGCAGAGAAAAGGGAAATGCAATACCCTGCGCACCAAGAATCAGAATCCCGCCGTGTCGCCCATGTGCGGCCTCGTGTGAGACGATTGGGGTACAGGGGAGCCGTGACCCAACAAGCAAGAATGCCGCCGCTGTGCGGCCCTTGTCGGCAAAGGTTGAGGACGGAAGACCGAAGCTCAGAGAACTCCATATTTTCATTTCAGCGGCGAATTTTTATTCTCTGAAATAGATTCTTCTGCCCCCTGCTTCTGACCGTTTTGCTGAAACCAGGGGCGTTCGATTTTAGAACGAGGATAAAGGGAGGTGGTCGCAAAGCGCCCACCTCCCGGTCACAACGCCCCGCAGAGCGGGGCGTGTCAAGGGATTGCGGGATTTCGCCTCAGCGCCGTGCCAGGTGGTCGCTGCAACCGTTTTTTGAATTTTAGGTGGTCGAAGGTTTGAAAAAATCCAGCGGTTCCAAAGAGTTCCCGGCTTTTTCACCGACGCTGTGCACAGCAATATATCAGGCATCTCAAAAATTGCGCCGCCTAAACAAAGAGAGAAAATTTCGCCCAGAGCTGGAAACTAAAATGCCGTAGACAAGGGAAAAGCGCCGCAAAAAGTGTGAATTGTTTGATAACTCTGCGCCACAGCCCTGGCTATTTCTCATTTCTGTGGTATCGTGTGTCGTTGCAAAGGAGGCGACACATATGCGCAAAACACTGGAAGAGCTGTTCTACGGAAACCTCACCCCAAACGAACAGCAGATTACCCCGGACTCTCCGCTGCAGCAGGCCATGGACCAGGCGGAGAAATACGAAGAGAAGCTCACCTCCCTGCTGGAGGGAGAGGAGAAAAACATGCTCCTGCGGCTCCTCAACGCAGAGAATGAGATCGGAAGCACCCTGGCCCTGGAGAACTTCATCCTGGGGTTCCGGTTGGGGATGCGCCTGGCCATTGAATCCCTGGACGAGGACGACGGCAGTCTGTCCGCCCTCCCAGAAGGGCGGTGACAGAGATGGCAAAACGCAGAGCCAACGGGGAGGGGAACCTCCGAAAACGGAAGGACGGCCGCTGGGAGGGCCGGTACACCGCCGGCCACGACCCGGAGACGGGGAAGGCCATCTACCGGAACGTCCTGGGACGGACCCAGACGGAGGCCAGAGCCAAACTGAAGCAGGCTATTGAGGAAGCAAAGATCGTAGATCAGACAAAAGCCAAGAAATACACCGTGGGGGAGTGGATGGACATCTGGTTCGAGAACTACGCCAAGGTAAAGGTTCGGCCCTCCTCCCACCAGACCTACCGTGGGTACATCGACAACCACATCAAGCCCAACATCGGGGAGATTCCCCTTGGGAAGCTATCCTCTCTGGACCTACAGAAGTTCTACAAGAAGCTGCTCAGCAGCGGCAGAGTGGAGCGGATCGAGAGCAAGAAACAGAGCAAGGGCCTGAGCCCCAAGACGGTGAGGAACCTGCACCAGATCATTGCCTCGGCCATGAAGCTGGCCAAGGAGCAGAAGCTCATCGCCACAGACCCCACAGACGGCTGCGCCCTGCCCAAAGTGGAGCACAGAGAGATGAAAACGCTTCCAGTGGAGCAGCTGGCCTCCTTCCTGCGGGAGGCGAAAGAGAGCGGAGTGTTCGAGCTCTATTACGTGGAGCTGGCCACCGGCCTGCGGCGAGGAGAACTGTTAGGCCTGAAGTGGGAGGACCTTGATTTGGAGCGGGGCGACCTCCGGGTTAAACGGCAAATAGCAAGAATCAACGGCGAGGTGGCGGAGGCTCCCCTGAAAACAAAAAACGCCTACCGCACCCTGCCTCTGGCAAAGGATACGATAGACGTTCTGAATCAGCAGAAAAAGAAAGTGGGGAGCTGTCCCTGG
>OBYM01001203.1_pt1 | contig 11645 bp, 6 predicted proteins | sample 1538191 | NCBI WGS metagenome assembly OBYM01 (sample SAMEA2580165, study PRJEB22360) | human gut metagenome | biome: human gut; feature: human-associated habitat; material: faeces | place: Denmark | collected 2008/2010 | reverse complement strand
GGGGTGTAGCGCAGTTGGTAGCGCGCCTGCTTTGGGAGCAGGATGCCGGGAGTTCAAGTCTCCCCACTCGGACCAAAACCCTGTAAAATCATTTGATTTTACGGGGTTTTTCTTTATTTTTGTTGCAAAATAAGCGAAATACGCTCAAGCACTTTCCGGTGGGAAACTTGCCTCTTCAAAGGCAAAAAAAGCGTGTCTGATGACCGGCTTTCTTTCGCTTTTCTTGCCCCAGACAATACAGCCCGAGCTGTTCATGAGCAGAGTAACCCGCTTTGAATCGTACAGAATTCAAAGCGGGTTATCTTTGTATATAGCTTGTTAAAAACTGATACACCTAATACGAGAGTAAAGCAGAATTGGGGCAACAGCCAGTTGCTTTGCTTTTTGTTCTCGTCGTGGTATGATGCCAGTAAGGTGGTGATCGATATGGATACCAAAGAAGTCCTCCTGGAGCTACGCACCATGCGCGGTCTCTCCCAGGAGCAGTTGGCGGAACAAGTGCATGTGACCCGGCAGGCGGTTTCCCGCTGGGAGACCGGCGAAACAGTGCCTAACACAGAGACGCTGAAACTTCTTTCCAGACTGTTTGATATCTCTATCAATACCCTGCTGGGTTCCCCCAGACAGCTGATCTGCCAGTGCTGCGGTATGCCCCTGGAGGACGCCAATCTCAGCCGGGAGCCGGACGGCACCTTTAATGAGGAGTACTGCAAGTGGTGCTATGCTGACGGGGAATTCGTGTACACCAGCCTGGAGGAACTGCTGGATTTTCTGGAGGGTCACATGGCCAATGAAACCTGGCCCCCGGAGCAGGTCAGGGCCTACTTTGCAGCTCAGCTGCCGAGACTGAACCACTGGAAATAGGCCAAACTATGGAAATCACCCTCTGAAATCATTCAGAGGGTGATTTTTCTATCCATCTTCTTCTAATTCAGTCTGCTTCTTGCTATTTTTTGGAATCCGGACGGATGTATTGCCGCTTGATTACCCACCTTAGGTTATATCAAGAGCAGGAATATTTTTCACTTATGATTTGGAAAATGGACTCAAATTCAGAAACAGCTTTTTTAGTTGTTCAGGTTCCTCCCATTCCCGGAACAGGTAGTCCAGCAATTCTTCCTGTCGAGCTTGTCCCAGTGTGAGGCGGTACAGGGACAGAATCTTGATTAGCCGCTCGTAGGAAACCTCATCCCGACTCATGGGGTACATGGGAACGATACGCTCGATTTTAACAGCCTGTTCTTCTCCAAAACACCAAAAAGGCACAAGATCGGATTGCCCAGGCTTTTTCTCTGCCTGTGCCGCAGCAAACATCTCGGCCCAGACATCAGAGTGGAACGATATGTCTCCATATTTCAGGGCGACATTCTGCCGGATCGCCAGGCACTTAAAACGGTTGATCCGCCCCTCCCGCTGCTCCAGATCGATAGGATTTCCGGGCAGATTCCAATGTACAACTTTGCGGCAGTAATAATGAAAATCCAATCCTTCCTGACCAATAGAAGTAGATGCCAGCACAAAAGGCCGCAACGGACTGTTGAACGCTCCGCGAATGCTGCTTTTCCGATCTGCCTTCTTTTTGTCATCACCATCGGTGACAAAGCCAACAGCAAAGTGGGCACGCATTACATTCCTCTTCCGTTCCCCCTGCACTCTGCATTGGAAAGAGCGGAAGGTATCTACCTCATAGGAAGCGGTATGGATACGAAGGTCGTTCAGCATGGTATTCAGCACCACTTCGTCACGGGTGTTTTCGTCCGACAGGCCGGCACCTTCACGAACCATGTGGAGATACTCATCAAACATCGCCTGAAAGCAACCGTCCTTGCAATACAGCAGCACATCCTGCCAGTGGGTATTGTCATCAGCTTTTTTGGCATGATACTGGCTGGCCGCCAGCTCTACGATGGCAGTGGCTTCCGTGGTGTTGAAATAACGCAGAAACAAGTTGGCCAGCGAGGTTGCATGGGAGACATTGCCGCCATTGGCACGATAGATGCATACGGCAGGGGATGCCAGCGCCATATTTGTCAGCGTATCAATCAGATCCCCAGGCATTTTCCCCAACATGGGGAGCGTTTCAGCGTCCAAATAGGATTTCAACCGCTTCACATGAGCCGTAAAGGCTTTGTTTCCCCGGTCGCCGGAGGTGGTATTTTCCTCCTCGTCGTCTGCCTGCAGGGAGGTTTCCAAAGCAGCCAACCAAGCGCCGGTATGGTCCGGCCCGTCCAGGAGCATGGGCGCAAGGTAATACCATCTGGTGTCCTCCGGTCCTGTTGCAGTTTTCTGGAACCGCTTCAGCAGTTCCATTTTACTGCCCAGCGCACTCTTGATCTGCCGTTCGATTTCTGCCAGCGAAAGCCGTGCGTTCATGGTGCGGATCGGGTCGTAAAGAGCGGCAAGTGTTACAGAGGGATACAGCAGGCAAAAAAGGCTCATGCGCTGGGGCTCGCCTCCGGATAGTGAAAATTGCAGGCGATGGTAAGGATAGCGGTACTTGGCGTTATAGCGAAGGTTTTTCTCCGCAACACCATGGGCCTGCTTGCCCAAACGGCCTATCGTTCTTCGTTCAGCCTCATAGGAGATCATGGCACCGATCATTCTGGGTACCATTTCCCAAGCGGAAAAAACCAAAGTCTTTGAGAAATTCCGACTGCCCCGATAGGCTCCCTGCAATTCATAATAGGGCTTGCTGGGTGGAACCCAGAGATAGAGTTCGGAATTTCCCTCAAAAGCCAATTCTTTTAGTTTCTCCAAGCGCGCATTGGTGGCAGGGAGCTTTTGATAGGTGTTGATAAGATTCGGAGTGATCCACAGAAGTTTGCTTTGGGCTCGATCGACCTGATCTGGATTCTCCCTGAAATACTTCTCAATTTCCTGCTTGATCTTGTAATTACGCATGAAGGAAAGCAGATAGGGACAACTTTTTACATAGTCTGTGGGGAAAGCATAGCTGATCCCCGCTGTCTTAAGTAAATTACCTGCATCCAGATAGGAGGCAACGTCCAATTCTGTGATGGAGAGAGATTCCTTTACACTGCTGTCATCGGTATAGTCGCCGGAATCCATAACCGAGATTCGCTCTGTGCGGCATACGCCTGCATACATGGCTTCCTCTGCCGCATTTTTTACCTGGAGGAGTGCGGCACCTTGTGTTCTGATCTCGTGTAGGGCCACGGAATAATCGGACCATACCCGATGAAATTCCTTGGTATGTCCATCGAACAGGAAGTCCATGACCCGCAGGAATTCCGCATAGTGTTCGTCCGTTTTCGCCTCGTCAATCTCCTCCAGTGTGGAATACAATTTATACGGTGTGGCGGAGAGAAGCAGCACCCTGGTTTCCCCGCCGCCCAGAAATTTTTGCGCCAGGATTCCAGTCTCGGACATCTGGTTCGCATCCAGCAGGAATTTAAACCGCTGAAATTCATCCAGGATCACAAGGTCGGGGTTCAGCATCCCTGTGCTGATGCGGGCAAACATGACACGCAGTGCATTCAATTGCTCGACATCTCTGTAGGGCGAGGTACCATTCTGCCGCTTGGCCAGATGCTCTGTCAATGCAGCCAGTGTGGACTCTTCTCGGTTATACCGCCGGATTTGGCAGATGACCGACGCAGGATAAACGCTATTTGTCTTGGCCTCGCAAGCAGAAACCTTGTTTTCGTACCAGTTCTTTGCCCAGCCCGTCCATGCGATTTCCGCGCCATAGATCAGAAATTGCTCCAGTTCTGTCTTATATTCCGCCAGTTCAGGCATGCGGGAAAGAATTGCAAACATAAGTGCCCGCTCGTTAACTGTGCCGCCTCCGTTGGTCATCTGAAATGAGGTGCCTGGCGTTAGAGGAATCAACTGGATGAATCCCTCCCGTATGCTCGTGTCGGACTCCTGCTCCGCAATTTTCAAATGGAGCATGGAAAGGCGGGTATCAGACACACCTTCAATTTTGGCTGTGCTGGAAACCTTCAGCTTCTGGATATTCTGGCTGGCGATACCGGTATTGGAGCAGATATAGACTACCTTCAGCAGATCGTCGCCCTCTTCCAGCCGCAGACGGGCGGTTTTTACGATGGCACCGCGGGCAATCAGGGTTTTTCCCATCCCCACCTCATCTGCAACCAATACACGGTTCTGTCCATGGCGAAACAGATAGTCTATGCGCTCAACCGTAGCCCGCTGGAAATCCTTCAAGCCGCACATGGTTTTGGCCTCTGTGGCATCAATATTGAATTTTTCCATGCTCGGCCCTCCTTGCTTATTCTTTCAGATTCAGTGTTTTTTTGAAAACCGCGTACAGTTTCCGAAATTCATCCGGAACGATGCCGCTTTCGGTAATCATCCGCAGTAATTTCCCGACTTCCGTCATTCGCTCCGGTTCTTCCTGGGCAATTTTCAGCATCTTTTCGTATAGGGCAGGCAGCTCCTCCGATGTGTTTCGCCATGCTGCTGATCCCTTCTGAGCATGGTCTTCCAACAAGGATAGAATGTTACTGTCACCCAGAACAAACGCCACATACGCAACAAAGGTCTTTTTGTCCCGGACAACGCTGTTGACAACCGCATTCTCCCGTTCCTCCGGAATACCGGCCGTGGGGATCATCAGAATTCGTTCCAACATCTGGTCACCCTCCGTTACACGCAGCCGGTAAAACTCGGAAAGCTGCAGAAGGTCCAACTGTGGGAATCGCATTTCCTGCTCCAGCGGCAGGAGATTATCGCGCCGAAACGGTGTGATATGAATGATACCATCTGGCAGGGGACCGTCGATCAACAGAGAAATCGTATAGCGATCCCTCTGAGGGATGACGGACGCCCGCATCGGCAGACGGCATATAGTCTTAACAAGCTGTTCCAGCCGATTGGACTGCTCCTGCTGCGCATCAGGCGGCGTATCCGTCACATGGGACAACTCGAACGGGTTTTGAGGATTATCCGCATTGCCGCCAAATAAATCCCGCAAAAGGCGCTCGCCGTTATAATAGCGGTTTTTTGTGCGAAGGCGGATCATCATTTCCACATTGTAGTTTACGGCGGAATAGGTTGCATTCATGGAACCCAGATAAAGATCTACATCTCCATGCTTTCGGCGCAGGTATAGTTTTGCATGGATATCCTGTTTTTGTTTATCAACATTCTCGTCTGAGACTGCGTCTTCACCATCCACAATATCATCTTTCAGGGTATAGATCTGAAACCGGCTGGCTTGAGCGGCGGTCATCTTGGTAAGTTCCGATTTTCGTGTAATCAGTGTGCGGGTGGTGTCGGTCAGGGAGTGAGCCGGTTGGTTCCAGTAGTCGATCAGGCTGCCGGACAAAAACGGAGAAAATACCACCAGTTCGTGGAAACTGTACTCTCTGGACCCGGGAATAGGAAAGAATAACGGGTCACGGGTCATATCGTAGCCTCCGGTGCCAATGCCCAAGGGCAAGATTGTCACATCGTCGCCAAATTCCTTGCTGCCCGTTGTAAAGGAAACAGACTGCAGATCCTGTGCCAGTCTGCGAAGTGCGCTTCGCTTTTCCCGCGCACTCTGGATCGCCGGTTTAACTTGTGCTCGAAGAAATTCCAGGTAATGAACCAGTGGCTCTGTTTTCGATACGGTGTCTCCGGCAGGGGTACCATCCATGGAAAAGGCAATATCCCAGCTTCGGTCAAAGGTCAGGTTCCGGCTCAGAACGGCGAAACGATATCGGTACTCTCCCTGGGCACTACGGTACTGGAGCAGCCATGTTTTGGGGTGAAATGCGGGATAGTGGCCAAGCCCTTTCACTTTGGGCAGGGCAACCGGAACGATTGTCTTCTCCAGAAGCAGGCTCAGGGAGCTGGGGGTTTTGGGCATTTTGATTTGACCAGCTTCGCAAAAGATCAACATTTTTTCGGTAACCGTTTGCAGGGCGCGGAGCATGGCGACCGGATTTTGCCGCAGCGTGCTGTCGGTATCTTCGGCAAGGCCAAGAGACAGGCAAACCGCCGTCAGTGCCTCCAGATCCAGAGAATACGTTGTGCCGACTGCAAATTGCAGCGTAAAGCCATCGGGTGGGCACAGCAGGGAGCCATAGTTCACACGATCTTTTGTGTCATTGGTTTTGAACACGGAAACGCTCCTCTCCCTGGTAAATATCAGAAATCAGTCGTTTTGCGCTGGAAAACCGATAGTCCAGCCAGCGTCCGCCGATCCAGGTATCGTTTGAAAAATCATCCCGCCTGCACAGCTTGGCTCGGCTGCGGGTCTTGATTTCGATCTCACGATGGATCAGAATGTCATCGGCTGCTTGCAAATCTCCGCCCCTGAGCGCTGTTTTGAAATTGGTCAGAAAACGGCGTAGACGGTAGTTCTCTATGTCAAGGGTCTGCATCAGATCATCGATATCGACTGCCGTCATATAGGGGATGTTTCCTTCCACATAGGCCCATTCCGAAGCGGCCTCCACATTCTGCCCGGATGAAAGCACATAATTGTAGCGTACCCTTGCCGCATAGGCCAAACGATTAAACGCACAGGCCAGCTCCATAGTCCTGCGTAGTTCATTTGGGAGCGCATCGCGCAAGTCTGCATAGAGTGCCTCGAAGGAGTCGTAGCGCTCCACATCCACATTGTTTTTCAGAAGATAACACAAAAGAGAGGAAGATGTGTTCGTCTCTATCTTTTCACGCAGGAACACAGCTTCCGATTTTGTGAGCCGGACGGAGAGATCCGAGCGCCAGTCTGAATAATAGTCGTCCGGCACAGAAAAAAGCTGCGCGGCGATTTCTCTTCCCGCATCCGCATCGTCACCCTTTTCGTCGGTCGCCGCGTCTCCCGGATTTCCAATGCCAACTGCTGGCTGTTGGGCCTTCAGCGCAAGAGAAACTTTCAAAAGATCCGGGATTGTCAGATCCTGCGTACAGATACCGTATGTGCGAATGCCGTTCCAATAAATATCGGACGGCTTCCGCGCAACCCAGCCGTTTGGCAAAACACGCCTGCCGATGATCCCGTCTTCTCCGGGGCAGTTCTGCATCAGGCGGATGCCGCACACCTTTTCTTCCTGATCGATTCTGCGCAGGATATGGCCCAAATCATTTCCGTAGCGCCCTTCAGTGGCTTCTTTCAGGATATAGGGAACAATCAGAAAATATTTTGCAATGGTTTGAACCGTTGAGGTTCCGGGAAAGAAGAGATTGGCAAAGGCATCCCGGATCAGCCCGATACCAATTTCATCCACTGCGCCTGGTTCCTGCAAAAGATTGATTACATCAAGTACCTTTTTCCGATCTTCCTGGGAAAAATCAATCCATCCCAATTGCATATATCATATTCCTCATACTTCTATGTGTTTTTCTCGAATGCTTCTCTATTTGAAACAATGGCAGACAGCCATAAAAGGCCTGTCTGCCATTGCTGTTCAGATGCGATCATATATCATATTTTGTTTTAATCAAATCAAGAGAAAACTCGGTAGCACGCCAAACGCCGAATCAAACATCTCATGCTGTGCGACTCTCTCTGACACTCAACTATAACCACCATGCGTATTATAGCAGAATTTAACAGAACATCAATTCGGATTTTTCATTTCTCCCGATTTTTAATCCTCTTTTTTGAAAATCTGGGGAATCGTCGAAACCTTTTACTCCTGGATAATCCGGTCCATTCGACGAGAAACAAGGATAACCACTTGCGAAAGTGGGATTCTTTCGTTATACTGATACTAACTGATACTATATCATATCAGAGGTGATAGGAATGGATGCCGCATTGTTTACCAAGATGCTCTCAGATCAAAGCATCATCGACCTGAAAAAACTCGGCTACAAATAACCACAAGCCGATCTGAAGGAATTTGTGGCGCTGCTTGGGACTGGCTTTTATAAAGCTATGCCGCTGAAAGATTTCAATGGGGAGAAGCTGGTCTATCTGGATTCGGTAGCCCAGGTCCAACTATCGGCGGCCAAGGTGCTGTTGACTCCGCAAAGCAGCAGCCAGGTCTATGGCAGGAAAGCCATGGAGAAGGAAATCCTTTCCACCTTCACCATCGAGCAGATTGACACCTCCCGGGACAGCGTCCGCAAAATTTTGTCCGGCTATGCCCCGGCAAATGAGAGTGAGAACCGCATCAGCGGTATGAAGAAGGGCTTGGAGTTTATTAGTGATCCCAACAACAAAATCAGCCAGGAGAACATCCATCAGCTCTATGAGATCACCATCGGCGCGTTTTTACCGGAGGCGGACCGGCTCCTGCCCGGCCATCAATATCGTCACGACAGCGTCTATATCGTGGGCGACAAGGTAGAACACACTGGCCTTCCCTGGCAGATGCTGCCGGAGTATATGGGCAATCTGGTGGACTTTATCAATCTGGAATCCGCCATGAACGATCTTCTGAAAGCGGCAGTCATCCACTTCTATATCGCTTACCTGCATCCCTGGTTTGACGGCAACGGAAGAATGGCCCGCTTGCTGTATCTGTGGTATTTGGTGCAGCAGCGGTATTCCTCCGCTCTGTTCATCCCGCTGTCTGAGTATGTGGAGAAGAGCCGCCGGGGCTACTATAACGCCTATACACTGGCAGAACAGAATGCGCGGATCAGCGGGATCATGGACGTGACGCCGTTTCTGGTCTACTTTATTGAAAATGTATACCACAAGCTGGGTACAGCCCTACCGGCCCCCAGCACCACAGAAACGTTCCAGAACGCATTGTCTCAGGGGAATGTAACAGAAAAGGAGCGGGCTCTGTGGCAGTTTGTCCTTGCCGCCTATGGCGATGGACAGTTCTCCACCAAGCAGCTGGAAAAGGACTTTGGCAATGCGGCCTACGCAACCATCCGTGGATTTGTACTCAAGTTTGAGAAATTGGGACTACTGCGGTCCGTCAAATACGGCAATCGGATCAAGTATCAAATCAATTGGAGTGATTCAAGTTTATAATGTTGATTGCTATCAAGGTAAGCGTGGCTGACTGGCAATCTTATGGAGTGTTGAGACAAATTGGCACATGAAGTTACCCGTACCTTGAATTTGAACCCAGCACTCTGTTTTCTCATCATCTTTTGTGATATAGCAGCAACACCAGGGAATCTATGGAATTATCCCCTTCGGAATTAGGGAGGTCACCATGGTCAGATTGATAAAAGGTGAAAATGATTTAGCCACATTGAATCCTGCTTTAGCGAAAGAGTGGCACCCAACAGAAAATGGAAATCTAAAGCCGGAGGATGTTACACCTGGATCGGGTAAGGAAGTGTGGTGGCTGTGTCCAGAGGGACATCCCTATCTCATGGAAGTCAATCAACGGGCAAAAAGAGGCTACGGCTGTCCGTATTGCTCTGGTCATCGGGCGCTCAAAGGCGTAAACGATTTGGCTACGACATACCCCGCCCTGGCGAAAGAATGGAATCACGAAAAAAACGGTAGTCTGACGCCGCACGATGTTACTGCCGGCAGTAGGAAAAAGGTATGGTGGCTTTGTGAAAAAGGCCACGCCTATGAGCAACTTATTATCAAACGTTCCAGCCGTGGATATTCCTGCCCGTACTGCTCAGGACACAAAGCATTAAGAGGATTTAATGACCTTGCTACTGTAAATCCACGTTTGGCCAAAGAATGGCACCCAACAGAAAATGGCGATTTAACTCCGTTTGATGTAACTGCCGGAAGCGGAAAACGGGTATGGTGGCTTTGTCCATTGGGACATGCGTACCAGGCTACGATTCACGATAGAAACAGCGATGACACCCAATGCCCCATTTGTAACGCAAAAAGTCAGACTTCTTTTCCTGAACAGGCCATCCTTTTTTATGTGAAAAAACTCTATCCTGATGCGATCAACAGATATAAAGAAATATTTGAGCACTCCATGGAACTGGATATCTATGTTCCCTCCATTCGTTTGGGAATCGAGTTTGACGGAGCCAACTGGCATAACTCTGCCGCGCAACACACGAGGGAGAAAAAGAAATATAGCATTTGCAAGGCCCATCAAATCACTCTTATCAGAGTGAAAGAGAATGTGGAGTCACGGTGGAGCGATGTAGCGGATGCGGTTTATTACATCCCAAAGGTACGGACATACACCAAGTTAGAAAAGACGATCAATGCAATACTGGACGCTATTGACCGGAACTCAAACATGTGGACAAGAAAAAATCCTTCGTATTTTCACAGCGCGCTCAGGGCCAATTTGGAGCGGGACAGAGCGGATATTCTCAGCTATCTAAGCGAAGTCAAGGACTCCCTGGCAGAGATCCGCCCTGATGTCGTCAAATGTTGGGATTATTCCAAAAACGGAAATCTGTCCCCCAATATGTTTACGGTCAGTTCCAATCAAATTGTACATTGGAAATGTCCGGACTGTGGACACGAGTGGCAATGCAGCATCAACAGCATGACCCGGCCGGGGAGATATGGCTGCGCGGAGTGCTCCAAGAGCAGACGAGGTATTTCTTTCACGAAACAGGTCGTAAAGCGAGTGGGTTCACTTGCTGAAACCATGCCTGAGTTAGCAAAAGAATGGCACCCTACAAGAAACGGAACACTGACTCCGAACGATATTTCGGCGGGGCGATTCCAGCCCCCGATGTGGGTACGAGTGGGAGGCCAGCCCCAACAACCGCAAGAAAGGGGTTGGCTGTCCATGCTGTAGCGGGCGCGTTCCCAAAAGTGGTGTAAACGACCTGGCGACTTTGCACCCGGACTTGCTGAAGGAATGGGATTATCAAAAAAATACAGATTTGGATCCAAGCAAACTGCTTCCCGGAAGTGGGAAAAAGGCGTGGTGGAAATGCTCTCAGTGTGGGCATGAATGGGAAACGGTCATTGCCAGCCGCACAAAAGGGCATGGCTGTCCTAAATGTTCCAGACGCAAAAAATGACTCCCTAATCTAAACCAGTTGCTGCTTTAGATAAAACGAGGTCTGTACTACATTTTGGTACAGGCCTCGTTTTCCATTTCACGCTCCGGGCGTGACCATCTTGCGGATCATCTCATAATGCTTGGCCACCGTGTGCCGGGTCACGTTGGCCCCCTTGGCGATGGCGCTGTAATTCGTCTCATCTGGGCAAAGCCTCATGTACTCCCAGATCTGCCGCTGCTTTTTGGTGAGTTTCTCAGGCGATGGGATACCCCGCAGCCGATCCTGGATGGCCTTCCGCTCTGCGTTCAGCTGCTGGATGAGCACCGCCAGCTTTTCCTCGCACTCCTCACGGGTGTGGGCGTAGACACACTTGGAGTGTTTGGTGCCATCCGGCCAGGTGGGCGAGTAGCGGCCCTCGAAGAGGTGGTCGTTGAGCTCCGTGATGCAGCCAGTGCCCGGCTTGCGGGTGCGCCGCATGACCGGTTGGAAGTCGGCGAGAGGATTTTGCGCCGTCTCAGAGGCATCCTCCGCCACCTCGTTGCCCAGGCCACGGTCGATCTTGGCGGCTGCGTCGCTGAGCATATCTCCGGTGATGTGGGTGTAGATGTCCAGCGTTGTAGCCGCCGACACATGGCCCAGCATGGCAGAGAGGGTCTTGATATCCATGCCGTTCTCCAGCGCCATGGTGGCAAAGGTGTGACGCAGATCGTGAAATCTGATTTGCTTGCACCCGGCCCGCTCCAGAAGGATATGGAGCCGCCGGAGCATGGAGCCGGGTGTGAGCGGCATATCCTCCCTGACGGGCGACG
>OBYM01001198.1_pt1 | contig 11716 bp, 12 predicted proteins | sample 1538191 | NCBI WGS metagenome assembly OBYM01 (sample SAMEA2580165, study PRJEB22360) | human gut metagenome | biome: human gut; feature: human-associated habitat; material: faeces | place: Denmark | collected 2008/2010 | reverse complement strand
GCCCGAAGCGCTTTTGTTAAATGTCACGGCTGCGGAGCAGGATGTCCCATTTCCGCTGGTGATTGAAGCGCTTCTGATCCATTTTATTTATGAACTGATGCGGGAGGCCGGCCTTCGGCTTCCCCGTCCTATTGGCCATGCCATCGGTATCATCGGCGCGCTGGTCATTGGCGACGCGGCAGTGACAGCAGGGCTGATCAGCTCGCCCATGGTCATGGTGGTGGCGCTTACGGCGCTGAGTTCTTTTGTGGTTCCGTCGCTGTTTCAGGAGGTGACCATCATGCGTTTCGGGTTTATCATCATAGGCGGGACACTAGGGGTTTTCGGTATTTCTCTGGGCCTTGCATTGATGATTGTCAACCTTTGTTCGGTCAATGCTTACGGAATCCCCAGCATGGCTCCAGAATCTCCGTTTCAGATGTTCGCGATGCGGGATGTACTGCTGCGGGCCGGATGGAAAAAGCTGGGCCGCAAAAAGCTGAAAATCCAAAATCTTCCTGGCACGGAAATTCAGTAAAAAAGGAGGCAATGACTTGAAAGGAGAATCTGCAATCAGTTCCTGGCAGCTGGCGGTGCTTTTGTTTCTCAGCCGGGTTATGCAGTTTTTTTTGGCAGCGCCCCAAAACGAACAGCCGGGCGCTTTAACTGCCGCCCTTTTGCTGCCGGCCTCTGTTGCGGTAAGTGCTTTGCTTTTGCTGCCCGCTTATTTTCTGCTCCGCCGGCATCCGGATAAGGGGCTTTTAGATATTGCGGGGGAACGTTGGGGAGGAGCTGGGCTGGTATATCCGGTCGCCTTTTTCCTGTTTTCTCTGTGTGTTTTAATCCAGACCACCTGCGCTTTTTCCTATTTTTTAACCAGCGTCGCTTATGCCCAAACTTCGCCCTGGTTGTTTATTCTGCTCCTTTTAGCGGTAGGGGGATACGCGGCTTCCATGGGGTATGAGCCTACGGCACGGTTTGGCTCCTTTGTGCTGGCGGCCTTGCTGCTTGCGCTACTGTTTGTGGGGATCAGCTTATGGCCTCAGGTTCAATGGGAGTTTCTTCGCCCGCCTTCTTATGACGGATGGCAAAGCCAGCTTTTTCTATTTATCAACCTGACCCTTGGTAATGTGGAAACAGCGGCGCTTTTATTTTTGATTTCCGCAGTAAACCAAAATAAAAGGAGTGTATTTTGGAAGTGGAGTTTGCTGTCTGTGGTAACGTTAGCTGCCATCTTCTTGTTTACTGCGGCTGCACTGGGGGATTATGCCAAAAGCCAGCGCTTTCCATTTTATACAGTAACCAAAATTGCAGAGGTATCTATCTTCCAGCGGTTGGATAGCCTTCATGTGGCTCTTTGGGTGTTTATCACGTTGGTTCGTCTGGCTTTATTTTTAGAGGTATCAGGAAAATCCCTGGCACGGATGATGCCGAAAAAAGCCTCAAAATATGCAGTAGCCGTCTGCGCGGCACTGGCAGCGGTGTTGTCCGGGATTTTAACCGAAAAGCCAGATGTCCTGGAAGCACTGGGGAACTTTTTTGCCGGCGGCGTTCCGGTGCTTTTGCTTACCGTTTTGCTGCCGCTTCTACTTTTGCTGTCTTGCAGGAAAGGAGGAACCGGGAGATGAAAAAAATATCCATTCTGGCGCTGTATCTTCTTCTGGTTCTATTTTCGGGCTGTATGAGGTCGGTTCAGCTGAATGAGCGGGCGATTGTCCAGGCCGTGGGACTGGATTGGAAAGATAGCGAATATGCTTTGACGATGCAGATATTTGATCCGGAAGCAGCGCAGGGCGATGATACTTCTGGCGGAAAAATGCTGCGCGTAACGGGAAAAACCATTTCACAGGCCATGCGCAACGCCAATTTGAAACAAGGACAGGAGATTTTTTGGGGACATACCAAATTAATTATTATCGGTGAACAGATTGCTAAGGATGGCATCGAATCCGTTATGGCTTATTTTAATGCAGATGCCCAGTCGCGCCCCAATATAGATGTGCTGATTGCTGACGGAGAAGCGGGAGAGGTGTTAAGCGAACCGTTGGACAGCACGATTTTGCCGGTTCTCAGTACCAAAATGATGCTGGAAGGTTACCAGGACAACGGAAAGCTGGTTCGGTCACAGCTGAGAGGTATTTTGGGTTCATTGGAAAATCCGGCCGTGGGTGCATATTTGCCGATGGCGGCCTTTTCCGGTGATGAGGAAAACCCAGGTATTCAAATTGTCGGAACCGCCATTTTGCGGGACGGCAGAATTGCCGGTACCTTTTCGCCGGAAGAAACGCGCGGTATCTTATGGGCGGCCGGCGAAGTGGGAAAAACGCAGCTGACTTTGGAGGACAACAGTCTTGGCGTAACAACGCTGGACGTAGTAGATTCCGATGTGACAGTTACTGTTCACATTCGGGACGGGATGCCTTTTTATGAAGTTTTGATTCAAATAAAAAGCAATGTAAGTGAAGAACTTTCCCCCGTACAGGGGCTCTCCCTTGCCGAACGGTGCGACCGGTACGAAAAAGAACAGCAGCAACTGGTCAGCCAAGAAACGGAGCATGCACTGGAAAGGCTATTCCATGAGCTGTCCTGCGATGCTTTGGGCTACGCCAATGTTCTGATGCAGCAGCAGCCGGAATACTGGAAAGCGAACAAAGACCATTATACTGCGTCTTTAAAAGATATTTTATTTTCCGTAACGGTAAATTCTACGATTAACAGAGGCGGAACCACCGTTTCCTGACGCAGTGAAATGTTAAGGATTTTTTAATTTTGGAAAATTTCTTCTGAAAGACTTGATTTTTCCTGAAAAAGGGCTAAAATAGGTTTAGCACTCAAAGATGATGAGTGCCAAATCGTCTAACAGATCATTTATCATACAGGAGGCGTTCTTATGACAATCAAACCTTTGGCAGACCGGATTGTAATCAAGATGGTCGAAGCGGAAGAAACAACAAAGAGCGGGATTATCCTTGCAGGCTCTGCAAAAGAAAAACCTCAGGTCGCGGAAGTGGTAGCAGTAGGACCTGGCGGCGTTGTGGATGGCAAAGAGATCAAAATGTATCTGAAGCCCGGCGATCGTGTGCTCATGAGCAAATATGCAGGTACCGAGGTTAAGCTGGACGGGCAGGAGTTTACCATTCTGCGCCAGGATGATGTTCTGGCCATTGTCGAGTAAAAAGCCGCAGTCAAACGAATTTTAGGAGGAATCAACCATGGCAAAACAGATTATTTACGGCGAAGAGGCCAGAAAAGCGCTCCAAACCGGTATTGATAAACTTTCCAACACAGTTAAAATCACCTTGGGTCCCAAAGGCCGCAACGTGGTTTTGGACAAAAAATTCGGTTCTCCGCTGATCACTAATGACGGCGTTACTATTGCCAAGGAGATCGAGCTGGAGGATGCGTTTGAAAATATGGGCGCACAGCTGGTAAAAGAAGTTTCGGTGAAAACCAACGACGCTGCCGGCGACGGCACCACGACGGCAACCTTGCTGGCACAGGCGCTGGTACGGGAAGGCATGAAGAATGTCGCTGCCGGTGCAAATCCCATGGTCGTGAAAAAAGGCATCCAGAAAGCAGTGGATACGGCTGTAGAAACTATGCTCGCCAATTCTCAGAAAATCACCTGCGCAGCTGATATCGAGCGTGTTGCTGCTATTTCTGCCGGTGATGAATCGGTGGGCAAACTGATTGGCGAAGCGATGGAAAAAGTAACTGCCGATGGCGTAATCACCATTGAGGAATCCAAAACCGCCGAGACTTACAGCGAAGTGGTTGAGGGTATGCAGTTTGACCGGGGCTATATTACTCCTTACATGGTTACCGATACGGATAAAATGGAAGCCGTGATCGACGACGCTTACATCTTGATTACGGATAAAAAGATTTCTGCGGTTCAGGAAATCCTGCCTTTGCTGGAACAGATCGTCCAGGCCGGCAAAAAACTGGTTATTATCGCAGAGGATATTGAAGGCGAGGCATTGTCTACCCTGATTGTCAATAAACTGCGTGGTACCTTTACCTGCGTTGCGGTAAAAGCGCCCGGCTTTGGTGACAGAAGAAAAGAGATGCTGCAGGATATCGCTATCCTGACGGGCGGCCAGGTCATCAGCGAGGAGCTGGGACTGGAACTGAAAGATGCTACTATGGATCAGCTGGGCCGTGCAAAACAAGTAAAGGTTCAGAAAGAAAATACCATTATCGTGGACGGTGCCGGCTCTTCCGACGAGATCAAAGCGCGGATCCATCAGATCAAAGCTCAAATTGAGACCACTACCTCCGAGTTTGACAAAGAGAAGCTGCAGGAGCGCTTGGCAAAACTGTCCGGCGGCGTAGCGGTCATCAAAGTCGGTGCGGCGACCGAAGTGGAGATGAAAGATAAAAAGCTACGCATTGAAGACGCTCTGTCCGCGACGAAAGCTGCGGTGGAGGAAGGCATCGTAGCAGGCGGCGGCGTAGCTTATGTAAACGCTATCGCATCGTAGCAGGCGGCGGTACTGCGTTGATCAACGCCATCCCGGCGGTAGAAGCGCTGCTCGAAACGTCGGAGGGCGATGAGAAGACCGGTGTGAAAATCGTCCGCAAAGCAATTGAAGAGCCTGTTCGGCAGATTGCGGCCAATGCAGGCTTAGATGGTGCGGTGATCATCGATAAAATCGTAAACTCCGGCAAGGTGGGCTATGGTTATGATGCGGCAAAAGAGGTATACTGCGATATGATCTCCAGCGGCATCGTAGATCCTGTCAAAGTGACCCGCTCCGCACTGCAGAATGCCGCTTCTGTGGCGGCGATGGTTCTGACGACTGAAAGTTTGGTTGCGGACATCAAGGAAGAGAATCCTGCACCGGCAATGCCTGCTGGTGGCATGGGCGGCATGTATTGATAACCAGTCTAAAACCCTTGCAATCACTGGATTTGTGTGTGGTAAACATCTCGATTTACACCATACTTACACCAAAGATTGCGCCTAATCAGATAGTAAGAGACCGATGCTTGATTGCATCGGTCTCTTTTCTAATGTTCCAATTTATCTTCTGTACTTGTCTTTAAAATGGTTATAGAGCAATACCGATATCGGCATATTTGAGTGCCGGTGCATCGTTCACGCTGTCGCCTGTCATGACCACAATTTCTCCGTTATCTTTGAACACCTTTATGATCCACATCTTATGCTCCGGAATGACACGCGAGAAGATAGAAACATCCTTAACAGCTTCGCGCAGTTCTGCATCCGTCATTTTTTCCAGCATATCGCCTGTAACAATGTGATCGCTGTTTGGTATGCCCACCTTTTTTGCTGTTGCTGATGCGGTAATACCGTTGTCACCTGTGATCATAACAACACGGATTCCTGCTTTGGTGCAAACCGCAATGTCATTCTTGACGCTCTCACGCGGAGGATCAGCAAGTCCGACCAGTCCGAGCAGAGTAAGGCGGCAATCAGTAATAGAAGCCGGTACTTCATTTTCGGTCTGAGGATATCCTGCGGCAATCGCGATGATGCGCAATCCTTCCGAGGAAAGGGAATCAATTTTTTCTTCCGCTTCTTTCCGCTGTTCGTCGGTCAGCTCGCAGATGGTCAGAATCCGCTCGGCACTGCCCTTTGCGGCAATGATCAGCTTCCCGTCTCTTTGCCAAACATGCCCCATCATTTTCAGCTCATTTGTAAAGGCGTATTCGGACACAAATCTGCCAGAGAACAGCTTTTCGGTAGAAATCTGGTGCTCCTCGCAGAAGCGGAACATGGCTTTTTCCATCGGATCATATGCCTCAGTCTCACAGCCGAGTCCCATCGTTTCAATTAGTGTATGTTCATCGCCGGATGCCACCCATGTGCTCTGTACGGTCATTTGGTTCATAGTAATAGTTCCGGTTTTGTCAACGCAAAGAACTGAAACCGCACCGAGTGTTTCTACGCTGGGCAGTTTGCGGACAAGCGAGTGTTTCTTTGCCAACCGCCATGCGCCCATAGAAAGAAAGACGGTCAGGATCACCGGAAATTCCTCGGGAATCATCGCCATGGCAAGCGTTACGCCCGACAGAATGCTTTCTATCAGGCGGTCAGAAAAATTGTGGTCGGGAATGTTGAGCCATGTAAACACACCCATGAGAACAAACAGGACTCCCGCGATGATGGCACAGGTTTTTACGAGCTTTCCTGTTTGCTTCTGAAGCGGCGTATCCTCGGCAGCAGCAGACGCAACACCCATTCCAATCTTTACCGTACTCGGTAGACGCGCCGGTTTTCTCTACCTGTATGGTGGCGTTTCCTTGCGTGACGAGCGTACCGGCCTAACAATAATCCTTACGCCAGTAATCCTCTGACGGTTCAGCGTTCTCGGTTTGGATTTTCCATACACCCTCAGCCTCTCCCGTCAGGGGGGATTCATCCACGCAGAGATCGGCGCAACGCAAAATAATGCCGTCTGCCGGGATTTTTACACCCTCGCAAATGAGCATCAGGTCGCCGGGAACCAGCTCTGTACTGGTAATTGTCTGTTCTTTTCCGTCCCGGATCACCACAATTTGCGGGGCTGATAGGTCTTTGAGTGCATTGAGTGTCTTGTCGGTTTTCCATTCCTAGACCACGTCAATGCTGATGATGCCGACGACAAAAATCAGCATGATGGCGCCATCTCTCGGCTCTCCGAGAATAAAATAAATGACAGCGGCAATCATCAGCAAAAGGAACATCGGCTCACAGAGGGTATGAAGAACGGTTTTGAGGAAACTGTCCTTCTTCTGCGGCATCAGTTCATTTTTGCCGTACTGCTGCTGTCGCTTGGTGACCTCATCATGGGTCAGCCCCTGTCAGGTTCTTCTTAGTGCTTTTCATAAAAGAATCCTCCGTTTCCCGTTATTGAAAAGCATTACGGTGTCTTGATTTCCCCTATGGCACTTCATTTGAGGTCGTATACGTTCACAAATAGGGCTATTCCCGAAAAATGGTATAGAAATAGCACACCCGTGAAACATACGCACTGTCCCACAGATATGCTCAAAAAACACATTCTGTTGCCGCTTGCAACGCGACCCGGCCCCGCGCCCTTACGGGCATCGCCTGCTCAGTTTGTACTGTTGATCTCGCATTCCTTTCGGAATGTAATGCAGTGCAAAGAGATATTAATACTATATCGTATGTGTATGCAAAAGTCAACGAAATTGTTACCGATTGTTTGCTTCTAGAAAAGATACGAATTAATTATACACGAAAAATGCGAATAAATCTATTGCTTCCACGCATGGGCAAAATAATAACGGGTATTCGGCTTTCACCGAATACCCGTTATCGCGTTTACCGACCCCGTCTGATAGATGCCATAATCGTAATTTTTTGAATTACTTTCTTATGAGCACCCGTGTAAAATCGGAGGCCTTTTTTGAAGTGATTATTTTGAAAAAAGAGGTATATTCACGGACGATTGGTTGAATCTAGATGGTAGATATGCTATGATGAAAAACAACTTTTCAGGCTTGGATGACAGGGATATCCGGAAATTCGGTCTAACTGATGAAAAGATTTCATAAGCATTTTTGAAAGCTGTGCAGATCGTGCAGGATGCCTGTCAAAGCCTGCCTTTTTGTAAAAGCAATTTTAAACAACTTGTTTGACAGACAGCAAAGGAAGTGTTTCTTTGTCGGCAAAGCAAAAACAGAATTTTTTGCATGGCGCTTTGATTTTAATGAGCGCCACTGTAATTGTCAAAATCATCGGGTATTTTTTCAAGGTCCCACTGAAGGGGATTATCGGCGTCAGCGGCTTTGGCTATTTTAACGCAGCATATGGATTGTTTAATACGCTGTATGCGCTGTCAGTAGCCGGCATGCCCATTGCCGTGTCGCGAATGGTGGCACAGAACATGCAGCAGGGCCGTTACCGGGATGTACGCAAAATCAAGCGCTTGTCCACGGTTTCCTTTCTGTGTACCGGGCTGTTGGGTACGCTGCTGATGTTTGCGGGAGCAGGTCCATACGTGCGCTTTGCAGAAAACCCCAATGCTTTTTTAGCGGTATTTGTCATGGCTCCGGCGATCTTTTTCGTCTGTGTTAGTTCTTCCTACCGGGGTTATTACGAGGGCTTGCGCAATATGTACCCCACTGCCTGGTCGCAGATTTCTGAGGCATTGGTAAAACTGGCCTGCGGGCTGCTTTTTTCCTCTGCTGCTGTCCGTTTGGGTTTGGAGGAATATGAGCGGTTCGGCAGGGTATTCGGCACTGCGGTTGAAACGTCGTCACAGGCGCAGCTTGCCGTGCTGCCTTACGGCGCAGCGGGGGCGATTTTGGGTATTGTGGTCAGTACCGCAGCGGGCTCGCTGTTTTTATGGATATACAGTAGGTGTAAGGGAGACGGCATTTCCCGGCAGATGCTGGAACATGCGGCGCCAGCCAGGGGGAGCAAGGAAATTCTAAAGCAGCTTTGGACCATTGCCATTCCCATCTGCCTGGGCGCGCTGGCGCTGAACATTACCACCTTGATTGACGTCAGCTCATTGACAAACCGCCTTTCCACTGCATTAGAACGCGGCAGCGAGGTGCTGCTTTCCATGTATGACGGGATTCTCCCGACCAATACGCCGCAGGATGAAATTCCCAATTATCTCTTTGGGGCTTATAATATGTCGGTCACGCTTTTTAATCTGATTCCGGCGTTGACGACAACCTTTGGGGTCAGCGCCCTCCCGGCAGTAACAGCCGCCTGGGCTGCCCGCAGCAAATCCCTGCTTCGCCGCAATATCGAGTCGGTATGGCGGGTTACTTCGATGATTGCATTTCCCGCTGGGTTTGGCATTTGCGCGCTGGCAGAGCCGATTCTGACGCTGGTTTATCAAGCGGATCCGGCTTCGATTCCCATTGCTGCGCCGATTTTACGCGTTCTTGGCCTTGCGGCAGTTTTTGTGGCGCTCAGTTCGCCTACCAATAGCATGCTGCAAGCGGTGGGGAAGGTCAACGTTCCGGTAAAGCTGATGTTGCTTGGCGGCTTTTTAAAGCTGGCGGTCAATTTTGTGCTGGTACCGATCCCGGCAGTCAACATCCAGGGCGCACCCTATGGAACACTGCTGTGTTATGGGCTGATTGTCTGTATTTCGATTCCGGTGCTGTGCAGGACAGCGGGAATCCGGATTCGATTCACAAAAGTGTTTTTAAAACCTCTTTTTGCTGGTGTTCTTTGCGGTGTTACCGCATGGGCAAGCTATGGACTACTTTCCAATCTGGCAGGAAATACCGTTTCCACTGCCATATCTATCCTGCTGGCAGGCGCAGTGTACGTGATTGTATTATTTTTGGTGCGGGGAATTGTGAAATATGATGTTTTAATGCTTCCGAAGGGAGAAAAAATCGCAAAACTACTTGAAAAATGCAGGTTAATAGGGTAAGATGAATAAGCCTACTATGTTTGACGGCGAGGTGGCAAAATGCGGGCGGATTTTCCTCTGAAAGACAAATACGGATTTGACGATCTGGTCAAAGTCATGCGTGTTCTGCGCGGCCCGGGCGGATGCCCTTGGGATGCACAGCAGACCCATGAGTCGATCCGGAAAAATTTCATTGAGGAGACATATGAAGCGATTGAAGCCATTGACGCCGCAGATCCGGTGCTTTTGCAGGAGGAATTGGGCGACGTTTTGCTGCAGGTGATTTATCACGCGGCAATGGAGGAAGAGAAAGGTTCTTTTTCTATTGATGATGTTTGTGATGGCATCTGTAAAAAGCTGGTGATTCGGCATCCTCATATTTTTGGCGATGTCAAAGTGGATACCGCCGAAGAGGTGTTGTCCAACTGGGAGATGATTAAGCAGCAGGAAAAAGGGCAAAAAACGGCGGCAGAAACGTTGGAGAGCGTGCCAAAAGTCCTTCCGGCACTGATGCGGGCAGAAAAAATCCAAAAGCGGGCATCCCGTGCTGGGATGGATTATGACAGCGTGGCCGATGCGTTTCGTGATTTACGCAGTGAAGTGGACGAGCTGGAGGATGCGGTGAAAAACGGCACGCCAGAGCAGCGGGGACTGGAATTGGGCGACCTTCTCTTCAGCGCGGTTAATGTTTCGCGTTTTATAGGCGCGGATGCGGAGGAGTCGCTGGGACTTTCGTGCGAGAAGTTTGTGAAGCGTTTTGCGCAGGTAGAAAAGTTGGCCCGACAAAGAGACATTGATATGAAGACGGCTGGTATCCAGAAACTGGATGAAATTTGGCATGAGATTAAAAAAAGTTATTAAGCGGATGTGTCTGCATGTCTGCACAATAATAAAGTTGAACTAAACGGAGGAAAAAACAATGACGAAAACCGAATTGATTAACGTGGTTGCCGAGAAAACCGGCTTTTCCAAAAAAGACAGCGATAAAGCGGTTGTTGCTGTAATCGATGCGATTTCCGAGGCGCTGGCTGGCGGCGATAAAGTACAGCTGGTTGGCTTTGGCACCTTTGAGGTGAAAGAGCGCGGAGAGAGAAAGGGCATCAACCCCAGAACCAAAAAAGAAATCACCATTGCAGCTTCCAAACTGCCTTCTTTCAAAGCTGGTAAAGCGCTGAAAGATGCAGTTTCCAAATAAGAATCTGCAAACGGGAAAGGGCGTTGCGTAAACACGGGGAGATTTCTTGTGTTTACGCATTTTTCTTAAGGAGTTTTATGATTCGTTTGGACAAATATTTAAAGGTCACCCGGTTAATCAAGCGCCGGACAGTCGCTAACGAAGCGTGTGATGCCGGAAGAATTTTAGTTAACGGCAAAGTGGCTCGCGCTTCTTATGAGGTGAAAGAGAATGATCTGATCTCTATTCAGATGGGTACCCGGCCGATTAAGGTGCGTGTGCTGAAGGTCAGCGAGTATGCGACGAAGGAGGATGCTTCTACCCATTATACGGTGGTAGAGGATTGACGTAAAAAGAGGCTGGCGAAACGGACGGTGTTGGCAAAATAGCGAACAGGCGCAAGCAGGATGAGCTGCTGTGGCCTGTTATGGAACGTTCATAATCAAGATGTGTTTTTGGGGCAAGATGCCGATAATTTTAAAATCTGCGGAGACACGAATATGGAAGAACGAAGGCTTTTTAAGCCATCTATCGAATATGCTGAACAGATAGCGGAATACAAAGCAGAGTTTTCACCTGAACAAATACGGGCTACCTATGATCCTGACAGGATTCCCGGAATGGATTATCTTGAAAACTATAATAGTATTCCCGAATGGCTTTGTTTTCTGGATACCGTTAAAGGCAAGATTACATGGCATATGTCGGTCCGGATGAGCGACGGAAAAATCATTGGCTTTTGCTGCCTGCGGCATAAACTTGAATACGATGATGATGACCCGGATTTTGCATCCAATGTGGGTTATTCGATCCGCCCCAGTGAGCGAAGGAAAGGCTATGCCAAAGAACAGTTGCGGCTCGTTTTGCAGGAAGCCAAAAGGCTGGGCATGGATCATGTGCGGATCATTTGCCGTGACATCAACATCGGCAGCAACAGAACAATTCTTGCCAATGGCGGAAAGTTTGTCGGCGCCATTTATGGTGAGGAATCCGGCATGACGGTTCATCGCTATGATGTGCCAATCAGCTGATCAATTCCGGTTTGTTGAAAGGTGAAAGCGCACGCTTTGTACGCTTTTGCCCCTGGTGTAATTTGTAGTGCGTGTTTTCAGCGTTCCAAAGGCCTCCTTTGGATATAAAGGAAGTAGCGCGGCTTGTGCCGTACCCGTACAAGATACAAAGGCCCGGCCTGTGATTGCACTCACAGGCC
>OBYM01001193.1_pt1 | contig 11743 bp, 15 predicted proteins | sample 1538191 | NCBI WGS metagenome assembly OBYM01 (sample SAMEA2580165, study PRJEB22360) | human gut metagenome | biome: human gut; feature: human-associated habitat; material: faeces | place: Denmark | collected 2008/2010 | reverse complement strand
CAATCATTTTTTGTAATTTTGAGCGGCTTATTCTGACTTTTGTTGCGGAGGGATATCATCAATCTCATCTTTGGATTTTTCAATCAATGCATCCAAAACTATATCAAATGCTTTTTCTACCGCAAAAGTCATGGCTGGCTTCCTTCTTCCTTTTCGTCGGGGACGTCGGCTTCTCCCGGATTGCAATTCATTGCTGCATAGATAGCGGGGTTCAACTTTTCGAACAGTTCCTGGCTGATAATTGCGGGATGAGCGTACTGGTACAAATACCGCTGCTTCTCACCCATATTCTTGCATTGCTTTCGACTAAATAAATCCTGCACATAGGTTTTCTGGAGTATTACACTCCCGATGTATTTTTCATTCTGGAGCAGCTTCTTGATTGTTTCACGGCTCCAGCGCTCTTTTCCACGCGGGGAGGGAACGCCCTGTCGATACAACCAATCTGATATCGCACCGAGGCTGGCGCCGGCGGCCCGCATCTCAAACATCCGGCGCACAATGGAAGCGTTCGGCTCATCGGGACAAAGCGCACCGTCCTTATCTCTCTTATATCCGAAGCAGACAAACTCCGCATAGCCGGATGTTCCATCCTTAAAGCTGTGCTCGATGCCCCATCGGATATTCCGGCTTGCGTTCTCGCTCTGCGCCTGGGCAAAGGCACAGTAGACCGTGAGATAATACCGCAGATAACGATCCCGGCTGTGGACTCCTTCTTCCTCGAAAAACACATCCACATCCAAGTCCTGAAATTCCCGGAGGATCTTGAACATTTCCAGAGAATCCCGCCCGAACCGGCCCACGGATTTTACCAGGACCATATCGATCTCGCCGTTCCGGCAGCTATCCAGAAGTCTTTGAAATTCCTTGCGGCGCTTTATGCTCAGCCCGGAGGCTTTTTCTGCAAAAACGCCGGCGTTTACCCATCCCGGAGTGCTTTCGATCCGCTGTGTATAGTATCGGACCTGAAGGTCCAGGCTGGTTTCCTGTTCCGGGCGTTCCGTACTGACGCGGCAATAAGCGGCTACCCGAAGGGGAGGCTTCTCTTTCTGCTTTTTCTTTGCGCCGGGAGGGGTGATTCTTGTGATGATACGCAACCGAAATCACTCCCCCATGTGTTTTCTTCATTGTAGCAAAAAGTTGTTCAGCTGACAATTTTTGCCCGACTGGCTTTCACTTTCTGTACACTCCAAAACAGCTCGTCCGAAATGATGGCCGCATGGGCGTTTTCGTACAGATATTGCCATTCTTCGCCTTCATTCTTTACCTGCACTCTGCCGGTGCGGATTGTTTTCTGCAACAGAACACGGCCCGTATATTTTTCATTGGACAACAGCTTGTGGATGGCTTCCCGGCTCCATTGAGCTTTTCCGGTTGGAGAGGGAATCTGCTGTTTGAACAGTTCAGCGGCAATCGCTCCCAAACTCATGCCACTTTGGTACTGCGTAAAGAAACGGTTGACAATTTCGGCTTCCTCCGGATTGATAACCAGTTCACCGTTGGCGTCAGCCTTATATCCGTAGCACTTTCTCTTTGCCAGCTTTGACTCGCCCGACTGGAAACGCTTGCGAAGACCGGCTTTGATGGATTCGCTTTTATTCATTCGGTATGACCTCCTTAAAAAAGAGTGATATAGAAAAATAGGATTTCTGAAATCTTTACCGATAAAGCAAAAAGTCGCAGGAAATCCTGCGGCTTTTCGTTGGTTTTGGGTATAAAAAAGTTGACAGATTCCATTCGAAATCTGTCAACTTATCATGGTTGCGGAGGCTGGACTTGAACCAACGACCTTCGGGTTATGAGGCTGATGTTCTTGCTTTTTTTCACAAAGAATAGTGTTTTTTATCCGATTTGTTATTTCTTTTTCGCCAAAAATACGGCGTTTATTTTCTCTTGTGCGGTTTCATTTATGAGGGCTATGTGGTATTTTGGGGCCTTCCTCGCGCAACGAAAAACTAAACGGCAGCATTGTTTGATGCTGCCGTTTTTTATTTTATGAAGGAGAAAATCACATGAAAAAAACCAGTAAGCAAATCTGCGCTCCTTGACGCAGATTCGCATAGATTGCCAATTCCCCAAAATTGAAGGAGGTCAAGCACAATGAAAAGTTATGTATTTAGGGCGCTGGCAGCAGCGGTGATCATTTCATCACTGGCGATCCCTGCCAGCGCCATGCCGGTTGAGTCAAAAGCGGCACCGCCGGCTCTCCCCTACTACCAGGCTGCCGCTGAGGAAGGCAGCAGCATCGCCGTTACAGTAACGGACGGTGTACTTGGCTACCAGGAGCAGGCAGATGAATCGGGATCTGATCCTGAAGAACCTGTTTCTGAAGAAAAAGAGGAAGAGCCGCAGGACACCACCGTTGCCCGCACCGGTTATTACCCCTACTCGATTCAGTACGAGGAGCAAAACGGAAAGCCCATTATCATCAAGAGCTTCAAGCTCCCTGTCAATGTTGATCCCTCTACTCTCATTGAGGATGAGTGGGAGGAAGATGGATATCGTTATACAAAATCCGAAATCCTGATGGATGAGCCGGAACAGATCGTTGACGAGAGAACGATTGCCGAGCCAATCGTTTTCGAGACGGAAGACGATGATCCCGAAACAATCCGCGCTGCCATTGAGCCGATCATGGAATACAACCAGAATGGCTACACAGGTCAGCTGACATTGGACTATGATTCCATCAGCACCACCGAGTCGGATACCGAGAACTACTCCTACCCTATCAGCAAGACCATCGAAGTAAATAATCTGCCCGACAACGACTATGCCTATCTCAAGAAAGAGATGGATGGCCTGACCTTGCAGAGCGCCGATTGGGAACTGCAAAGCAGTGTGCAGCGTGTGGATGATCTGATCCCTGGCACCTATACCGCTTATGCAACCTATACCGGCACAGGCTATGGAACCCGGGCTACAAGCTATACCAACACGGCGTATTACACCGGAAGCGTTAAGCGGGTTACAGATGGAGACATGATCTGCTCGATCGTGTACCGAGGAGAACCCTTGGTTCCCTGGGCAGCTATCTTCGCGGCTGTAGCGCTGCTGGCTGTGGCTGGCGCTGTTGCTGTGATGATTCTTCGTGGAATCATTATTGTTCCCGCCCTGGCTGGTTGGCTGGCAAAGCGGCGGAGCAACAACGAGAAGCCGCCCGTTGAAGTTCCGTAAAGAAAGGAGGAATGAGCATGAAAAAAACCGTGAAGCAGATCTTCCTTATGGCTCTTATCACAACCGTATCAGCATTTCTTCTGACTGGCTGCAGCAGCAACGAAGAAAACAGCTCATCGGAAGCACCGACACCGACTATTTCACAGGAAGAGCTGAAGGCTGAAGTTGATTTTGAAAACGCCGAATTTGTGACAGGCGAAGATGGAGAAGTCCTGATTTCGATGTCTCCGGATGGCGGGACAGGTACAGATGGTGCGGCCTTGCGCTCTGAACTCTCCCCTGACGAAGTTTGGGAAAACAGCAGTGCAGCATTGACCGGCTCTGATGGCTTCACACTTCCCGAGGCAGTTCAGCTGGAAGATGGAAGTCTGGGGACTCTGCAGATCCCGGCAATCAACCTGACTGTATCCGTTTATGAGACAGAAGATAATGAGCTGGAAGCAATGGTGGAAGGCGTGGCCCATTTCAAGGAAACCTCCTGCTGGGATGGCAACATCGGCTTAGCTGGACATAATCAAGGGGTTAACACCTTCTTTCAGGACCTTTATAAGCTGAAGAATGGCGACCAGATTATTCTGACAACTGCTCTTGGCACCCGTACCTATGAAGTCAGCATGAGCAAGGAAATTGATGAGACAGATTGGAGCTACTTGGAGCGTACCGATGACAACCGGATTACTCTCATAACCTGCGTCAATCATGATCTTACCAAGCGGCTCTGTGTGCAGGGTGTCGAGGTAACAGACTAATATCCAATGTTTTCCCGGCCGGGCGTAAAAGCCCGGCCTTTTTTATGAGGAGGCTGGTGCATTTTGAAAGGTTCGATCCCTTTCCTCCTCTTTCTCCTTTCACGCCTGCAAGGTTTGTGTTTCCTTGCAGGCACTTTGAAAAATTTTATAGAACGGAAGGTGCATGATGAAAAGAAGCCGTACAGTCGAACTGGAAACCAACCTTCTTGTAATCGAGGGCGATTCAATTACTTTCTTTGAAAAAGGCGCCTCCGCTACTATTAAACCATACAAGCGCACCAAAAGAAGTATCCTGTGCGTGAAAAACCATGCCGAAGTCACATCTAAGATTTTGCCGAACGAAGTCTTGGAGGATGTTCTTCTGCGTAACACATCCAAGAAGAAAGAAGGTGAAAAAGATGGCTGATAAGCTGCTTGTAGTTGGAATTGACGAGAAAGGGTATGGCAAAATCTACAAACTGGTGATGCGTGATCGGGATCTGCCTTTGACCGCCAAAGCACTTTATGCCTACTTTTGCTCCTACTGCGGGTCTGGAACAACCGCATTCCCCAGCCGGGATAAAATCATGAGCGATTTGCACTTTGCAAAAAACACCTATACCAAGCACCTGAACAACCTGCTTACCAAAAAGTATCTGAAGCGTCATCGTACAGCAGCAGGAAATGTCTTTGAGATCCTTTTGATAGTCCCTGCTGCTGATGGGAGTATGGTTGAAGTCAAATCTCAGGGCTATGGTACAGTCCCCAAATTTGCTATGTTGGACGATCGTTTACCGATCGCTGCCAAAGCAATATATGCGTATATGTGTTCCTACGCTGGCGCTGGCAACACAGCTTATCCTAAAGGGAACACTATTCTGCACGAACTAAACATTGATAAAGAAACCTATTACTCATACTTCAACCTTCTGACTGATCTGGGATACATCACAGTTACACAGCAGATTACTGAGAAAGGTAGATTTTCCTCATCCACATATCTGCTCAATGAAATACTCGGAATTGATCCAAGAATTGATCCGGATGAGATCAGAAAAAGCGCATCAGCAAGCCAAAAAAAGAACCGATGTCGCAAAAATCCGGAAACGGTTGAAAACTCGATTTCAACAGAGTTTTCAACGGCGATGTCGCAAAAATCCGGAAACGGTAATATACCGATGTCGCAAAAATCCGGAAACGGTGTGATGTCGCAAAAATCCGGATACGGAAATTTGCGACATGCTAATATAAATAACAATCTACATAATAAACAGGATTTATCTTCTATCGAAGATAGAGATAATGAACATCCGCGCGCGTGTGCGCACGAAGAGGATCAAGAGATCCTCTTTTCTTTTTCTCCAAAAAAGAAAACTCAGCAACTGATCCAGTACGACCGGATCCAAGATGCCTGTGAAAAGACAGTTGCCTTCAAAAAAGTACTGAATCCATACATGACAGAGGACGAAGCAGCCGCTTACATGGGCGGATATCGAAAGGTCCTCAACGAGCTGGTCAAGCAGCTTTCGCAACTGCTCTTTGGTGAGAGCGAATTTGTAAAAATCGGCGGGCGTGCTGTCCGACGGACAGATTTGGCCGACCAGATGCAGCGCAGCATCGAAAAGAACCCCATGGTCTTCTACGAAATTGTCACACAGATTGCAGATGCGCTGCCAACGATCCGTTCCCTGGCGCCGTATATCCGGCAAACAGTGCTGAACCGGATCAGCAATTTTTGATTTGAAACCATAGTGCCTCTGTGCGCTTGGCAATAGATGAAAGGAGAAAATTCACTATGAAGGAAAAAAACACAGATTGTCAGATTATCGCAGTTTGTAACCAGAAAGGTGGAGTCGGGAAGACAACGACCTGCATCAATTTGGGAATTGGACTGGCGAAAGCCGGGAAAAAGGTTCTGCTGGTTGATGCAGATCCCCAGGGCAGTCTTGCCATCGGTTTGGGATGGCCCCGACCGGACGAGCTGCCTTTTACACTGGAAACAGCAATGAACAAGATCATTCTGGAAGAACCAATCGACCCAACTGAAGGGATTCTGCATCATGCCGAGGGTGTTGACCTGATGCCGGCTGATATCGAGTTGTCTGGTATGGAAAATACTCTGGTCAACGCAATGAGCCGTGAAACAATCCTGAAGCAGTATCTTGATTGTCTCAAGGATCGGTATACTCACATTCTCATTGATTGTCCGCCCACCCTTGGGAAGCTCGTCATAAATGCTCTGGTAGCCGCCAATCGTATTATTGTTCCAGTTCAAGCTGAATATTTTTCGGCAAAGGGATTGGAACAGCTGCTCTTGTTAGTCGCAAAAGTTCGGCGGCAGCTGAATCCTAACCTGGAGATTGACGGAATCCTGGTGAATATGATAGACAAGAGAATGAGTTTTGTTAGAGAGGTCGCTGAACTGATTCGGGATACCTACGGCAACAATCTCAAGGTCTTTGATACGGAGATTCCTCATTCGGCGAAAGTGAAGGAAATCGGCGCTTTGGGCAAGAGCATTTTTGCACATGACCCCAAGGGCAAAGCAACAGAAGCCTATATCAATCTGACCCAGGAGGTGTTAAAACTTGAAAAGCGCCGCTAAAGCCATTTCAATGCGTTCCTACGAAGATCTGTTCTCTACAGATGAAGAACGTGCTGACGCCAAAAAGGAAAAAGTGACGGACATACCCTTGTCCGAGCTTCACTCGTTCAAGAACCATCCATTCAAGGTCATTGACAATGATGAGATGCAGGATCTTGCCGAAAGCATCAGGCAGTATGGCGTTCTCGTCCCTGCTTTGGCTCGCCCGGATCCGGATGGAGGCTATGAGCTGATTGCCGGCCATCGCCGGAAATATGCCAGCGAGCTGGCCGGCCTGGAAACCATGCCGGTGATCGTGCGGGAAATGGACGATGATACTGCAACCATTGCCATGGTGGACTCCAACCAGCAGCGTGAAGAATTGCTGCCCAGTGAACGAGCGTTCTCATACAAGCTCAAACTGGAGGCCATGAAACACCAGGGCGAGCGCATGGATTTAACTTGTTCCCAAGTTGGGAACAAGTCTTTGGGAAAGAAGTCCAGTGAGCTGTTGGCTGAACAGGTCGGGCAGAGTAAAAATCAGATTTTTCGTTATATCCGCCTGACAGAGCTGCTCCCCGAACTGCTGAATATGGTTGACGAAAAGAAAATCGCTTTCAACCCGGCCTATGAACTGTCTTTCCTCTCCCATGAGGAACAGGCCGTAATCCTGGAAGCACTGAACGGTGAAGGCGGGTCTATATCGCTTGCCCAGGCAGAACAGCTGAAGAAGCTGAGCCAGGACGGGCAGTTCACGAGAGATGCTGCACTTACAATCCTTTGCGGAAAGAAGCCGGCATCTGTCAAGTTTAGTCTCAAGGAGAAAAAGGTCCGGAAATACTTCCCCACCGACTACACCCCGCAGCAAATGGAGGATGTCATTCTGGAACTGCTGGAAAAGTGGAGTGTTGAGAATAACCCGCAGTAAGAGAGGAGGAGGTCCCGTGTTTGTTGGGAGCAAATTGTATAGTCAACTCCAGGAGCAGCGTGTGAAATCCTTGTCTGCAAAGAAAACACATCGTTTATCGTTTACCGCAGCAGCGTTTCTGCACGAAATAATAGGTCAAAATTTCTACGTTAGTTTTACCCTGGAAGATTTGCACGCTCATCTTTCACAGATGTATAAAATCACTCCGGATGAACTTCAGGGTTATTTATCTTGGCTGGTTAACAACCATTATCTCTTTAGATGTCCATATTTGGATCTTGAAACTAATCAGCGGTTTATTTTGTATTTTGTTCGTAACCCAAATCGCTCCCGAGTAGTACGCAACGGTTCTTTGGAGATTATTCATCTTTACAAATTGATCGAGCAAAGTGTGAATATTCGTTGCCACTTCCTCATGGCCAATTTTACTGATAATGATTTCTCTCACCATTTTGGCACTGGATTTTGGCACAGTGAAGAGACACTGCTTGCAATTTTGGATGAATTGTGTGAAGCTGGCTACATTACCCGCTTGAACATTAAACAACTGGAACCTTGGGAAGATATACAAAGCATCTATGTTAAAGAAAAACAGCAATGTCAAAATTCTTTTTCCTTCAACGATGCTTCGAGTATCTATACAGAAACCGTGGACGAAAAAAATCATTATATCTACGCTCTGTTAGATTGGTAAGCGCTATCTTATCGTAAAGCATACTCTTATCCTCCATTCCCATGAGGAACAGGCTGCCACAGTTGAGTGATGAAAGGAAAGGAATACCCTATGTCAAAGTTTAAGAAAAATGTGTTATCGGTCAGAAAAGCAGAATCCCCCTGCCCGGGTAAGCTCTCATTGGAGGCCGCAGGTCTCAGCACTATCCTCTGGGAAAATAACTCCCCTGATTCCCCATTGTTCCGCTCTTTTTGTCTGAGCGATCTGGAGGTTTTCATGGATGTGCTGATAGAAGCCAGCGAAGAGGAGCTGCAGGAAGTTATGGACAGTCTGACTTCGAAGGGCTTTGTATCCAGTGTTTATCGGATTGATAAGGAAGGAAATATCAAAGACAGAGTATACATGATCCAGAAATTGAAGCAGAGCGAAAACGATCATCTCTCTCTGAAAGAAAGAGCGATCCTTCAACTTCTTATGATGGACTCCGAGGAACAGAAAAACCCCATCATCTTTCCTGGCTTTATGATGGCTGATATGGTTACATATCTCCATATCAAGTTCGACATTCCAGTAAGTAAGGCCATCAATCTGATTGAGGAATTGATAGGAAATGGATATGTCGGAAAGCATGAGCTGGTAAAGAATTTGGGAGATGAACCATCCACCTTCTGCTTCATGAATCACTGAACAAGTATGGAAGTCTTGGCGCTGCTTCTGACACTTCACCGGAAAGCGGCCTGGCTGGGCATTTGAGCGCGCATTTTGGAGCCTCCTTTTTTGTGAATGTGGCGTCTCAGAGAGAGCTACAGCCCTTCTGAGAGGTCTTGAGTTGCGTTTTTTCATTTTCGTCGTACAATATGAGTGAAGGGAAAAACAAAGAGCTTCCCTCAATGATTTGAAAAAAATGAACTAAGAATATGAAAGGATGGTTCACAACATGAAAAAAAGAGCATTTGTAATGCTTCTGGCTCTGGCGATGGTGCTGTCCGCTTCCGGCTGTGCAAACACCACCACCGAGGGAGAGCCTTCCAGCAGCACTATTACCCAGGAAGAATATGACGCTCTGAAGGAGCAGAATGAAAAGCTCCAGGCCGAGCTGGATGAGCTGAAGGGTGAAACTGACGAGGAAACTGAGAGCGATACAGAGTCCGGTTCTTCCAGCGAAGCCGAAAGCACCAGCACCCCTGATGGCAGCTCTTCCAGCAGCGCTTCTTCCCAGTCCAGCACTCCCGCAACCAACGGCAGCTCTCAGAGTTCCGCACAGCAGAGTTCTTCCCAGAGTTCTGCGCCTGCTTCCACCAGCAGCCAGTCCTCTGCCCAGTCCCAGAGCGGCAGCAGCACCCCGGCGCCCCAGAAGACTACCTCTTCCAGCGGCAAGGGACCCCTGGCTAAGTACACCGTGAATGTAACAGATTCCAAAACTCCGGCAACCGATGTACGTGGTAAGCTCTACAATGGCGTTTTGGCGTATGTATTTTATTCCTCCAGTGGCAATGTGGTTGGCACAATCCCTGACAGTGAGATTTCTCAGATCCTCTGGGATAACAATCTGACCCAAGCTGAGGACGATGAGCAGAAGTCTTGGTTCGTAGAGAACTTCAACATCTACCGTGGTTTGGATGGCGGCAGCTATGAGGGCGGCTCCGGAAGCACCAGTGGCGGCTCTTCCAGCTCTGGCGAAGTGGATATTGAAGAATATAGGGATGAACTTATTCGTTTGGTTAATGAGGAAAGAACGGAGGCCGGTTTGGAACCCTATGAAGTTCATGATGTTGCAATGGAATTTGCTCAGATCCGTGCTGAAGAGCTTTCTGAAAAGTTTTCACATGAGCGTCCAAACGGCGATAAATCTGGAACTTATAGCCATTATACCTTTGGCGAAAATATTGGTATGCGGCACGAGACACCAGAAATTATAATGAACGATTGGATGAACTCCTCTGTTCATAGAGCAACAATTATGAGCAAAAACGCAAAGTATTTTGGTGTAGGAGTTTATGAAAAAAATGGAACCTTGTATTGGACTCTTGAAGCCATTGCTTGGGATGCAAACGCCTAATAATCCAAGCAAATAGCAAAAAGCACTTCTTCGGAAGTGCTTTTTTTATTATCCCCCGCGTATGAAGGAGAAGTCAGAATGAAAAGAATCGCCAGGATTGTTTTATGGGTGATATATAAGGCAATAGAAAAAGCATTTCTGCTACTCTTGATAGCTTCATTCATTGTTGTGCATGTGCGATTGGGAATGACAGTATTAGGGTATATCCCATTTGATCAAGCAAATGGTTTTATTCTCAGATTCTTTACATTGGTCGCTTTTGTAAGCAATCAGGCAAATTTTACCTTCCGAGTTTTTGCTGATGAAGTGGCTGATGAAATTGTGAGGAGATAGAGAGATGTTTTGTTATCCAAACCACGAAAGGAGGTTGGAATAGTGGCAGCAATAAAGACAGTTTTCAAAAAATTCTTATGGGTGATTTTTAATGTAGGAGAAGTCGAGTGCCTTTTTGAGATGATAATTTGTCTTGGCCTTGTGCCATGGAAATTAGGAATGACGCTGTTTGGACTTTCCCCATTCGATGATACGCTTTTCGTCTTTTTCGAAAATCTTGTCATTTGTTTCCTGTTAAATTGCTCTTTGAGATGGATATGTAAACAGATGATTTATCTACTTGACAATGGTATCGTTGATGCAATGTTTGGAGGGATGTAAACAATGTTTTCTTGCCGACCGCCGCCTCTTGGCGGTTTATATATAGATTTAGGGGCCTTTCTTTTCGGAAAGGCCCCTATTTTAATCCAAAAGAGAGGAGAATAAAATCATGGTGAAAAAACCAAAACGAACCAGCAAGATGCTTGCACTCCTGATGGCTGTTGTCATGACTGTAGGCTCAGTTCCCACAACTGCGTTTGCGGCCAATTCATCATCCATTGGGGCATCGAGCAGCTCTTCCACCATCATTGATGATCCGCTTTCCGGCACTACCGGATCCGGCTGGGACAATATTGACAGTGGAACTGGTACGCCGGTGACGCCTCCGGACGATGGTGAAAGCGAACCTACTAATCCCCCTGAAGGGGAAGGCGAAGGTGAAGGCGGTGAAGAAACCCCTGAAACACCGGTGACGCCTCCGGAGGGCGAGGGAGATGGAGAAGATCCTGAGAATCCCGTTATCCCTCCTGAAGATGAAGAGGATGGAGAAAACACAGAAAATCCTGTAACTCCTCCGACCGATGGCGAAGGAAACGCAGATGGCTCTGTCGTTCCCCCCGAAGGGGAAGGAAGTGAGGGAGAAGTTCCCTTGACTCCTATTGAGCCTTCCACACCAGCCATTAACGGCACAGAACTTCCCTGGGCAGCCAACTTTAGGGCTTACGCTGAAGCTACAATGGCACAGCCGATGCCGCTGATTGCCGGCGATGAAGGTGGCGGCAGTGTCGAGTTTACTCATTACGGCTGGGGCGATCCCAGCGGCTCTGGCGGTGGGATGAACTCTGTCTGGATGGGATCTGAACCTAATGGCGGTGGATATTATTTCGCGGATGTTTACCGCACAACTTATGACGGTGCAGACGCCTTCTGCGGCGAGTTCAACGGCCAGATGCCCGGCGGCAACTATGTCCGTGGAGCAGAAGGCCCGGACCAACAGATT
>OBYM01001191.1_pt1 | contig 11760 bp, 8 predicted proteins | sample 1538191 | NCBI WGS metagenome assembly OBYM01 (sample SAMEA2580165, study PRJEB22360) | human gut metagenome | biome: human gut; feature: human-associated habitat; material: faeces | place: Denmark | collected 2008/2010 | reverse complement strand
AAAGTCCTCTTCCTGTGGAGTATGTCGGGGAGACGAGAGCTGCCAATCTCCTACACTCCGGGGCTTTTATCCCTGTGGTGAAGGAGCCGGATATGCTGGCGGGATTATTTCCGCGGCAGTAGACGGTATCCGCTGTGCAGAACAACTATTACAGCATGGCGAGTAAGTGCCTTTTGGAAAGGATTGATTTGATGGAAACCATCATTCTTGCATCCGCCTCTCCCCGCCGGCGGGAACTACTGGAAATGGCGGGAATCCCTTTTATCATACAGGCTGCCGATGTAGACGAGAGCCTTCCTCAAGGTATTTCACCAGACGAAGCCGTGCAGCTACTGGCCCGGAAAAAAGCAAAGGCTATTGATACACAAGACTGTCTTGTTCTGGCTGCTGACACCGTTGTGGCTTTGGATGGGATAATTTTTGGAAAGCCTCATGATGAAGAGGATGCCCGGCAAATGCTCCGCACTCTTTCAGGGAAAACCCATCAGGTGCATACCGGCGTGTGTTTGCGAAAGGACGGAAAAGAAACTGTTTTTTGTGAAACCGCAAAGGTCGAGTTTTATCCGCTAACGGAGGAGGAAATCGACCGCTATGTGTCAAGCAAAGAACCGCTCGACAAAGCCGGAGCCTATGGAATTCAGGGAAAAGGCGCGTTGCTGGTTCGCAGAATTGACGGGGACTATTATACGATTGTAGGACTCCCCATTGCCCGAGTGGTACGGGAATTACAGAAAATATCTTCTGCTGAGTAATCATAAAAAAATGAAAAAGCCTCCTGCTTCTGGGAAAACAGAAAACAGGAGGCTTTTATATTTTATCTCTTATTTCTTTTTCGGCTTAAAGCTGTCCTTCAGGGATACCGAGCGGTTGAACACTAAATGTTCCGGTGCGCTATCCTTGTTATCCACGCAGAAATAGCCCTGGCGCATAAACTGGAAGGAATCTCCCGGCTTAGCAGCAGCCAGCGAAGGCTCCACCTTTGCATGTTCCAGCACCTTGAGAGAATCCGGGTTCAACACCTCAAGAAAATCTACGGCATCCGGGTCGGGCACGGTAAACAGGTTGTCGTACAGACGGATTTCTGCATCCAGCGCATCCGCTGCATTGACCCAGTGAATGGTGCTCTTAATCTTTCTGCCGTCCGCCGGATTGCCGCCGCGGGATTCGGGGTCATATTCGGCATAGACAGTCGTAACTTTATCGTTTTCATCTTTTTCGCAGCCAGTGCAGCGAACAATATAGGTAGTCTTGAGGCGCACTTCATTGCCGGGGAACAAACGGAAATAGCCCTTGATGGGCTCTTCCATAAAGTCTTCCTGCTCAATCCAAAGCTCCCGAGAGAAAGTCACGGTACGGGTTCCATCCTCAGGACGGTTGGGGTTGTTTTCTACCTCGAAAGTTTCAGTCTGACCTTCGGGATAATTGGTAATAATCAGCTTAAGAGGATGAAGAACCCCCATCACGCGTTGAGCGTTGAGGTTCAAATCTTCCCGCAGACAGTGCTCCAAAAAGCTGTATTCTACGGTACTGTTTACCTTAGAGACACCGTTGCGCTCGCTGAAATTGCGGATAGAGGCCGGGGTATAGCCACGGCGACGCAGGCCGCACAGGGTTGGCATACGGGGGTCATCCCAGCCGCTGACGTAGCCGCCTTCCACCAGTGCACGGAGCTTGCGCTTGCTCATAACAGTATTGTTAATTCCCAAACGAGCAAACTCAATCTGGCGGGGCTTGGAGGGCAGGTCCACATTGGCAATCACCCAGTCATACAGGGGACGGTGATCCTCAAACTCCAAGGAGCACAGGGAATGCGTAATATGCTCCAAAGCATCCTCGATAGGATGTGCAAAGTCATACATGGGGTAAATACACCACTTGTCGCCGGTGCGGTGGTGGGACATATGGTTAATGCGATATATGACCGGATCACGCATGTTGAAGTTACCGGAAGCCAAGTCAATTTTGGCGCGGAGAGTCATTTTGCCGTCTTCAAATTCACCGGCACGCATCCGGGCAAACAGATCAAGACTTTCCTCCATGGGCCGGTCACGATAAGGACTGGTGGCTGGGGTAGTCAAATCGCCGCGGTTTTCCCGCATCTGTTCGGGAGTCAGTTCGCACACATAAGCCAGGCCCTTTTTAATCAGGCTGACAGCTGCGTCATACATCTGCTCGAAATAGTCGGAAGCATAGAAGAAACGGTCATCCCAGTCATAACCCAGCCAGTGAATATCCTCTTTGATAGCGTCCACATATTCTGTGTCTTCCTTAGTGGGGTTGGTGTCATCCATACGCAGGTTGCAGATACCGTGAAAACGCTCTGCAGTGCCAAAATCGATATAAATAGCCTTGGCATGTCCGATATGCAGATAGCCGTTGGGTTCCGGTGGAAAACGGGTGTGTACCTGCATTCCTTCGCAGCGACCGCCCTCGGCCAAATCTTCTATAATAAAATCATCGATAAAATTGGAAGAAACAACTTCCTCCAACCCTTCTTTCTTTTCTTCGCTCATACTTTCAATCCTTTCCGGAATTTTATCATAAAACAAACTCATTTTACAGCTTCGCAAGTCCCAAATTCAAACGGCGCAGGGACTCTTCTCTGCCCAGAATAGCCAAAATCTCCATGGCACCGCCGGGAGTTACCTGCATACCGGCAGCGGCAATGCGCACCGGCCACAGCAGAGTACCGTTTTTCACTTCCAGCTCTTTTGCCAGCTCCATCAGGCGGTCGTGGATAGCGGTCACATTCCACTCCGGCAAAGCAGTCAGCGCTTCGATAGCAGCTTTCAGCATGACAGGTGCATTGTCAAGGTTTGCCTTGCTCTTTTTGTTGATAAACAGTTCTTTATCATACTCTGGCAGTTCCTTCAAAAATCCAATCATTCCGGGAATATCGGTCAGGCGCACCACACGGGGCTGCAAAATAGAAGTAAGCACTGCCCAGTCAACTTGTGTATCCCCAAATACCTGCTGGTAATACGGCATCGCCAGAGCGGTAAACTCTTCGGGAGTTTTGGCGCGCAGGTATTCACCGTTAAACCATGCCAGCTTTTCATAGTCGAACACAGACGGCGCCTTACTGATGCCGTCAATGGAGAAGTTCTCTACCAGTTCGGCCAGAGAGAAAATCTCCCGGTTATCCTTGGGGCACCAGCCCAGCAAAGCGATATAGTTTACAATCGTTTCGGGCAGATAGCCTTCCTTCACCAGACCGGCAAAACTGGTGGAACCGTGACGTTTGGAGAGCTTGCTGACAGAACCGTCCTCATTTTTACCCATAATCAGGGGCAGATGGACATAGGTGGGCACTTCCCAGCCAAAAGCCTCGTACAGCAAGTTATATTTAGGGGTAGAAGTCAGATATTCACATCCCCGAACCACATGGGTAATGTGCATCAGATGGTCGTCAATAACGTTGGCAAAATTATAAGTCGGATAGCCGTCGGACTTCAGCAAAATTTGGTCCTCCAGTTCCTTGTTTTCAATGGTAATATCCCCGAACACTGCATCATGAAAAGTAGTAGCGCCTTCAATCGGCATTTTTTGCCGAATCACATAAGGGGTACCGGCATCCAACAGCCGCTGTACTTCCTCTTGGGGCAAATCACGGCAGTGACGGTCATATCCGCCGATTCCATGCTCATCATGCAGAGAGTCCAGCCGCTCCTTGGTGCAGAAACAGTAGTAGGCTTTGCCTTCCCGGACCAGCTGCTCGGCATAAGGCTTGTACAAATCCTTCCGCTGGCTTTGGACATAGGGGCCGTATTCGCCGCCCAAATCAGGGCCTTCGTCGTGCTGGAGCCCTACCTGCTTCAGGGTGTCATAAATCACATCCACCGCGCCTTCCACCAGCCGTTCCTGGTCGGTATCTTCAATACGCAGGACAAACTGCCCATGCTGCGACTTGGCAATGAGATATTCAAACAGGGCAGTACGCAGATTTCCCACATGCATAAAGCCGGTGGGACTGGGTGCAAAGCGAGTGCGGACCATATTGTTTTCCATGTCGTTTCCCTCTCTTAAAAACATAAGATTCTTATATTATACCAAATCCACGGAATTTATCAATTCTTTCCCCAGGAAAACCCGAGAAACTTTAGCGCAAACGAAACAAAAACGCTCTTTTGGAGAAAAACCTGTGGATATTCTGTTAATTTTGCTTGATCCCCTGAGGAAAAAGCGGTTTTTGTTTGCCGTTGCTGCGGGAGTGTGTTATAATTCCATAGGTAAGTGGTGATATTTTTCTCTGGATTGTGACCCGTTCACCACAGCCGTCACAGGCTCTTGCCTGATTTTTAGAAAGGAGAGATGATAGTGACAAGATTTTTCGGGCGTATCTGGCAGTACATCAAGGATATGGACAAGTTCCTGTTTTTGCTGATTCTTGTCATTTCCACATACAGCCTTTTATTGCTGAAAAGTGTTTCCCGCGCATCTGATTCCAATTATTTTAAAACCCAGTTGATGGCTATTGTTCTGGGCCTAATAGGCGCCTGGATACTGACGCTCATTGATTATAATGCAATTGCCAGTTTTTGGTATTTAATTGCAGGTTTCAGTATATTTTTAATGGTTTACACGCTTCTTTTCGGTATTTCCATCCAAAATGATGATGGTGTCAATGCAAAAGCCTGGATTAGTTTGGGATTTACCACTTTTCAAAGTTCGGAACTGGTAAAAATTGCTTTTATGGTCACTTTTGCCAAACATTTGTCTGTACTGAAAGAGCGGGATCTGCTGAAAAAATTTGTCCATGTAGCTTTGCTGGGCGTTCACGCTTTAATTCCTATGGGATTGTGTGTTCTGCAGGGTGATACCGGTGCTGCAGTAATCTTTTTCTGCATGTTCCTTGCTATGTCCTTTGTTGCAGGTGTACAGCTTCGGTATTTTGCCGGGTTGTTCGGGGCAATCCTGATTGCTGCCCCTCTGGCCTGGAAATATTTTTTGGAAGAGTACCAGAAAAAACGCTTCACCGCGGTGTATAATCTGGCCGACCCACCGGTAGCCCGCGGCGATGGTTATCAACAATATCAAGGCCGTCTCTCCATTGGTTCCGGCCAATTGTGGGGCCGCGGCCTGTTTGAAGGCCCACGGGTGGAAAGCAACCGGGTTACCTTCCAACAAAGTGACTTTATCTTTTCTGTAGCTGGAGAAGAGCTGGGGTTTATTGGCTGTATCCTGCTGATTGCCCTGCTGGTTCTTCTGCTGATTCGGGTGATTCACAACGCCCGTGTTGCCCGTGACCCCATTGGAACTTACATTTGTATGGGATTTTTCGGAATGATTGCTTCCCAGGCCATTTTCAATATTGGTATGTGCCTGGCCGTTCTGCCTGTTATGGGCGTAACACTTCCTTTCTTTAGTGCCGGCGGCTCTTCGGCGGCTTGCCTGTATTTTGGTTATGGATTGGTACAAAACGTTTATCTGCACCACAAAGAAGTAGATGGCTTTACCCTTCGGCGAAACCGATAGAATATCAACTCTCTTTTATATCATAGAATCAAAAAGGCTTCCCTGTGCCATACAAAACGGCAAGGGAAGCCTTTTCTTTTATTTACGATATGTGTGTTACAGTTCCCGACGGCCTTCAATGGCACGGGAAAGGGTTACTTCATCAGCATATTCCAAATCCCCACCTACAGGAATTCCATAGGCGAGCCGGGTCACCCGAATCCCCATGGGCTTGAGCAGACGGGAAATATACATGGCCGTCGCCTCCCCTTCCACCGTGGGGTTGGTGGCCATAATCACTTCTTTCACCTGTGAATCCGCCACCCGGGCAAGAAGCTCTTTAATGTGCAGCTGGTCGGGGCCTACGCCGCTCAACGGTGAAATCACGCCATGAAGGACATGATAGGTTGCGTTGAACTCATTGGTCCGCTCCAGTGCAAACACATCCCGAGGGTCTTCCACCACACAAATCACCGACTTATCTCGGGTATTGCTGCGGCATACAGGGCAAAGCTCTTCATCCGTCAAATTACAGCAAATCTTGCAGTAATGGATTTTCTCATGGGCATCCAAAATGGCTTTGGAGAATTTCTCCGCCTCTTCTTTCGAGACTCCCAGAATATAATATGCCAGCCGCTGGGCTGTTTTGTGGCCGATACCCGGCAGCTTTTCAAACTGCTCTACCAGCGTTTCCAGCGGTGCTACATGATAGGCTGCCATGGAATTAGAACAGGCCCGGGACATTCAGTCCGCCGGACAGTTTCTCCATTCTCTCGTTTTTCTCGGTGGAAGCAGCACGCAGCGCTTCGTTGGCCGCTGCAATAATCATGTCAGACAGCATCTCCACATCCTCCGGGTCAACCACTTCGGGCTTCATATCAACAGCCTTCAGCTCCATTTTACCGGTTACTGTAACTGTAACAGCGCCGCCGCCGGAAGTAGCCGTATACTCTTTTTCTTCCAGTTCTTTGGCCAGCTCATCCATGTCCTCCTGCAGTTTCTGAGCCTGGCGGGCCAGCTGCTGCAAATTGCTCACACCGCCGCCGTATCCTTGGGGTAATCTTGCTTTCATATCAATTCCTCCTACTACTTTTTTTCAGTAACGTCAATCCCCGCCTCTCTGGCTTCCTCAGCCAGCTGAGCAAGGGGATCCTGTTGTTCCGCCGTTTTTTTCTCAGTCTTCTTATATGGTCCAAGCTTATAGACCTTTCCGGTCACCTGCCGAATCGCATCCCGCATTTTATCACGCTGGGAGGATTTCCGCAAAAGCTCAAAAGCCAATTCCTGAGGGGCGTCTATCAGCACATAGCTCCCGCTGACATAGGCAGAGGAGCCATGAAATGCTGCTGCAATAGATTGAGAATACCCGCGCATCAGTTGAAGAATCTCCGGCCATTCTTCCAACCGTTTGGCGTTGGCCTGGATTTCTTCCATGGAAACCGGTTTTGCACGGGTTGCCGGTTCCGGCCCGGCTTTTTTCCCAATAGAATCCGGGGAGCGCTTCGGAACGGTTTCCTCCTGTAAAGCGGTCTCCGGCTGAGAATTCTGCTCCGGGACAATCTGGGGTGCCGATATGGGAGCTGATTCGGTACTGCCCGCTCCAGACGACAGCCGTCTTTCCAGTGCTTCAATACGCCGCACCAATGCAGGGGTACTGTCCTCCAATTCCGGAGAACACAAACGAATCATCGTCATTTCCATTTCGACCCGGCGGTTCCCGCCTCGATACATCCGCTCAAGACTTTCCTGAAACACCGTCAGACCGTGAAGGATTGTGGCAAGGGGCGTAGAAAGAGCCTGTTTAGAAAGTCTTTCCTGTTCCTCCGGCGTCATGGCCAGCAGAGCAGAGGCATCCTTCATGGTTTTTATGAGCATCATGCCCCGGAAATGGCTGGTCATTTCTTCACAAAGCCTTGCCATATCCTTGGAATCGCGGTACAGCTTGTCCACAATTTCCAGTGCCGATGCTGAATCCTTTTCCAGAATCGCCTGGGTTAAATCGAAAAGATGATCCCTTCCGGCAAGACCGGCAGTCTCATTAACAATCTGCACGGTCACTTCACGGCTGCGTCCCAAACACTGATCCAAAAGTGACAGTGCATCCCGGAGAGCGCCGTCTGCCAGCCGGGCAATAAGCAAACCAGCCTGTTCGTCCAGCGAAGCGTTTTCATGCTGCGCCACATATTGCAGCCGAGCAGCAATGTCTTCGGGCGCAATGCGGTGAAAATCAAACCGCTGGCATCGGGACAAAATGGTAGCGGGCAACTTGTGGACTTCGGTGGTTGCCAATATGAACAGCACATGGGCTGGAGGCTCTTCCAACGTTTTGAGCAAGGCGTTAAAAGCCCCTACCGAAAGCATGTGAACCTCGTCGATAATGTACACCCGGTATTTGGCAGAAGCCGGCGTAAAGGCTGCTTCTTCCCGCAATTCCCGGATATTATCCACACCGTTGTTGCTGGCGGCATCAATTTCTACAATGTCCATCACTGCGCCGCTGTCAATCCCCCGGCACATTTCACACTGGCCGCAGGGGTCCCCATTTACGGGATGCAGGCAGTTTACTGCCTTGGCCAGAATTTTGGCACAAGAGGTTTTGCCGGTTCCCCGAGAACCGGTAAACAGATAGGCATGGGCAATTCTTCCTGCCATCAACTCATTCCGCAAGGTAATGGTCACCTGGGGCTGACCTGCCACATCGGCAAATACCTGGGGTCTCCATTTTCGATAAAGAACCTGATACACGCCAAACCACCTCCCGTTTTATACAAGAAAAAGAAAAGCAAGACAGCCGCCTGTTTGAAAGGCGAAGTCATACCGCTGGATATACGGACGGACGGGCTGCCTGCATCGCACAGGGCAACTCCGCTTAATGCTGCTCGGTTCCCCGCCTGACATGGTTCACGGCGCCCCGCCGTGCAGACCCATCCGCCCGCATATCCTGCGATACGCGCTCTGTCTTGCTTAACGATTCAACCGGCACTTACACCGGCCAGACTATTATATACGATTTTTGAAAAAATTACAACACCTAACCACAATTTTTTTACATTTTTTGTTTTACTCACTCAAACCGCTTCCCCACCCGGGTACAAATTGAGGGGTATCTCCCACAATTACGGTTTCGGAGAGTACCACCGAAGTTTCTTCTTCCACTCTTCCCGAAGTGCCCGGCACATAGGTAAACGCCTGGACTTTTACATGCAGAATAATCTGGTGGCAGGTCTGGTTGATACCGGCTGAGGAAAAGGTGCTCTCATAGTCCACCTCCACATTTCCGTCTGCCGAAACCCGCAGAGGCAGCTGCGGACCTCTGCCGTGAAGCAGAGCGCTGCCCAAAAGGGTTCCCAGTGGGATGCCGGTTTCACAGTGATTGCCGGAAAGCGCCTCCTGTACGGCTAACGCCACCTGGCTTTTCACCCGGTTCATAGCCGAAGCGTCTACTGTTAAGCTTTGTACCGAGCCGTCTTCCCCCTGAGAAGCGGTGAAAAGGGGTTCGCTCTCTTCCTGTGAAACCGTCTCCACCGCTTCATTGACCGCCTGAGCAATCATCTGCCGTGCTTTGTTGTATGTAACATCTTCAAACACGGAATGAATCCGCCATTCCGCCATCCCGAAAATCAGCGCTGCTACCAAAAGGATCAGGGCAAAAATTCCCCGTTTATTCAGTCTGCGCCGGTATCTCCGCCTGAAGGGTCTTCTCATGTCCACCGCCTCCGGGACTTTTTTCCCATTCTATGCCGGTGGCAGTTTTTTGGTTCCGCCCCTTACTCTTATTCTTCAGGAAGGAACGAGCGGCCCAAAAAGTACTCTTCAATCATATCCCAGCGCTGCTGGCTGTCGTATTTTCCAGACAGGAACAGCGACATGGTTTTTTCTGCCAACAAATGGCGGCGGTGAATATCTTCCACCTGATGGTTGACATACTCTCCGTTCAGCAAAGACTGCAGCAAACCCGGGTCCGGTACAAACAGCGGAATCATCTGGCCTCTGCCGCCAGTAATGGAATAAGACGCGATGCCCAGCAATTCCAGCAGAGAAAACAGCTTCATAATCGAAGGCTGACGGCCGTTTCGTCCGGCGGGAATATAGGCCTGATACACGCCCTGCTCATCGGGAATGGCCTGCGAAATCAAATGCATAAAATGGGTTTCCATGGTAATATATCCCGTATTCAGCACACGATAGCTTCCGGTTTCCCCATCAGCTGCTTTTCGGAAAGAAATAAACTTCGTCTTGTCCGCACTCATGCTGCCTGGTTTTTGAGGAGCATCCGTCACAAACATATCCAGCAGCAAATCCGAAAACTCCCGGCGCACAAAGTTCCCTTTCAATTCCTCGCACAACCGTTCACAGAACTCGGCCTGAGTAAACGCTTTCTTCTCCAGCTTATAGCTGCGGAAAACCGCCGATACGCCCCGGATAATCCGGCGCATTTCCTCCACAGACTCCTCAAAGGGGTGGTAATACCGCACGGAAATAAAAGAACGGGGTACCAAAGGTTCATCGCCGCCGCACTGGAACAAATCGCCCGTAAAGAAACGGCGGCGGAACTGCACATAGGTCAGCTCCTGGAAGCATCCTCTCCACAAAGCACCCATATCCACCCGATAGATATTGCCGCTGTTGCGAACCACCGTATCGCTGGCAAAGAACCGGTTCCTGGAACGAATTACCAGACGGGTCTCGTCGGGCTGGAACGTGACATACTCCCCATATTTGCTCAAAAACTTCTTTTCGGCCCGCTCCGGGACATTGACATAATTTACGCCTTCCTGTGAACTAAAGGGCATCATCCGAAGTGCCGGGAATCCATAGGTTTTTTCCAAGTCGCTGCCCAGCAGCAGGATTCCGTTTTTCACCTTGTTTTGCAGGGTATCGTCATCCCCGGGGAACAGATATGAGAATTCATCGGGGGATATAAAAATCAAATGTTTCTTTTCCCGGCACAGCGCTTCCGTCACCTTCCGCAAAAGCTCCCGCACCTGGAATTGCCGCAGCTCTGAAAGCCGATACAAAGTGGACATATACCGAATGTCGGTGGGCAGGAATGCCGTAACCGCCCGGCCCTGGATAGCAGGCTGACGGGCAGCACGTCCGATTTCCTGCACATAGTCGGCCAAGTTGCCGGTGGGGGCAAAATGGCACACCGTCTGAATGTCGGCAATATCCACACCCATACCGAAAGCCTTGGTACTGAGCATTACGTCGCAGTCGTTTTTCTGGAAAGCCAGCTGGGAAAGATTCCGCTCCAGCGCCTGCATCCGGCTGTGGAACTTCCGAACCCGGCGGCGGATTCCCCCTTCCAAACGGGTATAGGTTTCATCTACCTGAGAGGTATAGGGGAAATAAAACAGCGTCTTTTCATGGTTCTGTACAAACTCCCGGGTTTGCTCAGCCGCCACCTGAATTTTAAACTTGTCCACCCCGGCAGCCGGCGCTTCCAAGGTACGAATATCAAAGGTAATGTTATCCCGGCGCATGCGGCCCAAATACAGCAGCGGCCTTTGGACGCCAAGCCCTTCGATGGTTTCGTTTACCACGTCCTCGGCGCCGCCGTATACTGCCGTAGCCGTCAGGCACAACACCGGGAACCGTCTTCCCTCCCAGCTTAGGCGGCGCAGGTATTCGCCCAGATACCAGTAGTCCGCACGGAAGTCTTTACCCCAGGAAGTAACGGTGTGGGCTTCATCTACCACAAACAGCCCCAAGGGTCTGTCGCCGATAAAATCGGACAGGCTGGCGGAAATCAGCAGCTCAGGGGAAAGATAAATAATGGACTTTTCTCCCTGCTGAATCTGGCGCAGCCGCTCCTGGCGCTCTTCATAGGTAATATCCGAGTTGAGATAGGTGGCACAGGTAACCCCCTGCTTTTTCTCCAAATGGGAAACCTGGTCCTGCATCAAAGCTTTCAAAGGCGTTACCACAATGGTGACCGCCTGATATTCTTCTGCCAGATACAATGCAGGCAGCTGGAACAGAATGGACTTACCGGCGCCGGTGGGGGCGGTGACGAACAGGTTCCGGAATTCTTCTCCCTTCCTTGCCAGGTCACACTGGGCCGCAATCGCGGCAATCACATCGCCCTGGGAACGCTCCACCGTCTCCCGGTTTTCTTTTGGGGACCGGTAAAACTGCAGAGGGCGGAACTGGGCATCTTTGCCCCAATATTTTCTCAAAAGGGGCAAAAAGCGCTCCCCTTGGTATTCCTCTTCCCGGCGTGCCGCTCCAAAGGAATAGGATCTTCCTTTTTCTTCCAGCAGCGAAAAAAAGGCCCGCAAATGCGGCTGTTTCCAATCGTCGGGA
>OBYM01001186.1_pt1 | contig 11798 bp, 16 predicted proteins | sample 1538191 | NCBI WGS metagenome assembly OBYM01 (sample SAMEA2580165, study PRJEB22360) | human gut metagenome | biome: human gut; feature: human-associated habitat; material: faeces | place: Denmark | collected 2008/2010 | reverse complement strand
CTCCGGGAAGGTGCGGATGAGCCGCCGGATGTACTCCTGCTGTTTTTTCGTGGCAGGGAGTCCGCCGCGCTGATCTGTCAGCAGCTCCACTCCTTCTCTTGTGGCGACGTAACGCATCCGGTGAGCGAGATGCGCCGCATCCCTACCGCCTTTGAGATATGGTGCGATCAATACGATCCGTGCCATGTATCGTCATCTTCCAACCGCCGCTGCTGATCCAGAGCATCGTCGAAGCTGATCTGGCCGTTGGTACGCCTGACCTCGTCCACAGAATAACCGCGCAGCTCGCGGCGGTTGATGGGAGCCGTATGGAAGTGCGCGGCGATGGTGTGTCCCATCATATTGAGTTCGACACACCACTTGAAGATCAGACTGCGGAAACGGTTTGCGTTGTCGGCCACGATCCCGCGAAGCGTATCCACCAAAGCGCGCGACAAAAACTCGGAGGTATCCTCTGCCGCAAGATACCCCATATAAAATCTGAGAGCCTTTTCGATAAACTCGCTTCGTGTTTTACAGTTGTCCTCCTGGAGCCAGGCATCCATACGGCGAATGACCCTAGGAGAAAGCCAAATCGCAGTCCGCGTCTTATTCTCATGGGAGTCCTCCGGCAAAACAGTTCTGTTTTCCTGCGACACAGCGGAACCCCTTGCAACATCGGGCTTTTTGCTCATCCCGACCACCTCATTTCTTCAAAATCGCATATTCCGACCACCTAGGCCGGAACCTGGAAAGCCCCGCACTGCGGGGCTTTGTAGGCGGGAGGTGGGCGCTTGCGACCACCTCCCTTTATCTAGTACTTTTTTCGGTCGGCTCTCCGGGGGCCAAACACCCCCGAAAACCGCCCCAAACAGGGCCTCGAGGCCCGACAGGTCCCCTCACCCCACCCCAGGGCTTTCGTGGCCGCACAGGGCCTGACAGGGGGAAATTTCGCCGGTTCCAGCGAGTGCTGCTTGTTGCTGCTCATTCTCAACGGCAAAAGAGAGAGCTACACCGGAGTGCAGCTCTCTCACGTTTGATTCTCACATTTTCATCTCAGGCACGTGTCTTTGTTCCCGTTCCATCATCAGATGCAGGCTGTGATCCAGTATCTTCTCCTTTCGCTCTGTCAGGATCGTCAGGTAAAACTCACGCTGAACAGGCTGCAGTTCCGGAATTTCCTCCAGGAAATCCTGTATCGCATCCAGATCGATCCGCGCACCGATTCTTTTCAGCGCATCACTGCACTCCGGGTAGCGATGAGAGGAAATGAAGTCGTAGTATGGGATCTTCACCCCACGTTCTTCAATGGAGGATGCCGGGAACACATAGATCCGCCGGTCTATCTCCTCCTGTGATTTCAACACCTCTGCCATGCGTTCCAAGTCCAATTGCGGATACAGGCAGGAGCCGCAGTCATAGATCGGCGCGATTTCCGCGCTCTGTGCCTGCTCATCTACCAGCAGGCCCCAATTCCCGTTGTGCCGGTCGAAGTTTCCCAGCAGCGCATCCGCGATAAACATGTCCCAGAAGAATGTGCGGAGCTCGCTTGCAGGATACAGTGTCTGTTCATCAATTGCCTCAAGGATTGAGGAGAGTTCCTTTCCGTATCCGCTTTGCTCACTGGTAATGCATGTATTTTTCAGGTGCGCGAATTCAATGAGTTTCTTCCCACCCTCTGTGAAATCACGGCACGCAACAACCAACTTACTCTTGCCGCGGCTATCCGTATAGTTCCCCAGCAGCGTCTTCTGCACTTTGAAACCAAGCATCTCGAAGATATGACACGCCACATATTCACTGATGCAGCTGTTTGTATAGCTCAGCATCTTATTCCGACTGGGGCGCGGAGGGAATTTCAGCATATAGCTGTGATCCTGATAAGAGATGTTGATCTTGTTTCCATTCGCACCACCGTAGGCTCGGAATCGATTGACAGGACAACCACTGAAATCAATCACAGGTCATCCCTCCTCATCATAGATATTTTTCCCGTAGGTAGTCCGCCTGCTCTCGTGTAATGGCATTGCTCCACTGGTTCGAGTTGATGGCGCCATACAGCTCATCCCACAGGCAGTCCAGATAGGGCACCTGATCCTTTTCTCCCTGGGTGTATTCGTTCAGTGCCTTTTGCAGACTTGCAGGCAGTTCTTTTTCCAGATAGGAGCGATCCGTTGGCTTCCCATCCACGATTTCTCTTTGTTCTACCGTCAAATTCAGCAACTGCTCTATGGAGATGTTCAGGGCAGTGGAGAGCTTGAGCAGTGTTCTGGCGCTGCACCTTGACAGGACAGCCTTTCCAGAGCAGATATCCGACAACGTGGCCCAGGGAATTCCGCTGCGCTTAGATAGCTGATATTTGGAAAGGTTTCGATCTCGCAGCACTTCCTGAATCGTCATTTGGGACACCTCCTGCTTGTCATTATATCGGTACTCCGATATTTCAGTCAAGCAGAATCCAAGAGGCAGCTCCATCTGCGATTATTTCTGCACGTATAAAATGACCAGCATCACATACCCTTCATCTTCAGCTCCGGTCCCTTGGGCTTCGGAGCCGACTGAATCTGCCGCATCTCCTCCTGCCACTGTTTTCGGACGTCCGCCAGCGGCATCTCCATCTCCTGCAGGCAATACTCATCCATCTTCCGCAGCAGCCAGCCGCACTCATCCTCATTGAGGGGGTAGGTGTAGTCCCCGTTCGAGCCGTCACCGCGGCACAGCGTCACCAGCAGTGCGGGACACACCTCGCCGGTCCGCAGATCGTATTCCGCGTAGACATTCACATAGTCGTCGTTCTCCACGCTCGTCACGTTCGTCCCGAACACAGCGTCCGGATTGAACATTACCGGCATGTAGAAATTCAGGACGTGACCGTACTCACTGATCTCTCCATCAAATGAAATCTCCAAGGGTTGAGCCGCCTGCTGCCGCACAGCACCTGCGGCTCCTCCGCCTTGGCCTGCTCCATTTCACACCGGAGTTCCTTACCGTCCAGCCGGTCCAGGAAGATCCGCCAGCGGTCGTTGTCTGCCTGATCTTGTTTGCGGAACGCAAAGTAGGCGGCGCTGCACACGTCCTTGGCCGTGAAGGTCTGCCACCCGTTATCGATGTGGACGGCGGAGAAGGTCCCCTGATCCAGATTGATATCGAACGCGCCGGTCACCCGGCCAAAGTTGGAGATCCGCTCATCCACGTATGCATCGAACTCAGCAGAGGTCAGATCCACACGCTCCCGGAACCAATACGCGAAGCTCTCGCCCTGGTCGGGCCGGTCCTGCATGGACCGGACATAGTTGCGCAGGAGCCTGCCGGCGTCCAGAAACTCGATACTATTGTTGATAAGGAAACGAGTTTCCTCTCCATGCTCTTTGATGTGGAAGATGGCGAAGCGACGGGACGCCTCCCGCTCCGCAAGCTGCGCCGCCTGCTCCTCTCCAATCCTGTGGGCCACCTGCGCCCGAACATCAGAGGGGACCATCTCCTCGTAGGCTCTGTTCACCTGCTGCTGCAGATACTCCGTCACGGTTAAGCCCTTTTCCTTGAGGGCATCGCTCAACGCCGCCTCCTCATACTCATTCAGCCATAGGTCCAGTTCCACAGACCCGCTCATCGCTTCATTCCTCCCTCCATGCCGCCCATCCGGGGGCCGGTCATCTTCTGCCGCTCCAGCCAGAGCGGGTTGTAGTCCACGGTCACCTCCCGCTGGTCCGTATCGAAGGTGATCTTCGCTGCCACCGCCGGACACTGTGCAAAGGCACTTTCCATCGCTCGGATCAAGCTCGGCCTGCGCTGGTCCAGGATTCTCCTTCCCGATGGCGCATCGACATCCACCTGCAAATCCTCCGTGAGGTACTTCAGCGCATAGGAAGTGGTGGTGTTATGCTGTCCTGCATACTCCACCGCGCGGTGGAGTGCATCGCCCGGAGAGAAGGAGCCGAAGTACGCGGTGCAGAATTTCTCCTCCCGGCCATGCTCCACAACAGAGCAGACCGCCAGCGGGCTGAGTGTTCCATTGTCAACCCTGCGCGCATCAAAAAAGCCCATGAGCAATCCCTCGTAGGCCATCTGCTGTACCTGATCCACTGGGACGCCGCCCTGTACGCAAATTGCGGCGGCCACCATTTCATCCGGCAGGATCATATTTTGTTCGTCGATCATCTTCGGGATGCTTGCCAGGGTATCCTGATTGAAATTCCTCGCAACGAACCGCAGGCTCGCCAGATACTCCTCATAGAAAACGACCTTATACTCCGTTTCAGAGAAATAGATCTTGTTCTCCTCCGCGAAGTCAATCAACCTTTTCGCCAGTCGCGGATCAGGCGAAGGGAGAACCTTGTCAAGCTCCCGACGAAATTCATATTGATCCATGGGCGCCTCCATTCTTGTCATTCACAAACCGTAAAATTTGAAGCCGAATGCATCCTGCACGTCCTTCTGCGTGAGGGTCTCCGGCTGTGCGAACTGCTGTTGGAAGTGAGCGAGATCCTCCTGACTCAAAGAGCAGAGGTTCCCATCCAGATCGCTGTTTGCCAGAAAGAACGTCCCCGTAATCACATCCTGGCCGACCCTCCGGTTCGGCTCCAGCCCCAGCAGTTTGCCTTCCTCGTTGCAGACCAGGCAGGCCCCCTGATAATCAACGATCTCGATGTGGCCGCCTACCAGCTCCTGCATGGCTTTCAGGGTGTTGGGAATGGTGATCTGCTCAGGTGCCTTACCCGGCTCCACCTTCAATACGGTGATCTCATTTTCATTCATGCTGCTGTTCTGCTCCCGGCTCTACGGGAGCTTCCTCCTTCTTTGTTTCTTTTTGAGGCCGGGGGCGCCGGGGCCTGGCTGCGGGCGGATTTTTCCGCTCCAGGTACTCCCGCACTGCCTCCGGCACCTTCTCCTCATAGAGCTGCTGGAGCGACTCTGCCATCTTCTTTTTTGCGGTGGTCCGCTCCTTTTCCAGGCAGTACTCCAACGCCTCCAGCTTGTCCGCCTCGAAGGACAGCTCGATACTGACCTTTTCCATAATTGTTGTCCGCTCCTTCCTCAGTCATAGTGGATGTAGGGGATCTCCAGCCACGCGGTCCAGCTGCGCTGATCCAGCTGGGTCTTCACGACACCGTACTTGGTGCCCATGGCCTCAATGACCTGCCCGTTGCCGATGTAGACGCCGATGTGCCCGCTGTGCCAGACCGCGAGGCCCGGGACCTCCGGGATGGTGTCGATGCTTCCCTTCACCTTTGCGTTGCGGTACATGGCGTCCGCGCCGATATCCGGCATCCCGTTGGTCCCATACCGGATGGTGAGCGCATCCGCGTCCAGCCATCCATAGCTCTTGATCAGGCCCACGCAGTCCACGGTCCTGCCGCCCAGCCAGTTGGCCCGTATGAACTCCTCATAGTTGCCCACGCCCTCCGGATACTGCCGGAGCTTGGACCCGAAGAGCGACTCCGTCAGCGTCTGGCCGAAGGTCCCCCAGACATAGCCCCAGCCGGATTCCCACGCATGGGTCACATAGGCCACCAGATCCTCGGCATTCTTGGTGTTCGGGTCCGTGAACCGGGAGACATCCAGCTCTGTCATCCTGGCCCCGCCGTATTCGATCTCGCCGGTGTAGTCACCGTCGGCGCCGTAGGCGATCCGGTCGTAGACCGCTTTGGCATTGGCCTCCAGATTCTCCGTCACCGGATACCCGGCGGCTGCGAGATTTTCATAGGCGGTGCCCAGGTCCAGGGCAATCGCCACGGTGTATGTTTCTTCGGTGTATACCGTCTCTCCGGTGTCCGGGTCCGTGCCATTGGCCACCGTACGGGTCCTTGTCTCATAGCGAACAAAGCAATCCACGAATGTGCGGGCTTCTTCCGCAGACAGGTGCGGATTCTCGCCGCCGAAACACAGAGAGAAAAAAGTGGCTTTCACCATAGCACCGTCCAGTGTTCCGGACTCCATCTGGCTGTTGACCTCTGCCACCGCGTTGTCCAGAGCTGTCAGGCAGTCCTGCATGGCATACACCTGGGCGGTATACTCCGCGCTCATGGTCGTGGGCACGGGGCCTCCGTTGAACACCAGATCCACAGCGGCGTTGTTATGCTGCGTGGTGGCGGAGAGCAGGGACAGCAGAAATGCCACCACCAGGATCAGCGGAACAAAGATTGCGGCAACAGCGTACCCGATCCGCTTCTTAGTCTGTTCGTCGCTCAGGAGCAGCGCTGCTTTTGCGGCGAGGAGAGCGGGGCCAGGCATCCAGAATCACCCCCTTCCATGCCACAGGAGCAGGGCCGTTCTTCCGGTTCGAAGGCATCCGGCAGCGCCAGCTGGAGTTGATCGAATTCGATGAAGTCCCGCCAGGCAAAATCCCGGCCCAGGCCCTTCACTGTGATGAGGTTTGGTCTGGCATAGTCCTCCATTGCCAGGGCTCGCTCCAGCAGGTCCGGGTACTGATGGTAGAGCGCCCGGATCTCCCGCTTCTTCATGGAGGGGCAGAAAAAACAAGAGGACTTCCCCGGTAAGGGAAGCCCCGCGTCCCGGATGGTCCGCACACAGTCTTCTCTGTGCCAGCCCCACTCCATCAAGGGATATTGCTTTTGATACTTCATGTCAGTCCGGTCATGTTCCCTGGCGCCCTCCAGCCGGCGGACCTCTCCCGCGTCATAGCCAATCATCTTCACCACGCGATCTCCCCGCTGCCACACTTCCCGGCAAGGCGGGTAGTGATTGCAGAACCTGTCCTGGGGCGCGATCTTGTACTTTTGCGAGCACTTCTTGTGCCCGTATGCGATGGACGGCAGCGACCTTGACCGCAGGCACTCCTGCTCCAGCGTCTGCCGCCGGCCAAGGAAATCCCGATACCATACACGGGTGATGGGCGGCATACCGTGGGACTGGAGCCATCGATCCATGACTCTGAGATACCAATAGGTATGAGGCTGCTCCCCGCCGGGGTCTGAAAAGAGGATCAGGTCCACGGGGATCTTCCGCCGCCACAGCCCGACCAGCATCGCCGTGCTGTCCGTCCCGCCGCCATAACCTACCACGATCATGCCGGCCCCGCCTGTTCCTTCGCCTTCCGCGGCAGGTCCTTTCCTGTGTCCGTTCTCCTGAACAGTTTTGCCTTGTACTCCGGTGCCACCACCTTCAGGGTGTGGCGGTCCGAACCGCAGCGATACAGGCACTCGCCCCGCTTGACCTCCCGGATGATCCCATATTCAAAGGGCTGCAGCTGGAGATTCCGCATATAGAACTGCTGATCCACCACACCCGCATTGAAATAAAACTGATGGGTGGGGATGGCGAACAGCGGACGGGTCATCTCCCGGATACCAGGCTGGTCGAAGTCCTCCAGATTCTGCGTGGCGAGGATCAGGTGGGACTTCTGCTTTCTCACCCGTTTCAGCGAGTTGCGGATATAGGTGATGGCAGTGGGGTTGTTGAGCCACAGGTACAGCTCGTCGATGGTTGCCACGGAATTGCCCGCGGACAGGAGCTGGCCGGACATATAGGAGAGGATGGTGAACAGCAGGGTGTCCCGCAGGTTCTGGGCCACATCGTCCAGGGCCTTCACGCCAAACACCAGGAAGCGGGCAGACTGGATATTGGTATGGCCGTTGAAAAAACGGGCGTCCGCCCCCTTGCACATGGAGTGCAGGCCCAGCAGCAAGCCCCGGAGGATCTCCGGGGTGTAAAGCTGATAGGGTCCATAGCTTTCGTAGTTCTGATACGCGTCCTCAATGAGTTCATACAGACCGGAGAGAACGGGATAGTCCGTGGGCTGCAGTTGGGAGAAGTCCGTATCGTCCGAGATCCCCCACTTCTGATAGAGCCGTCCCACCATGATCTCCAGTGTGTCGATATGAGCCGTGTCGAAGCCCTTGTAGACCCGGAAGATATCCCGGAGGAACGAGGTGTGCTGGGCCAGAAGCGTTCCCCGGAATGCCGGCGGCGCCTCCGGGTCATCCTCTCCCGTCCCGTCGTCCCAGCGGCGAGGCTCCAGCAGGTTGATCCGGTACTGGCCGCTCAGAAGGTCCAGGTAGGTCCCACCCAGATTCGTGCAGAGATCATCCATCTCATGCTCGGAGTCCAGGCAGATCACCGTTTTCCCCGCCTCCAGCACATTGCACAGCAGGAGCTGGAGCAGGTAGGTCTTGCCCTGGCCGGAGTTACCCAGGATCGTGGCGCTGCCGCTGGTCTTGTCGTCATCCTTCTGATCCAGATCCACGAACACATTGGAGCCATATTTCTCATGGCCGATGTAGAATCCGTGGGGGTCGGATTTCCCGGAATAGCTGACGGGATAGAGGTTGGCAATGCTGGCGGCGGGAAGGACCCGCTCCGCAAAGCCCCCCAGGACATTCCTGCCGGCGGGATTGGCGGACTGGAATCCCTTGAGCTGACAGAGAAACAGGGGATCAGCCAGCAGCCTGCTCCGGCTGAGCATGGAGGAGACTGTGCTTTTCAAGGCAAGGAGGTCCTCCATGCTCTTTGCGATCAGTTCTATGAACACGGAGCAATACATGAGTGCCTCCCGGTCATTGCGCTGCTTGAGCAGCATCCCACGCACATCTTCCAGTGTGGCCTCCGCCATCACGCTCTGCTTCATTTTCGTGGCGCCCAGTTCCATCCGGTTTTTATTACTGCTGGCCTGGATGATGGCGTCCTCCTCTCCGTCCGCCAGCTTCCGGGCCGTCAGGCGGATATTGACGCCGCTCATCTCACTGAGGCGATACAGAAGGGCCAGGTCCTCCGTGGTGGGCGGGTAACCTTTCACCGCGAAGGCGCAGCGATAGGTATTGCCGAAAATGTAATAATCGGTATTGAACCTGACCGCTGCCGGGGCGATCATATCCAGGAAATCCTTTTGCCGCGGCATCGGACTTTTCGCAGAAGCCTTCCTTTTCTTCCTCTGTTTTTTCTTAGCCATGCATCTTCACCACCTGTTCTCCATCCACATCTTCCACCGCAGTTACTGCCGCGTCGTTCAGGTAGTACACCGACAGCAGGCGCTTGATATCCGCGCGTTCCGCCAACCGGACCGGGATATTCTCGTTGGAAATGCTCTTTTCCATCTGATGCAGGACCGCCGGATCATTGCTTTCTTTGCTCGTCACACGCATGGAGATCACAAACTCCCGCTTGGAGGCGGAAGAAGCCTGGATCTCATCAAGCTGCTCCAGATCCATCTGCAGCAGCCGGCGGATCGCCGGTTCCGTCTCCTTTTCCAGCCGCGCCTGATAGATCTTCCACAACGCCCTCATCGACTTCGCACAGCGGATCATACTTCAAATGGAATTCCCCGCTGACCTTGTTGCTGGCCTCGACCAGCTGCTGGCACAGATCCTCAATGTCATCATAAAGATAAGTGATCAGACGCATTTTTTCTCTGGGGGTAAGATCAGCATTGCTGATCAAAATGTGGCCCGCCTCGGCATGAATGAGCAGACATTCCGCCTGATCCAGACCGCCCATCTTCATGACTGCACCGGGAAGCATTTGTTTCTCATCACCAGTCTTACGGATGAGCAGAATATTTTGCATAATGGCATTCCTCCTATAAGTGAAAGTATGATCTTGCTGCGGCAGGTTCTTGCCCCACGGCCTATGCTGCCTTCTGGTTTACCGGAGTATGGATCAGAACCAATTCGCCTTTCGACCTGGTTATCCGCTCAAAGAAGCTCAATTGGACATTGAGGTAGGGCGTTGGGTCATAGTTGGTGATGAACAGCTCTTCGTAGGTGGCATCAGGCTGATGAGAAAGCGGGTTGTTCCGGGTCAGGGCCAGAATATAATAATTTTTATAGAGCTGGCGAATAAAGGAACAGTCATTGTAGGAGAGCAGGAATCGCCCCTTACTGCTGTCCAATGCCATCCAGAGGCGGACATGGAACCGCTTGTCCATTTTGACCTCATACTGATCCTCAGCATCAAAGTACGGTGGGTCGCAATAAAAGAATGTTCCCGGACGCTTCTCGTCCTTGATCAGCGTGATGGCATTTTTATTCTCGATCACAACATCTTCCAGGCGCTTCGCCGCAGGCTTCAGCAGATACAGGAAATTGTAGAGCCGCAGTGCTTTTGACCCGAAAGAGGAGACGGTTGCGCTATAGCTGCCGCGAACGCATTTGTAAAACATCGCTGCGCGTTCCACATCGAAGTTTTCCAGCTTTTGAGCATAAATCGGGCGAAGCTCCTCCGCCTGTTCTTCTGTAAAGCAGGTTCGGTCCTCCAGGACTTGAAGTTCCTCGCGGATGTTCTTTTCATAGACCTTCCAGTGAATTTCTTCATGTGCCAGAAACAGCTTGTACACCTCGAACAGGAATCTCGAATGGATCGGAAGAAACTTCAGTTCCCGCAGCAGGACATTTGTCTTATCCCGCAGGCACATAAAGAAGTTCGTCAGATTACGGTTGAGGTCATTGTAAACGTCTCTCCGCTTAGAGCTGGAACGCATCCCCAAAGTGACTGCGGCACTTCCGCCAAACGGCTCTACAAAGTTTCTTATGTCCGACGGGATCAGCTGGTAGATGTATTGGAGCAGCTTTCGCTTGCTCCCGACCCACGGAAAAGGCGGCTTAGCCATCGCGTTCACCATCTATGACGAAGCACACAGCAAGACACGCTTTCAAGCTTTGAATGTCGGCCTGCAGCCCATCGATCATCCTCTGAAGCAGTTCGATTGTTCTGATAATGTCCTGAGCGGTCTTCGCATAGAAGTAGCCGTTGCTGGTACTGCAAATCGGAATTTTCTTTCGCCGCAGCCGACTCACAATCTTTTGTACCGTCTTTCTTCCTACGCCAATGGCCCGCCCTAATTCTGTGCTGCTGGCACAAAATTCCCTCCCTCTGCAGGCCACTTTCAAATAATTCAGCAGCAGTTCTTCCATCTATTGATTCCCCTTTCCGGGACTCGTTTTCCCGAAAAAGGGCGCAAAAAAAGAGGGGGCCGCTGTCCCGCTCGGGAAAACGGCCCCTGCTCTTGAATTTACTGTTTTAAAGGCGTCTTACCGATTACTTCATCTTCATCCCTCCCATCTGATTCGTCGGTTCTTCCGCAGGTTCAGGCCCCCCAAACGGACCCGTATGCATATAGGATTGGAAACAGTTGGCATACTGCTCATAGACTTTGCCGCCGATCTCCCGGAGGAAATCCTCCTTGAAATGCCACAGGGGGTACTGGCAGAATCCACTGCTTTTTGTCAGGCCCGTGTTCTCCGCGATCCCCTGTTCCAGAAGCTGCGGGGCAAAATAGCAGTTATTGGTGTCGATGTACGCGCAGTCTTTAGCGCCGATGAACTCCCCGAAGGAGGTCGTCAGCACGGCATACTGCTCCGTCTCCTCCGGCGTACTGCCCAGCCGGTCCAGGATGATGGCCAGCCCCGGCATTTCCTGTCCGGTAAAATCCGTGACGGAGTACAGTCCCAATCGGGGCTGCAAGGTGACCTGTTCTCCAAAGCAATCCGTAATCCGGAATGTAGGCATTGTGGTTCCTCCTCTGTTTTTGTGGTCAGCGTTTCATCTCAAAATGCGCTTGCGGCGCCGGCGGTTGGCTGCGCTCATAGCAGAAGTCCAGCTGATTCCGGCGGATGCTGCTGGTAACCCTGCTGGGCCAGCAGGTATCTCCCGTAGCTCTCCCGATCCATGCACGCGGAGATCAGGCTCACGTGTCCTTCTTCGATTCCTCTGGATTCCAGGTACTTTCCGGCGAAGGACTCTACCTCCTCCTTCGGCACGAAGTCATAGCACCGGAGGTTCTGCGCGATGTCCAGTGCCGCGCCCAGGCGGGTGCATTTTTCATAGGACAGAGCCGCATGGAGCTTCTCGCTGAAATCTACTCCATG
>OBYM01001181.1_pt1 | contig 11855 bp, 4 predicted proteins | sample 1538191 | NCBI WGS metagenome assembly OBYM01 (sample SAMEA2580165, study PRJEB22360) | human gut metagenome | biome: human gut; feature: human-associated habitat; material: faeces | place: Denmark | collected 2008/2010 | reverse complement strand
GGTTCCCGCCGGATGGCGATGCAGGCGCGCAGACATTTCTTTGATGCAGCAAGGAACGGCCATGAGCTTGGAGAAAAACTTACCTGCCGGGTGTTGTCGGTGGGGCCCAAACGGTGCCTGGTGGAGTGCGGCGGCAGGGACATGAGCCTGAGCCAGAAGGATATAACATATACGGCCACGCCGGACCTTCGGGAGCGGTACCATCCCGGACAGACGCTGGACTGCATTTTGAAGGAATACGACCGGCAGACGGGACAGATGTGGGTCTCCGTCAAGGATACCCTGTCTAATCCATTCTTCGGCGCCATTAAGCGTCACCCCATAGGGAGCCGCAGACAGGCAGTCATTTCCGGTAAGTATGGTGGAGGCGTATTCTGTACCCTACCTGATGAGACGGTATGCCTGTGTCTTTACTCCACCCGTCACCTGGATAGCGACTTCCATATTGGAGACACCGTGATCCTCGTTATCAAACAGTTTGACTATGCACGGCATTTGATTTATGGCCGCATTTTGTCCAAGTGGTGAGCGGTATGGGGCAAGATAAACAGCTTTTGGAGGACTTGCGGAAGCTGGCGGGCTGTGACTATCTCTCCGACCTGCGGTTCAGCTGTAGCAGGGAAAGTCTGTTGCAGGCCATCAGAAAACTCCATCCAGAGGATTATTCTCCTGCTCAATGGCAGTATGCTGCCTGTTATCTGCTCTACTGAGCAACTCCATATTCTTACGCAAGTCCGCAGATGTCTTTCTTGACTATCTGCGGGCTTTTTTATTGTCGCTTCAGCGCGACGACTCCCCCCAGCATAACTGGGGGGAGTAAAAAATTATATGGTGGAAAAACCTTATTTCTGGGCCTGCAGGTACTATGTGGTCACATCAGGACAGAACAAGAGGCTGACACGAGAGTACATACAGAATCAATTAGAGGAAGATAAGAGCGCAGAACCAAATCAGCATCAAGGAATTTTCGACCCGCTTGCGGGTAGCAAGAGTCCCAAGGCATAAAAATAACCCCTTCACGGGCCAGCCATGAGTCAGCAATGCAATTGGCCGACACATTCGCGGCCCCTTTAGGGGCGTAATCCATATTGTGCCCATCTAGGACTTACTCAAGCCCCCGGCTTAGCCAAGGGCTCTGACTTGCTTGTACTGTGTAGATGTTATTGCGTGCAGATACTTTAGCTGCCCATGAAAGCAAGCTTCGAATAGCAAAGATGTCCCCGCCACGTAAATTAAGCCGACATGGAATTCCAAGTTTGTCGGTCAATATGGAGTCGCAATGGAGCATCTGTCATAATAGGCTCAAAAATAAGGAGCGCTGTACATTAGATAAAATAGACATTATTCACCCAAATATCTGGTATTTAGCGGGAATTTTTGGTATAATATCAATATGCGATACGAACTAAGCTTCAAATTCGCCACTCTTGTTTCCTCACTTGAGGCTCAGGTTTCATCGGACTCGTCACCTTCTTGTTCCACAAAGGAAGAAAAGAACTGCTGCGCTAACGCCTCTTGTGCAACAAAGGCATCTCTCTGAAGCATTTCGTAACTGGCTGAATCACGAAAAAGCCCGGACCTGCCCTGTCGCACATACAACATCTGATAATAGGCACTGCTCTTCAACCCAGAGGTGGAGGCAACGTGCGAGGTATCGTGCAAAGTTCCCAATAATTCCATAGCATTGACTCCTCCATAGAAAAATCACAGTAGTACCGTTCGATTATTTTACCATACTGCTTAACGAAAATCAAGAATACTATTTTTCCCCCTGCGGGCGGCTCGTCGTACGGTCAGTGTGCTCTGTCTGACTATAGTATATGCAGAAAACGGCCTGGCAACACTTTGTATAATCTCCGCTGACAAACATGACAGTGGGCAATTTAGGCACATCCGATCGTCTTGCTAACAACGGACTTATTTTGGATATAACCATGGAGAGGTGTGGATAGACATGAAAAACAACGGGTTGAAAATCAACGATCCGAGCCGGAAACTGGGCGTGAAATATCTGGATGATATTCAGTTGACCAACAGCTTTCCTGATTGGAAAGCGCTTTTGGCCCGAATTGAAGAGCAACGCCAAATTGCCGAATTTGCCGCAAGAGAACAATATGAGGCAAATGAAGAACACTTCCCTCAGACCTATGACAACCTGCTTGCGGTGCTCGGTGGCCGGGGCAGCGGCAAGAGCTCTGTTATCCTTACTTTGCGGGAGAAAATGAAGTATCCTGTCAAACAGGACATTCTCCTGCCAATCATTACCCCCGAGATTATCAGCGAACAGGAGTGTTCGATTCTTGGGTGGATCATGTCCGCAACAGAAACCATTATCCGCGATTTGGAACATCGAATCGAAAACTTGAACCGAAATAGGCACGGCAATATACGGGAATGCGGAGATAACCTGGACCAGTTTTTCAAAGATTGTCGCTTCCGAAAAGATAATCCTCTGCGTCAGAGATACCAAGATCTGTTTGAAAAAAGTGTGAGCACTTCTGGTGGGGTGGATACCTCAGGATATTCTGCTGAGGATGCAGTAAGCTATCGGGTGAAGCGCTCCCAGAAACAGTATAAGCTGATTCAGGATCTGAATGACTTTTGGAGTGAGCTGACCAATGTTTGGTATCTAACACGGCTGCGGGAGTTGGGGCAGGAAAAAAACAAAAGCGCCGCACAATTAAGCATAAAGCGGCCGCTCATAGTGCTGATGTTTGATGACATCGACTTGGTTCCCGAGAGAAGCATGGAGTTGCTGACCACAACATTTCAGTATTTCACCAATCCTAATATCGTAATTATCCTGACAGCAGCAGAGCAAGTGCTAAAAGATGTGATCCGGCTAAAGATGTTTGAGCGTCTGATTGGCTCTCCCTCCAGTTCCCTGCTCATGGACGCAGTTCCTTGGGGACACATCAGGAATACTGTACATGAGTGGACAATGGATCAATTTGATCCATCTCCCGTTGATAAAATGTCCCGGGAATTCTATGATAAAGTGATTCCGCCCTCAAGTCGATACCGCCTACGTCGCTATGAGATCATTGAAGAGAAGCGGCTATACGCCTACTCCAGCATGGGACAATCCTTTTGGATTCCCCAAGCAAACACTTCTTACTCCATTCCCATTGAGCAATTTTTAATTGATCAGGTAGAAAAGCTCAGGCAAGCTTTCGTACCTGACAAAGGGAATGTTTCCAACTTCCTCCTTGGCGGAAAAAAAGAGCAGGTATTCCAAAAGGCCTATCTAATTGTTTTTGGAGAAAAGAGCCGCAACATTGCCAATGGCTGTCTGGAAATTATGAATACTTTCGACCGGTTAACACAACTGGATGCGAAAGGACGGGAACTGACAGCGGAGGAGCACCAAGAAGTTCTGCTTTCGCTACGTCATTTGGTGCGCGCCCTCTTGCTCTCCAAGGAAAGTTTGAACGAATACGCAGATCATGTCGATTCTTTCCTGTATCCGGCTCCAGACCGAATCGGCAATTATATGGATTATAACTTTGCGCTCGAGTGTTACCAAAAAGAGCAGCGTAAGATCCATGACTGGGTGATCAGCCGTCAGCAGAAAGATAACCCCATCAGTCCAGAGCGCCTGCCACATGTGGTGGCTGACTATCTGGGAAAAGCACAGGCCAAGATCGCGGCCCTGATGATGGTCATGTTTTTCGCGGAAGGCATCCTGATGATTACCGACTGCAGGCGGCACCACATTCATGGCTACCGGCAATTAAGCACTCTGCTTAATTCCGACGTCATTATCGAAACAGACGGAGCCGAGTACCACACCAAAAATCTGCCGCTTTTTCCTGAACATCAGCAGACCTTTGAGTTTCTGCACAGTATGCCTCTGGTTTTGGAACACATCCATCACTATGTGGGGATGGATCTGTACAATACCCGGTATGCCAGCAATTACTTGAGTGATATCTTTCAGGTCAGACTTAGTGAAGAAAAAACAGAACCAAAGACCATTTTGAAACAGGCGGTTAACAAGGAACGTGAGTGGGTTAAAACCGTGCTAACCATGCTGGTCATACAGCACAGCGGCATCACCCTCGTGGAACCGGCTTTTTTGCAGATCCCTGAAGAAGAGCTCAGAAGACTGAATCTGTTTGCGTTTACGGCCCAATACAGCCGGAAAAAACGGCTGGCAGCTCTGGACTTTTTGACGCAGGGCAATCTGATTAGTGCCTGCCGGTGCAGAATGACAGATTTTCAGTTGCTGACACAGGAGGAGTATGACTGGACCGCAATTACCCGTCGGTTTAAGAATACATTTTTAAGGCCCAACTGTAACTCTCCCCTGCAACATCTCGACAATCAGTATGACACCTTTGTCGAAAGTGCAGACCCGGAACAGCAGTATATAAAGGCTTATTTTTCCTACCGCTGGAAAGATTATATTGCTGCGGAAACCGAGGGGCCAGAGGAGCAGAAGGAGAGTGACTCGCACTTTGGACAATGTTACCGGCTGGTCCGGTTTGTACAAAACACCCTGAGTGCGTTTGTGAAAGCGCTCAGCAATCTCACAAGTCTATATCTAACTCAGGAGCAAATCAACAAGATTCGTAAGTACATACAAAATATCGATGACTATAATCTGGAACTCAAACTCAAAAAGGAGGCATTGATTACAAGACTTGACCGGACGATGCTTGCCATGGGCTTGAATACGGAAGAGCAAGATGGCCAGTTTACAATGGATACTCCGTCAGGTAAAGACAATAAGCATCTGCAAATACCGGCAAGACCGTTTATCGAGTATTTGGTAGAACTGCAAAAGACAGTTCAGGAGCAGCAGTCTGAGCTGTCTACTTACGACTACTACGAACGAGTCGTTTACCGCGAATATTTTCAACTTACATCCTATCTGATAGTCGCTTATGAAAATCCTCAGGAGACAGCGGAGATTGGCGGAGTATCTATTCCTATGTCCAGTATGTTGATTTCAGAATTGAAGATGCTGGAATTCCTATTTCCCTATTATTTTGCAGCCCACATGGGAATTGTAGAGGACAGCCGATATCAAAGCGAGCTTCCAGCCAGCGCGTACGCTCCAAATGACAGCGTAAAGGCAAAACTTTATACCTTGTTTGAACAACTGACGAGAGGCAAACCAACCGCCAAAAGTGATAAAAGTTTGCTCGACCTGATGAAAGAGGTGCAGCGAGAATTGGCAATCCGCTATTGCGACTATTTGGAGAGCCCCTATGAATAGAAAGCAACGAGTAACAATGATTGTGCGTGTCCTGCTGGTGCCGTTTACCCGCAACCCGTTTCAACACCGGGACCTTCTGCTGGAAAATGCAAAAACATATCTTCAGCTGAGAGATCACAAGGGAATATACAGTGACTTGATTCACAAAAATAATCAGGCACAAACAGAACTAGTCAATTCCCTGATTGGTGAGATTCAGCCGGATCGAATCGGTGAATTGGTTGAGCTACTGGAGAAGTTCTACCCTTCCAGCGAACTGGCTGCGCATCTGGATTCCGAGTATGGAGAGGGATTAGAGGGGTATTACTTCAATGTCTTGCTCCGCCTGTCTACTGAAATGATTACGCTGCGAGATGGTAAGGCCTCCATAAAGATGTGGGAAACCCCCTACAGCAAGGAGGAATTTTTCCCAGATAGCAGCGGTCTGTATAAGGTTGAGCTTTGGAGCGAGATCTCTCGTATTATTACCCCGGACGTGCTGATTGCTGGCTATTTTGTGCAGTGTGGTATCCAAGATGTCCGATATCTCCAGCGCCTTCCAGACAATATCTTTCTCAGCGACACTATTTTTTCCCAAATCAGCCGAAAGGGACTTGCCGAAACCCATTTGCATATGAGCGCCGGTATGAGCTATCAGTCTGTTTGGGAAGCAGTCACCGATCCTTCGGCGCAGAGAATCGTTCCACTAGCAAGCCTCTCCACCTATCAGCGGGAGCAACGTGAGGAGCAAAAAAAACATAGTGGTCTGTTGATTGCCGGCTGGCTTCGCCTGATGATGGCCAAATATCTGGAGTCTGCCCGTCATCAGGAGGGCATAGAGGATATATTCCCTTTTTTCCTATTTGATGACACACTTCCCCAGGATGCGCTTGAGCGAAAAATACTGGATTTCATCCTGCATCAAGGCAACGTGGAATTTGAGACGTCGCTTTTGCCCGAGCTGATGGAGGCAAACGTTCAGTGCCTCACCACATTGCGAACCCGATTTGGGGTGATAACAGAGGAAGAGGATTTGGATGTCCTATCCAGGGGACCATACCGCCGATACCAGGCACTCCAGATTTCTCCCGAGTTTTTGCTGCTCTACTTTGCTCTGGAACATATTCGTAAGTTTCCCCAGCATCACGGTTTTCAACAGGTATTCCTATGTTACTTGCGCATTAAAAACGCGTATTTTAGCCACAAGATGCAATCCACAGGGATGAGCGGTTTGTCGTTTTTTCGGCGATATTTTGCCGAGGCAACAAACTCTCTGGCCAGTCGCCACGGGGAAGATATCCAGAAACGGCAGCTGGCCTACCAAGCGGCGTTCCGCAACCAGCTCCACTGTGCTGACCTAAAGAAGCTGGAGATAAAACTTGCTCCACCACCTCCCTCCGACAAGCAAGCAAACGGCGGAGCGGGAGAATACCGCATCGCAATTGCCGGTCAATTGATTGAGATTTTCCACGCCTATTTACTCACACTGAAGGAGCAAAATAATGGGCAGGGGGAAACTGAACAGCCACCCACACTGGGAGTCATTTACCATCTGATACGGGGTGACACTTACCACATTCCCAGCGATATGTGCTGGGCATTGCGCACGCCATCGGGTCCGGGAGATGTAATCAGCGTCATCCGGCGGCGAAGTATTTCTTTTGTCGAGGGACTACAATATCTTTTGCAGAGAGTGCCTCACTTGTCGGAGTATGTAATTGGACTGGATGTGGCCAGCGAAGAACTGTATGCGGAACCGTGGGTGTATGCGCCCGTTTACCGTAAGGCGCGCAACCGATACTGCACTTACCCCATACAGTTGGAAACAGGACGGTTTATTCAGAACATTGGGTTCACCTATCATGTGGGAGAGGATTATCACCATGTCGTATCAGGATTGCGGCACATTGACGAGGTCCTGACCCATTTTGGGTACAAGGCCGGTGATCGGCTGGGGCACGGGATGGCCCTTCAGGTGAATTTGGCGGAGTGGGCTCACAATAACGAGGTAATCTCCCTTCCAAAAATGGAATACCTAGAAAATCTTCTTTGGTTATGGTCCCTGTGCAGCGAGGATTCCGCAAACCTGCTGAAGTATTTGCCAACGTTGGAAAAGGAAATTATGGCACTGGCTGAGGAACTTTACTGCAATGTTAAGGGGCTTACTCCGCATATCCTATGGAGCGCCTATCAGAAAAAGTTTCAGGCGCTGGATGATAGTTTCTGCAGTGAAATGGAACGCACATATTTTTTGCATTCTGAAAATGGAAACCCTGCAGATCTGCATACACAGCCTCCGTCCCAACGAAGTTTCTGTGCCCGGGTTTGGCAGGGCTCAAAGGAAGCAGATTGTGGACTGCCCTGGCAGGACTGCGTATGGGACGCAGACAAGCTGAGGCTGACCCACCATTGTCCGATCTATGAAAACTGGTACCGAAAACCGCATTTTGTCTTCACTGACAAAGAAAAGCTTTCACTTTATCAAGCTGCTCAAGTGTATATGCGCCAAAAGGTTCAGCGTATGGGGGTGTATGTGGAGACCAACCCGACCTCAAATCTGCTGATTGGAGATGTACGAAGCCTACAGGAATACCCTATCGACACATTGAATGACCGTTTTTTGAACGAAGTGGCAGGCTCTGCTGTTTTGCTATCTGTAAACTCAGATGATCCTCTTATTTTCAATACAAATGTTGAAAATGAGTTGGCATTAGTCTATCATATGCTACTCTACCGCGGCATTGCACGTGAACAGGTCATCGCTTGGATTGATAAAATACGCGAATATGGACTCAACAGCAGTTTCATCCGGGCAATAAAAAATAGACAACAGCAGGAACAGGAGCTGAATCAAATAATCCGTAGCCTAACGATGTTGCGAAAGAGGTTGATAGAAGGAGCGGATGATAGGTGGAGCGATTGATTAAGCAGGCAACTCTCATAGATTTTCTGGGGATTTTGTTGCCGGGCGCAGTTTTTGTAATTGCAGTTCATTATTATGGGGTGTGGGATGTGGCATCTCCATGGAACGCTCTCTTTGGAGCGGAATCCGCTTCGCTTCTTATCTATTTTGCTGGGGTGAGCTACTTGTGCGGTAGTGTCATTCATCAAATTGGGGCAGTTGTGGAGCAGTGCTTGACTTTCGGCCCACTGCGGAATAAAAATATGCACGAAAAGTATTGGAACGAACCAGCAATACAGGATGCCTACCGTAAGACATTTGGTAAAGAGCCACCCAAAGAAAATGACAAGCGAGAGTGGCAAATCGCAGCGGGTAGGGAAGTTTTTCGCACAATACAACGAGGAGAGCGTCCTCAGAGAATCATCTTGTTCAGTGCTTTTTATACCATGAGCCGGGCAATGGTTTTGACTTTGACCTGTGTAGGTATTATGGCAATTTGGCATGAAAGATACTACTTAGTTGCTTCTATTCCCACCATCTGCGTGTGTGTGGTGGGGGGAATTGTATTTTACCGCCGATGGATATGGTATGAGTCCCACTGCGTGGATGAAGCATACAGATTTTTTCTGCAAAAGGAACATTAATGCTAGTTGACGAAGAAATTACGAAAAGCATGGGAGCACAAATGTTGTACCACTGTGTTAATATTTTGGATTATCTTTGAAGATAGCAGCAAGTGACTCCTTAAAAGCATGCGTTAAATATGCATTAGATAAGGTCGTTCAGAAGATCTTTATTGTCTCTACATCTAAGAATCTGACGTGTGGTGGCGGAAAACGCAACTACTCAAAAGAAAAAACAGGTGGTATGCTCTAAGTGTATTTAGGTCAGATTTTGTTGGTCAGATTTTCACCTGGAGGGGCCAGTACGCCTCTTTGGAGACCTGCCAGAACCTAAATATTGTCTCGACCACGCACAAAACCGCAGTTACCCATGACCGGGGTGGCTGCGGCTTTTTTTGTGCCCAAAAAAGAAAGGAGCTACCACATGAATGAATGCAAGCAAACTGATGAAGGTTACTTACTTCGACCCCAAAAGCGACATCCGCCTGCTCTGCTATGCGGATACCGTGGTGTGGGATACCAAGCCCATGCCGACCCTCATTGCCCTGCGATTCGGCGGGTACCCCGAGCGTGTGCAAGGGCTGGCGGACGCCATCTATGGCGGAGCTACCATCGAAATCGAGGACGATAAAGCGACCTATCCGCTAAGGACGCTGACCCGTCAGTACCGCCGCGAAGTCAGCCGAGACGGGGTATATGCCGAGGCCACCCTGATTGCCGAGGATGACGGGCAAAACGCCAGCCGTCCATCCGGCAAGAAAGAGGACACGACGCAGGAAGATGCCCCATCTGACGAGGAGTTTGAACAGGTCGAACAGGATCTCCCGCCCCGTAATACTTATATCTTCTGCACACCAGGAGAAGGCCGGGAGCTGTTTGACGCGGTGGACCAGAAAACCTCCGTACCTATGATCCCCGAGTATCAGGACTATGTCCTGGCGGAGCTGAAAAAGCGAAACATCCTTCGTCCCCTGCAGGTCAAGTCCCTTTCGCGAAAGCTGGAAGCGTGGCTGCTGCGCTGCGAGGAAAAGGACAAGAACATTGTTGCCGTCATGGAGGACGGACTGAAAAGCGGTGAGATCTCAATCCCCGGGGCTGCGCAAGGACTCAATCCCCTGGACGAGATCAGCTCTGTGACCGAGTATCTGAATACCTTTGGCGTCACAGTGGCAGAGCGCATCAAAAAACTGTTTGTGCCGCTCTTTGACCCCTCGACGGAGTCACTGTCGCCTGAGGTGCTGGCCATCAACCAATACATTGAAAAGCACGCCGGATACTCACTTTATGACGCGCAGCTGGCAGTGGCTGAAGCCATCAAGCGGCAGTTGGAGCGGAGCAAAGTGGGATTGATCGTGGCCGAGTGCGGTGTCGGCAAGAGCAAGATCGGAGCGACCTCCATCGCCGCCGTGGCTGCGGGGCTTGCCTCCCATCAGCGGAGCGCTAAGCTGGCAAAGACCTTTAACCTGGTCTTGTGTCCCTCCCATGTCACGGACAAATGGGTCCGGGAGCTGGAGGAAACCGTACCAAATTCCTTTGCCGCCGTTGTGCACACCTCCACAGAGCTGGATTCTCTGTATCAGATGTTCGAGCGGGGCTCAAAATCCTGCTATGCCATTCTCTCCAAGGAGAAGGCGCGGGATGGCTATATGCGTGCGCCTGCCGTGATCTACCGCAGGTGGAACCGGGAGGCACTTCCCATCGAGCGCACACCGCCGCTCCACGATGGTGCGGACATAAACGGGAATCCCAAAGACTCGGTATTCTGCTGTCCTGAATGTGGCGCGGTCGTGATGGCTTCCTACATGGAAGACGGCGTGCCCTATCGCATTCCGGCCAATTCCCGGTATTTCCAAAGAGAACACGCCGGGAACCACAAGTGCGCGGCCTGCGGCGCTTCCCTATGGTCTGCCTTGAATCCGGACGCATGGCGCAGGCAAATAAAGTGGGCAAAGATCGGAGATTACGGTTTCGTGTACCGGCCGCTGATCCATGAGCACATCAAAAAAGCGGACAGCGAGGTGCTGCTGGATCAGCTCCGTGAGCTGAGTTCCCAGCCGGACACTGTCTTTTCCGCCCGAGGAGCCTATCGCGCCTATGCCCTGAGTTCTTATATCAAGCGCAAGTACAAAGGCAGGATCTATGGCCTGATCGTGGATGAACTACACGAATACGCCAATAAATCCGGCCAGGGCGAGGCAATGGCAGAGCTCTATGGGACAGCGAAAAAGGTGGTCGGAATGACGGCTACGCTGATCAACGGGTACAGCTCCGGCATCTTCCACCTGCTCTATCGGATCGCGCCGGCCCAAATGAAGAAGGATGACAAGCTCTATGAGAATCCCACTCGATTTGACGCTGAGTACGGTGTGGTCCAGAACATCTATGTTCAGGAGGAGCCTGAGTACCGCTCCAACCGTCGGACCGTGGCTCACAGAAAAAACAGCCGGCTTCTACCGGGCGTTTCCCCGTTGGTCTACACCAGATTTCTGTTGGATAAGGCCGCCTTTCTTTCCCTGACTGACTTAGGAAAGGACCTGCCGGAGTACGAGGAGATCCCAATCCCGCTGAAAATGTCAGAACCGGTAAAGGAAGCGTACGACGAGATCGAGCGAGAACTCAAGTCAGTTCTGAAAGAGGACAGCAAAGCGGCCAGGAAGATCCTCTCAGCGTATCTGAATCTCCTGACGGCATATCCAGACCAGCCTTATGGGCATAAACCTGTTTATCACCCCAAGGACGGGACCCCGATCGTGGTACCGGAAGACACCGTAGAGCCCGGCGCCGTCCTCCCCAAAGACGAAGAGATCCTGGAAATCGTCGGGCGGAAAATCGTAGCCGGAGAGAAGGTTCTCATTTACACCAACTGGACCCGGCTGGATACTCAGGCGAGGCTTTTGAAGCTGCTCACCGAGCGCGGATGGAGTACATCCATTCTGCCGGCCAAGGTCAAACCCGCCAAGCGGGAAAAATGGGTGGCCGACCGTCTGGCAGGCGGGCTTCAGGTCCTGATCGCCAATCCCACACTCGTGCAGACCGGTCTTGACTTGAATGCCTTTACCACCCTCATCTTCTACGACACTGGCTACAAGCTCTTCACATTGAGGCAGGACAGCCGCGCGGATACATC
>OBYM01001175.1_pt1 | contig 11889 bp, 10 predicted proteins | sample 1538191 | NCBI WGS metagenome assembly OBYM01 (sample SAMEA2580165, study PRJEB22360) | human gut metagenome | biome: human gut; feature: human-associated habitat; material: faeces | place: Denmark | collected 2008/2010 | reverse complement strand
GTTGCCGGTGGTGTCGTATATGCCGCCGATGTGTGATTTAGATTACTATAGCATTATCGCAATGCAATTCTCTTCTATTACGGCGTGGTAGTGGCGCTCCATCTGCTGCTATTTCTGGCGTTTGTAATCCATGGTGGTCATGGGTCGGTGTACCTCAGCGGCGGAATCTCGGCTTTTACCGGTTTATTCCTGTTCATCTGCGGCATGTGCTGCCTCCACGAGATCCTACCCATGAGTTTGCAAAACGGCGTCAGCCGCAAGACCATGTTCCTAGCCCGGCTGGCAGTTACAGGGATCGTAGCTGCTGGGATGGCCGTAGTGGACACCTTGCTGTGCCTGGTTTTGGACGTGTCCACACTGGGGCGGCTGCTCTGGGCCGATGACACCTCCAGCTTGTTTCTAAGTGTGTTTGGTTTGGCCCATTCTGGGTTTGAAGATACAGCTGTTGCCACCTTGCTCTCAATCCCCTACAATTTCTGCCTGTTTGTATTGGTATCCGCCTTGGGGTACTTTTTGATTGTCTTCTTCTATCGGATGCCCCTGCGTCTGCGGATCGTAGTGGCAGTGTGCCTGGTGGCCACCATCGGCCCCGGCCAACTGTTGATTAAGATGGTGGACGCATTGCTGCTGCACAACTTTTTGGCCGATTGGTTTGCGCCCCAACTGGTGTACCCCGTGATGGACGTGATCGAGAGCAATCCGTTTTTGAACATGGGGGTGTGGTTGCTTTCTGCGGCGGCGCTCAGCGGGTTGACCTGGTTGCTGCTGCGAAAAACGGTGGTACGGCGTTAAACAAAAAAGTTTTTGGGGCGCATTTTTTCAAAAAGGCGCGACCTTAAAACTGCGCGAAGCGTAGCGCAAAGCGCAGGAAGAAAAAATAGCTGTTCGATTCGCACGCGCCTGCCGGGCGATAGAATCGAACAGCGGCTCTTCACCATGAACAGCAAAAGGACATCTGAGCTAGAAACTCAGATGTCCTTTTTTGTAGGGTGAAAATGGTTCGCTCACGGAGCTACAGCCCTTTGGGCTGGCGCGCTCCATGAGCTTCTTTTTTGACGGCTGCGCCGGTTTTAGACCTTGGGGGCTCTGCCCCCAAACCCCTGCAGCCTTTGAAAAGGCTGGCGAAACTTTTTAGTTTTCCACCAACACGGGACGCACTTGTGCTCCGTCCAAGCCGCCCAACTTGATGGGCGCCGCGCAGAGGAAGTATTCCCCTGGCGCTACAGCGCTCAGGTCCAGGTTCTCCAACACGCCTACTTCCTGACTGAGCAAGGCCACATGCACCGGAGTGGGTTCGCCCATGGGGGAGACGCTCATGGCCTCTACTCCCACCAGAAGCAGGTGTTTCGCCAGCTCCTGGGCGGCTTCTACGGAGAGCTGCATCTCGCCTTTGATGAGCAGCCGCTGCACCCCTGTTTCCAGGACCGTCTTGGCCCAGGATTGATCCACTGTGCCAGAGGCCTCCACCACTTGGCAGGGACCCACACAGCGGTTCAGATCCACCTGGTCGATGGTTTTGCCTCCCAGAACAAAGTGGCAGGGAGCGTCAAAGTGGGTGCCGGAGTGGCTGCCCAGAGTCAGCTCTGTCAGGTTGCAGTGGTCCCCCTTTTCCAGCTGATGGACCGGACGCTTGGCAGGCACCGGATCCCCAGGGAAAACGGTGGTGGAAAACAGCTCTTTGGAGATGTCATAAATCTTCATAAACTCACCTCACAGCTGGGGCAAGACAGCCTGAAGCAACTTCTGAGCTTTGGCTGCGGAGTCCTGGGCAAAGGTGAGGAAGTCAACAGTTTCGCTGTCGTGGGCGTTGTCCGAAATGGTCCGAAGCACCCCGCAGGGCACCTTGTTAGCCAGGCATACATGAGCGATGGCTCCGCCCTCCATCTCACAGGCCAGAGCGCCGAATTCCTTTTGCAGGTAGTCGCCAAACTGGGGGTCTGCCACAAAGCGGTCTCCAGTGGCTACCACTCCCAGGTGAGCGTGGCCGTAGAGGCTTTCTCCAGTCTGGGCCAGCACTTGGGCAATGGCAGAATCACAGGACAAGAAACGGACGGGTTCCGGATTCTCTCCCGGCAGGGTCATCTGCCCTGCGGGCCAGCCATCCAGTGCGGAGGTGTCAAAGTCGTATTCCACACAGCTGGTGGCGATGACCACATCCCCAATGTGGACGTTCTCGCCAATGCCGCCGGCCACGCCCAGGTTCAGCACCAGCCGGGGGCTGAATAGGTCAATCATGGCCTGGGTACACAGGGCGGCGTTGACCTTTCCGGGGGAGCACTGAGCTACCACAACGGGTACCCCGGCCAGTAGGCCCTGGGTGAAGGTCATGCCCCCATGGGTCCGGGAGCTTTTGGATTCTATGGTTTGGAGGATGGCATCCACCTCCATTTTCATGGCGCCGATCAAACCGATCTGGTTTTGTTCCATGGCAGGAGCCTCCTCACTTCTTCTTAGCAGTTTTTTCCGCGATGAACTTCTGGAAATCCTCCCACTCGCCCAGGGAGAAGCCGTACTGATCCACCATGTAGGCATTCTCGGGACCGTAGTAGAGGTACAGGTAATGACCGTGCTTGCGCACATCCATGATCTGGAAGTAGGGGAATACGCTGGTGGACTGAATTCCCGACACCCGGAACACGTCGTCATAGAAGGCGTAATGAGCCGTGGAGGAAACACCCCGGTCGAATACACGGCGCTGGGCCTTTTCCATAACATGGGGCATGTTGAAGGTCTTGTAAGCGTAGTAGATGACAATGGCGGCAGTCAACAGCTTGATCCACCAGTCGGCGTCCACTGCGAAGGAAACCACAATGGCACATACGCACAGCAGACCACCGATGACCAGAGAGCTCACATTCTTAACGTAGCACTGGTAGATGCTGAAGGTGTGGATAGCCTCCTTGGTGCAGTCGGTGGAGTTGGCAAAGCGCATCTCACCTTCCACAGCATCGTTGTCGCTGTGGGTCTTGTGGTACTCGGTGAGCTGTTCAGCCAACTTGGCCTTGAGCCGTTTATCCCGGCGGCTCTTGAGGGGCAGGTAGACCACCGGCACCAGGATGACCAGCACCAGCAGGCCCAGCATGGCAATGGTGGTGAACAGAGCCTCGGGGGTCACAGTGGTTTCTGGTTTTTCCAAAATTTCAGAGAAGGTGACGGATTCCGCAATGCCCAACAGCATATCTTCCTGCTCCTGGGTGACGGTTTCGTCGCCGCCGTAGATGTCGAACATCAGGGAGTAGCCGTTAATGATGGTGCCGTAGAACACCTCATGATATTCGGTGCCGTCAGAAGCGCCGTCCACCCGTACACGGTAGAAGGGCTGGCCGTTGATGTCGATGTAATACTTGTCGATGGTGATTTCATCGGTGCGGGACTGCATCAGCCCGTCCAAGAAGCTGTCCCGATCCTCCTGAGAGAGGTCCTTCAGGCTGAAGATCTGTTGAGAGGTGTCGGACTCACTCTGCTGGATGAGCACGTTGGTGCCATCCTCGGTGACCAGCAGGGCCACACCATTCATTTCCCGCAAGGTATCCAGTTGTTCTTGGGGATCTGCCAGACCGGCCAGAGCCCAAGAGGGGTCATCCACAGAGGTGGAGCTGTCAAAAATGTAAGTGCCTTCAGGGATCTCCACAGAGAAGTCGTCAGTGGCGAAGGTTTCCGCCGCCGCCGAGAGAGGCAGAGCCAGCAGGAAAACCAGGGCCAGCAGGGCTGCCGTCCATTTGCGTTTCACAATGCATCCGTCCTTTAAGTGATCTCTGCGGAAGAACCGCAGGGTGATTTTTATTATACCATACTCCTGCCGGAGGGGACAGGCAAATTTCTAAAAAATTTGTAAACCTTTGCCCAAACACTGCATTGACGGGCCGCCTGGAAAAGGGTAAAATAAAAACTATGCAGAAACTCTGAAAGGAAGGGACAGTTTGTATGGTAACAGCCGTGATCACCGGGGCCTCCAGCGGCCTGGGGAAGGAATATATCAACGCAGTTATCGCCCAATACCCCAGCGTGGACGTATTTTGGCTGGTGGCTCGGCGCAAGGAGCTGCTCAAGGAGATTGCAGAGGAGCATCCGGACAAGACCATAGCGGCCATCTCTCTGGACCTTGCCAAGGAGGAGAGCGTGGAGATTTTTGAAAAGCTGCTCAAAGAGAACAACCCGGAGATCAAGGTGTTGGTAAACTGTGCGGGGTTTGCCAAATGCGGGGATTTCTTCTCCTCCAACCGGGGATACCAAACGGGCATGGTGGACGTGAACTGCCGGGCGCTGACAGCTATCACCCGGTTGTGCCTGCCCTATATGTTGGATGACAGCTTGGTGATCAATGTGGCGTCCATTGCGGCCTTCGCACCCACGCCCCGCATGTCGGTGTACTCCGCCACAAAGTCCTATGTGCTGGCTTTTTCCAAAGCGCTCCACGACGAGCTGCGTCCTCGTGGGATCAAAGTGCTGGCTGTTTGCCCCGGACCCATGGACACGGATTTCTGGCGTGTGGCAGGAGTGCCGGAGGGCAAGTCCCGGCTGATTGACAGGCTGCCTCGGGTCAATGCCCAGGAGGTGGCCATTCGTTCCCTGCGGGCGGCAAAGCGGGGCAAGATGGTGTACACCAACAGTATGTTCTACAAGTTCTACCATCTGCTGGCAAAAGTCATCCCCCACAGTGTCATCATGGAGTTTACAGAGGTCTAAAAGCAGCATTCTAAATCTTTTGCTTGAAGCGACCATGATAAATCGTTTATGAATAATAAAGCGGCAGGCGCTATTTGCCTGCCGCTTTTGTTTTGTAAAAATATATTATTTACAGTTTCGAATACCCGTACCCATTGATCAGCGCATCTAAGGGTGTGCCGTTTTTGCACAGGGGACAGTCGTGAGTGGAATAGGTGGCATAACCGGTGACGTCTTCGGGAGTGAAGACAGCTTTGACCTCCATGCCGTCCACCTGATTTTGAGCGCTGAAAATGGCGCAGGTTCCAGCAGTCGTGCCGCCGTAATATTGTACACACTCCATAGCTTTGCGCACACTGATGCCTGTGGTCACCGACGCAGTGAGGATCAGCACGTGCTTGTCCCGGATCATGGGCTGCAGGTTGTCCCGGAAGATCAGCTGGCTGGTGGCGTCATATTCCGGCGTGACCACGTAAATGGTCTGGTGTGCGTTGATGGAAACGAATCCGGCGCGGCTGAGCTCTTGTGCCAGGTAGGCTCCGATGATTTGGGTGCCGTCCAGACAGAGGATGGTATCCACAATGGTGGTGGCCATATAGTGCTGCACCAGTGCTTGGGCCGCCAGTTCTGCCTCGCTTTGGCGAGTCTTCAGGGTGGTCATGTCCAGATAGCAGTTGACGTGAGAATGGTTGGTGGCAAAATGGCCGTAGATCAGCTTCAACGGTACGCTGCCGCTCTGGGACATAATTTTCATTGTGCGGTTTTCCATAGTTTGAACCTCCCTGCCGCCCCACCCTGGGAAGGAAGTGAAGCGGTATTTTTATCAATTATAACAACTTGGCTGGAAAAAAACAAGATCTTCCATCATGATTTTTATGGTTTTTTTCTAATAATTTAGTAGATTCTTGAAAAAATTAGGCGTCATCTTCCAGGGTTTCTTGACTTGGTATGAAAAATTCCATATAATGAAATAGAAGTTTAAAATGGAGGAAAGGCCGGTAATCTGGAAAAAATTCCAAAAAGAATACTGGCCGTTTTTAGGAGAGGAGGAAGATCTTGTGAGAAAAGCAGGAATTTATCTGTTGGTGGGAGTAATTGCAGGATGTGTGGAATTGGCGGTCTGCTGGTTTCTGGCATACCGGGCGGAAATCGCTGCTTTTGTGGACGTGACCTTTTTTGTGGGCCTGTTTACCCTGTTGCTGGGGGGAATGACGCTGTTTCGATCCGTCCGTACCCAGGGGAGCGGCTTGGGGAATCCTTACAATGATGTTCCTCAGGTTGCCATGAATGCCCAGACAGCCTTTGACGAGACCCGCTCAGTGGGGCGGATCAGCCGTGAGGGCTGAGGAAGGTTGTTAGGAGCTTCCTTGGGGTGCATTGGGATTTTTGCCGCTGCAGCGGTGGTGTGGATTGGTTTCCTTGTGAAGTTGGCAATCCGATAGTGTCCCAGCATTCTAGAGTGCGCAAAAGGGTCTGCTGCAAAAATGCAGCAGACCCTTTTTTGATTGCTTCCGCATGGAATGTCTTTCAGTGACCGTCCTGCACCAGCTAGAAAACGTCCCGCTGAGGGATCGGGGAATGTCATAGCGTAAATTTGATGGCGGAAGCCTGCCTCCCCAGCCCATTCACCGCCACGGAGAGAGCTGCCGTATCGCCCAGCTGCTCCCCCAGTACGGCGGGGACTACCTGGCAGGAGGCCACGTTTCCGGGAAGCGCCTCCCGGGTCAGGACCTCCATGGCGGCATCCCGAAGGAGCGCCTGGCTTCTCTGATAAATGCTGCCAATGACCACTCGCTGGGGATTCAAAAGGTCGCACAGCAGGGCCAGAGCCATCCCCAGATGACGGCCGCTGCACCGATAGACTTCCAGGGCGGTGGGGTCCCTCTCTTGCGCAGCTTGGGCAATGGACAGGGCTGTGACGCTTTCCAAATCCTGAAGGGTGGGGCAGAAAGCGGGTGCTTTCCCCCGTTGCAGCTGCTCCAAGGCCAGGGACCGGCCCAGCTCGGCAATGCCGCCGCCGCTGCAGAAGCCCTCAAAGGAGCCCGCTTTTCCGTAGCCCACCGGAGCGTAGGGAGAGCCGTCCAGAGGGCTGCGGCAGTGGCCCAGTTCCCCGGCTAGATTGGCTGCCCCAGAATAGAGTTGTCCGTTTAAGATCAACCCAGCGCCCAATCCTGTGCCAAAGGTCAGAAACACCATGTGACGGCAGCCCTGGCCCGCTCCAAAGCGCCATTCCGCCAGGGCGCAGGCGTCTGCGTCATTTTGCAGAAAACAGGGAGCCTCAAAAGCCTGGGAAAAGTGCTGGCAGACAGGGACCCGGTCCCAACCCGGTAGGTTAGGGGGAGAGAGAATCACCCCTTGCTCACTGTCCAAGGGTCCGCCGCAGCTGACCCCGATGGCGTCCGGAGTGCGTCCCTCCAGCAGGTCCCTCAAGGCATCCTCCAGCTGGGACAGGGCAGCCTGCCAATCTCCTGCCGGTGTGGGGAATTTCCGCTTCCCCGTGACCGTCAAGGTTTCCCCTTCCAACTGGGCCACAGTGACCGCCAGCTTGGTGCCTCCGATGTCCACTCCCGCGATGCAGCCCATGTCAGCAGCCTCCTTCCAGCTCGGTGATGGACAGTTCTGCCCAGGTGCCGTCGGACTTCAGCCCCAAAGTTTTCAGCTCCTGAGGGGCAAAGTCCAGGGCGATTTCTCCTTCCAGCAGCCCAAGGGACAACGTGGCTTGGGCAGGAGTGTTCCCGGTATTTTGCAGCCGCAGGACCCAGCCGTCCCCGTTTTCCGCTTCCTTGGCAGCGGTGAGCAGCACGTCCTTTCCGGTGAGCTCCATCCCCTGGTAGAAGGGCTCCAAAGAACCGTTGTGATGGGTCTCTAGCAGCAGCTCCGGAGCCATGTTCAGCAGGTTGGCCCGGCGAGTCACAGCGGCGGGGTCCACTTCCGAGGAGAGAGTGTAGGTGAAGAACTGCTCTCCCTGGTCCTGGTACTCCATCAGCTCGTCCCGATAGCCGTAGTGGTCGGCGTAAGCGCAGCCCCGGGCCACGATCATCCGCAGCTCGGCCCCCTGGGGGTGCTCCAGAATGGAGAAGCTGTACTTGCTATCGTTGCACAGGCTCAATCCCGCGCCGTCCTTCCCGGCGGCCAGCACCCACTTATGGGCAGGGAAGTCCTCTCGGGAGAGGGTATGCTCCTCAAAGCCATAGGGCACGGAGTACAGAGCCCGAGGCGCTTCGGCCTTCACCGGGAAGGCCAGCTTGACCAGCTTCAGCTTTTCCCGGAAGTCCATCCGGCAGCGGACCTCCACCTCCCGACTGGAAGCCCCTAAGAGGAAGTCCTGCCGCAGAGTGCTGCCCTGATAGGCCGTCTCCACCCGGATCCCGGCCCGCAGGGGACCTGCTTCCACCACGGAAACCTTGGCCTGGGAGAATTCTCCCTCCACCCGGTCAAAGATATTGATGCCGTGGGCCCAGGTGTCGGGCTGGCTGTCGTCAATGACCAGGGCTTTTCCCAAAGCACCGGCAGCCAGCTCCCGATTCTGTTCTTTATCATAGAAGCTGACCACAGCCCCGGTGAAGGGGTCAAAGGTGAGCTTGAGGTACTGGTTTTCCAGGGTGAAGTCCTGAGCCTTGGCGGGGTGGGCCAAGGGGGCGTCAAACTCCTGCTCCTTGAAGACGTAGTACAGGGCCCAGCCGTAAGCGGGGAGTTGAGCCTGGAACAGAGTGTTGTACTTGTCCCCAAAGTTGGTCTGAGGGCCGCGCACCTGCTGGCAGGGGACGGGTTGTCCCTGATGATCGCATACACCTTTGACAGTGGTGTTCAGCTGCACGGCAGTTTTCACCGGGAAGGAGTGGGGGTTGAACACCACCAGGGGCGCGCCCTCGCCGTCCCGCTCCCAGAGAACGATGGCCTTTTTCTCGCAGGGGGTCTTGCTCAGCCCTCGGGTGGTCTGGATGTTCCAGGACAGCCGGTGGAGGGCCTCCTGAGTCACCTCGCCGGCCTCATCCTTGACGGCGGCCAGAGCGGCCAAGGCGTCGTCATAGGCCTCCTGGATGGAGCATCCCGCCAGGATGTCGTGGAATTGATTGAACAGCAGCTTTTCCCACGCCTTTTCCAGCCGGGACTTGGCGCTGGGACCTCCTGCCAGCCGCTGAGCCAGCAGGGCAAACTTCTCCGCCTTCACCAGCGCGTTTTCCGCCTGGCGGTTGGCCCGCTTCACGGCAGAGCAGGCAGCGTAGCAGCCGCTGGCGTGGTGCAGCAGGCTGCCCCGCACCACGGGGAGCTGCTGGGCCAGGGGGGAGTTTGCCACGTCCTGGAAGTAGTCCTCGGTGCTGGCAAAGACTACGTCCGGTTGGTCAGCCACCACCTTCTCCAGTACGGTCAGGCCCCGGATGGTGGGACCGCCGCCGTGGTTGCCCACACCGTAGAAGTCCATGTAGGGGATGGCGTGTTCCTCTGCCAGCTGACGCAGCTTTCCGATCTTCCCAGAAAGGGGTTCCACCCCTTCCGGAGCGCCCCAGAAGTCGGTGTACTCAAATTTGATCTTGTGGGTCAGCACCCGGCTGCCATCGGGTGCCTCCCACCAGAATAGGTCGGGCAGCTGATTGTTCTCGTGATTGCCCGGGCGCATGAAGACGTAGGAGTCCATGCCGGACTTTTTCAGCAGCTGGGGCAGCATGGCGTTGTGACCAAAGGAGTCCACATGATAGCCCACCCTGGACTGCCGGCCCAGATGCTCCTGAAAATACCGCTGGGAGTAGAGGGTGTGACGGCAGAAAGCCTCGCCGGAAGGGAGGTTGCAGTCGGGCTGCACCCACATGCCTCCGGTGATGGACCAGCGGCCCTCTTCCACCCGCTGGCGGATCTCCTGGAACATGGCGGGATCAATCTCTTCCACCCATTGGTAGTAGCTGGCGCAGGCGCTGGTGAAGATGTAGTCGGGGAATTCCTTCATCCGGTCCAAAGCGGAACGGTAAGTGGAGAGGATCTCAGAGAGACCCTCGCTTTTTTTCCAAAGCCACACCGGGTCGATGTGGGCGTTGCCGATGAGATAAATGGTATTCATAAACGTATCCTTTCACAAGGTGGTTTGGGTCCATTATAGTCGTGGGAGGTAGTGGAATCAAGAGTTGACATTGAGGGTGACCGGTGCTATTCTGTTACGGAAAAAACTTTGACCGGAGGGATCACCTATGGATCAGATCCAGAATTTGTTGGAGCGTTACCCGGTGCTGTGTCCCCAGGAGGCAGCCATCCGCAAGGCAGGGGAACTGCTGTGCCAGGCAGCTCGCCAGGGAAGACAGGTGTTGACCTGCGGCAATGGCGGCAGCGCAGCGGATGCCGAGCACGTGGTGGGCGAGCTGATGAAGGATTTCCACCGCAAACGCCCCATCCCGGAGGAGATGCGCCGCCGTCTGGAGGCTGCGGGTGCCGGGGAGCTGGCAGAGGACCTGCAGCAGGCTGTGCGGGCGATCTGTCTCAATTCTCAGACCGCCTTGCTGACAGCCTTGATGAACGACGGTGATCCGGCCATGGTGTTTGCCCAGCAGGTCTATGGCTATGGCAGGGAGGGGGATGTGCTGTTGGGATTCAGCACCTCGGGGAACTCCCGGAACGTGTACCATGCCGTGCAGGTGGCCCGGGCGCTGGGAGTCCATACCATTGTGATCTCCGGGGCATCCGGCGGGAAAATCGCCCCCTTGGCAGACGCCGCTATCTGTGTGCCCGAGATGGATACCTACAAGGTGCAGGAGCTGACCCTGCCCATCTACCACGCGCTGTGCCTCCAGGTAGAGGATGCGCTGTTTGCGTAACGGAAGATAAGATAAAAAGGGGCTGTTGCAAGCTGCAACAGCCCCTTTTTTTGTCTCAAACTACATGCTTTTTGGGTTAGTTCTCCGTCTTTTCCTGCCAAGAGAAGGAGGTGAAAGTGCCCTCGCTGTCCCCCTGAGCGTACATGCCGTAGAAGCACCCGGTAAAGGTGCAAATGGTGATCTCGGTGGCCAGCAGCTGGGTGCTGCCGGTACCCAGAGTGGTCAGCGGCTGACCCTGGACCCCTGCGGAGAAGGTGTACCCCAACCGCCCGGCGTCGATGCGCAGGGTGAGGGGTTGGCCCTCGGGCAGGACCACAGGGGCGGACTCCACCACCATGTCCACCACCCGGCGGCGAAGGACCGCAACAAGGTCGCCTTCCCGTCTGGTGACGTACAGATCATAGTGATGTTCCGGAACGTGGAATACGGAGAGTCCCAGCTGAGCGCCCTCGCCCAGATGGTCCACTTCCAAGGTGGCCTGTACCACGGCGTCAAAATGACCCTGACGCACGCCCACAAAGGTGGGGGAGTCGCAGTCGTCCAGAGTGGCGTCGCAGCCCCGCAGAGTTAAGCCCTGGCCCAGGGTGTAATTCTCCCGGTTGGGATTGCGCAGATAGGCCCAGCGGTTGGAAAGCTCCTGACTGGAGAAGGTGTCCGTCCAGGCGGTTTGGGCCTCTTTGGGGGTGTATCCCGCAGGAGCGGGAGTTTCCATGACATCGGTGATGGGCTGTCCGCCGTTGACCACCGGCCAGCCGTTTTCGTCCCAGGTCACCGGGGCGATCATGGTTTCCCGGCCCATGTGGTGGAGCATGAATTGGGAAGGCCGAATGCCGTGGAAGACGATCCACCACTGACCGGCGGTGTCCTCCACTAGGTCGGCGTGGCCCAGGGCCTGGGGGAATCCGCTGCGGGGGTTGATGTCCCGAGCGGTGAGGATGGGATTGTGGGGGCAGCTCTCAAAGGGACCCCAGGGGGAGTCGCTGCGGGCAATGGTCTCCATGTGACCGTATTCCGTGCCGCCCTCGGCAATCATCAGATAGTACTTGTCCCCGCGCTTGTACATGTGGGGGCCCTCCGGGCATTTGCCTCCGGTGCCGTACCAGATGGGCCGGGTCTCGGTGAGCATCTCTCCTGTGGCCAGGTCCAGAGTGCATTGGCCAATGCACTGGCGTCCTGTTTCGTCAAAGTGGGTGCTGTGGAAGTACACCGTGCCGTCGTCATCCCAGAACAGGGAGGGGTCGATGCCGCCCTGCTTCACATAGATGGGCTCGGACCAGGGGCCGTGAATGTCATCGGCCCAGACGAAGAAGTTGCCGCCGCCAGTGGTGTTGGTGGTGACCATGTAGAACCGGCCGTTGTGGCAGCGGATGGTGGGGGCATAGATGCCGCCGCTGGTCCGGCAGCCTGCCAGGGGAAGCTGGCT
>OBYM01001174.1_pt1 | contig 11896 bp, 13 predicted proteins | sample 1538191 | NCBI WGS metagenome assembly OBYM01 (sample SAMEA2580165, study PRJEB22360) | human gut metagenome | biome: human gut; feature: human-associated habitat; material: faeces | place: Denmark | collected 2008/2010 | reverse complement strand
GGCTGCGCTGCTTTTTATTATAAAATATTAGGCTTTTCGGTGAAGAGTCTTTAAGTAAGCTTTTTGTTCAGGGGAAATACGCCGGCTCTCAATGGCTTTCTGGATGGTTTTATTGTGTGTCCAGAGTGGGAGTCGGTTTTCTTGTAAATAGGGGATGGTAGCCTCATACTGCTTTGCCAGAGCCGTAGCAAAATACCAGGCGACCATCATGTTGATGTAGTATTCTTGGCGCTGGATGCTCGATGCCCAGGCAAGATATTGAGGTTCAAAGGCTTCATCCAGATAAAAGGTCAGCAACATTCCAACGGCAAAACGGACGGTATAGACATGCTGTTGTTTCATCCAGAGATGGAGCTGCTGGGGAAGCTGCGGAGGATGTTTTTCAAAAGCTTTGGGCCGAAGCAAGTCACAGGTAGCCCAGTTGTCCACATAAGGCAGAAATCGCTCCAAGGCTGCAATGGTTTTATCATAATCAGTATATTGGCAAAGTAAAAGCCCGTGTAGATTGTCTTCATCATAATAGGAGTGGGGGAGAGTCTCTAAAAATTCTGTAGCCTCTATAGAGCCCTTTATTTCCCGGGCAACTTTACGCAGCTGTGGCATCCGCACCCCGATAACCTTGTCGGGAGTGATGGATGGTGTCAGCTTGCACTGGAAATCCCGGTAGGAGGTATCCTGCAATGCAAACAATTTGTTTTGAATAGCCTGGAGTGATGCGGTCATTCTATCCGTCCTTTCCTTATAGGTTCGGGTTGTGGAAGTATTTACAGTTCCCTATCGAGTTTCCATCCATAGTCATTGTGATAAATCATCAAATGGGTCATTCCGCCGTCTACACAAATATTTTCTCCGGTAATAAAACTTGCCTTCTCCGAGCTCAGATAAAGCACTAGATTTGCAATATCCATGGGATTTCCTACACGCCCCGCAGGATGCTGAAAGGCGTCAGGACCGCTATAAACTGTGTCTGTGGTATCAATCCAACCAGGAGAAATAGAATTCACCCGTACTTTCCCCGAAAGACTAACGGCAAGGGCATGGGTAAGCGCGGCAATGCCACCTTTGGCGGCGGTATAGCTTTCCGTATTAGGCTGGCTCATCCGGTCACGGCTGGAAGAAATATTGATAATGGAAGCGCCCGGCGTGAAATAGGGAAGAAATAGCTGGGTCAAATAAAAAGGAGCAGCTACCCCTACCCGCAAAGCACACAAAAACTCATCATAAGTGCAATTATCAATCCCCTTAAATAGAGGCATGGCGTTGTTTACTAGCACGTCTACTTGTCCATAATCGGCAATTACTTTTTCGGTAAAGCGCCGCAAAGTGGCTTCATCGGCCAAATCTCCCACGAAATAGGGATTCTTTAACAAATCAATTACGCAGACATTGGCGCCTGCCTTTTTAAACTCGTCGCAAATACATTTTCCAATTCCACGAGCACCGCCGGTTACGACAACGGTTTTATTATGAAACATATGAAAATCCTCCATCTTCTATCAAATCAGGATTCCTGCGCAGTGATCCAATTCGTGCTGAATAATTTGGGCAGTCCATCCATGGAAGGTTTTGAGGCGTTGCTGAAACTGCTCATTTTCATATTGAACCTTGATAGATTTCCACCGTTTGGTTTTTCGGGTACCGGGCAAGGAAAGACAGCCTTCTTCGGTTTCAAAAGGTTGTGATTTCTTGACAATTTTCGGGTTAAACATGACCATATAGGTTCCCTCGTTTTCAAAGGCAATGATGCTTTTTTTAACGCCTATCATATTGGCCGCCATCCCCACACACTCTTCTTGATGTGCTTGCAAGGTTTCCAAAAGGTCTTGTGCAGTGTGCAGGTCGCTTTTCGTGGCTGGCTCTGCTTTCTGGGCTAAAAACAGTGGGTCTTTCATAATCTCCCGTATCATGGTCAAATCCTCCCTGGTAATGATGGCAGTTATACAAATGAATAACCTTTCCGATGGTATAGTGAGCGGGTTACAGGCTTCTTTTTAAGGGTACATCACCCTTTTCAAAAAGTCAACGAAGAAAGGGTGGGGAACTATCATACGAATCCCGTCTGCGTGATAGAAAATATGCCGTGATTTTGGGTATTATTGTGATCTATGTTACGGAGTTTAAGCGAATTAAGTTGAAAGAGAGTACAGCCATATTTCTCGACAAGCTGGAGCATTTGAAAAATCTTTCTAAGGAGAGCTGCGGGAGATTTCTCAGATCATTCGGAAAAAGCGAAATCATCTGTAAAGCCAGTTTTGCAATGTACAGTTACCCATTGATAAAACGGACTCCCAAATGTATTCAAACGACATTTGGGAGTTTATTTTTTATTAGGTAGACTATCCGGTATAAAGGTATCATATGGTTGTGTCAAAAAAATCATCTATAAGAGATTCAAACGAACCGTAGCTGCTGAATGACCCAATAAAATCTATCACCTCTCCGCTTTCAGAATATGTACCAATATATCCTTGAAATGTTTTTTCCTCCTGGTTGCAGTTGAGAATCAAAAAATCTCCTTGGGAATAACAAATTCTAATGCAAATTCCTTGGGGAGAATCGTAGGCATAATACTGGTTCAAAATATCTACTTTAGAGAGCTGTTTTAAAAAATCAGACTTCTTATCGTTGTCTAATGTTTGAATGACTGTCACTTGGGAGCTTTTAAATGGCGCGAGATCAGACGAATGGTCAGAAACCCAAAAAGTAAATTGGTGCTGGTCGGGATTGTCATACTGAATCAGCTCGACGCGGACTGCCTTATCGTTCAAGTCTTGATAATCGAATCGATAAGAAGACGGATCACAAGCTCCAAAAACAAGGCATAGCAGAAGCAAACCAATTAGCAAGGCTACCTTTTTCATATCAGCACCCCGTTTTTATTTAATAGCAGAAAAGGTCTCAAACTGATTTTATTGTATCACGCAGAAACTCAGCTCGTCAATGAAGAAGTCTGTGCGGAAGCAAAACAGCGTAAATAAAAAGCTGAGCCTGGAATGCGGTTTGCATCCGGGCCCAGCTTGGTCGAGGTGACAGGATTCGAACCTGCGGCATCCTGCTCCCAAAGCAGGCGCGCTACCATCTGCGCTACACCTCGAGATATTGATTATGGATATCATAAGATAACAAAGTTGCAATAGTGCTCTTGTTATTGTACGTGATTTCCCAGAAAAAGTCAAGGAAAAAGGTAGCCTTGTAAAAACAAAAATGTTTTGAAAAAAATTTTAAAAAAGGCTTGCATTTTCAAGAAAGGTGTGGTATTATAATAAAGCTTTCTGAACGGAAGCAAAACAAAATAGTTGGTGTCGATGATAACGAGGGTCCACCTGTTCCCATCCCGAACACAGAAGTTAAGCTCGTTGATGTCGAAAATACTTGGCTGGCGACGGCCCGGGACGATAGAAAGATGCCAACATAAAACGGTCATCCAAAAGGGTGACCGTTTTTTTATGCTCATTTATCGGATAAATCCGCAAAATATTCTTATATTATCGTTTAAAATGTAAAAAAACAATTGACAACACACCTTTCTTGTGGTAAACTAGACTTGTAAAAAGATGGATAAAGGTGTGTTACTGTGTTTTGTCAGGCACTAACCTTGGAACTATTATGTAATGGTATGTAGTAGTTTTTGGTTAGTGCTTTCTTTGTTTTTATAAGGAAACCCGGGTGAGAAAGCCCTGACCGAGACATATCTATATGATTCAGTTAAGGAGGTTACTTTATGAAAGACAAAATCTTTGGCGTATTGCAGCGCGTGGGACGTTCCTTTATGCTTCCCATTGCCGTTCTCCCGGTAGCTGGTTTGCTGCTGGGGCTCGGAAGCTCTTTCACCAACGAAACGACGCTGGACATGTACAACCTAACATCGTTTATGGGGCCGGGAACGATTCCCTACTTCATTTTTTCGGTGTTTAACAGCTGCGGCAGTATTATTTTTGATAACTTGCCGCTAATTTTTGCCATCGGTGTGGCAATTGGTATGGCTCGTCAGGAAAAAGAAGTAGCTGCGCTGGCTGCAGGCATTTCTTTCCTGGTGATGCACTCCAGTATTTCTGCTATGATTAATCTAACTGGTGGCCCGGATAACCTGCTGGAAGGTTCTGTCGCTTCTGTATTGGGAATTCAGTCTCTGCAAATGGGTGCTTTTGGCGGTATCATTGTAGGCCTTGGCGTGGCAGCTCTGCACAACCGCTTTTATAAAATCCAGCTGCCTCAGGTGGTATCCTTCTTTGGAGGCACCCGGTTTGTGCCGATTATCAGTACGGTAGTATATGCACTGGTAGGCATTTTGATGTTCTTTATTTGGCAGCCCATTCAGCAGGGAATCAACCAGTTGGGAACACTCGTTTATAGCTCTGGTTATTTTGGAACTTTCCTGTTTGGTATGATTAAGCGTTTGCTCATTCCTTTCGGTCTGCATCATGTTTTCTATTTGCCTTTCTGGCAGACAGCTGTAGGCGGAACTATGGAAGTGGCCGGCACTATGGTTTCCGGTGCACAGAATATCTTCTTCGCCCAGTTGGCAGATCCCACGGTCACACACTTCTCTACAGCAGGTACTTGGTGCTTTACCGGCGAGTTTGTTTTGTATATTTTTGGTTTCCCGGGAGCCGCATTGGCCATGTATCGCTGTGCCCGTCCTGAGCGGAAAAAGCAGGTTGGCGGCTTGCTGTTGTCCGCTGCTTTGACTTCGATTATTACCGGTATTACGGAACCGCTGGAATTCTCGTTCCTGTTTGTAGCTCCTATGCTGTTTGTTATTAGCGGTGTGTTTGCCGGTTTGGCTTACATGCTGTGCCATATTTTCAATATCACCGTAGGCCTCACCTTTTCTGGCGGCTTTATTGATCTGGCTTTGTTCGGTATTTTACAGGGCAATGATAAAACCAGTTGGTTGTTGATCATCCCACTTGGTATTGTATTCTTCCTGGTGTACTATTTCCTGTTCTCTTTCTTAATTAAAAAGTTTGACTTTAAGACACCTGGACGCGAAGAAGGAGATCAGGAGACGAAGCTCTATACCAAAGCAGACTATAATGCCCGTAAAGCGGAAGGCAATCAGCAGGATGCTGTTTCTGCTGCAATCACCCAAGGTCTGGGCGGTGCGGATAACATTAAGGATGTGGATTGCTGTGCAACTCGTCTGCGTGTAACAGTACATGACGGCAGCAAGGTAAATCAGGCTGTACTGAAGACGACAGGCGCTGCTGGAGTCATCCAAAAGGGTGAAGGCGTACAGGTGGTCTATGGACCGCAAGTGAACATTATCAAAGCACATCTGGAGGATTATCTCCGCAGCGGTGCAGCTTCTGCAGCATCCGCACCGGCAGCACAGGAAGCTCCACAAGCAGAAGCAGAAAAGCCTGTTGAGCATGGTAAGTTGCTGCGGACCATTGTGATTGGCAGCCCATTCCATGGAGAAGCGGCACCTATTACCGCCTCGCCTGATGAGGCTTTTGCTGAAAAAATGATGGGTGACGGCGCAACCATCGTTCCCTGCGAAGGTGTTGTGACGGCTCCCTGTGACGCAGAAATCAGCTTTGTATTTGACACCCAGCATGCGTTGGGATTGAAGTTGGAAGAAGATATTGAAGTGCTCATTCATGTGGGCATTAACACCGTGGCGCTGGAAGGCAAGGGCTTTAAGGCGCTGGTGAAGGAAGGCGATCAGGTGAAGAAAGGTGACCGCCTGCTGGAATTCGATTTGGACTATATTCGCGAAAACGCTTCCTCCACTTCTTCTCCGGTGCTGTTTACCACAATGGAGGATAATCAGGCTCTGCGTCTGCTGAAAACCGGTCATATAAAGCCTGGCGAAGATTTGCTGGCCCTGGATATCTACGAATCCTGATCGGTTGCTCCAAGATAACAAGGGGGAGTTTCCGTGTATCGAATTACAAAAGTACTGAATCACAATTCTGTTTTGGCAATTGATATGGAAAATCAGAAAGAATGTCTGATTATGGGGAAAGGCGCCGGGTTTGGAAAAAAGCCCGGTGAACGAGTGGGATGTTTCCCCAATACGGTAACTGCCTATGAATTGGCTCAGACAAGCGACCACGGAAACCCCCGTGATTTGGTACGCCGTATTGATCCGCTATATCTGGCCATTGCGGACCGGATTGTGGCGGAAGCCCAAAAAGTATTTGGCAGTATCGATACCAGTATTTTAATTCCTATGGCGGACCATATTGCTTTTGCAGCCCAGAGAGTTCGAAAAAATGCCCCAATCAGTAATCCATTAACTACTGATATTCGGGCGTTGTTTCCTCAGGAGTTTCAAGTGGCAGAAACGGCACGAGAAATTATCCGGAAACAGGCTGGGGTAGTCTTTAGCGATGATGAGTTGGGGTATATTGCTCTTCATATTCATTCCTCGCTGGAATCCATGCAGGTATCTCAGGCTATGCAAACAGCGCGCATCATTCGAGAATGTGTGGAGATGGTGCAAAAGGAAACTGGTATTTCCATGGATATTTCTTCGCTATCCTATAATCGGCTGATGACACATATTAAATATATGGCGGCACGGATTCTCAAAGGGGAAAAACTCCATGTAGATGTGAATCATATTATGAAGGAGACCTGCCCACGGGCATTTCATATTGCAGGACAGATCTGTCGGCAATTACAAGATACGTTACAGCAACCAGTAGATGAGATTGAAGTGGGGTATCTGGCGATGCATATCGAGCGGGTTTTCGAAATGGAGCAACAGCACGTATAAATTTCGGTAAAAAGCCCTTCTTCCATGAATGATTGAAAAAATGGAAGGAGGGCTTTTTTTGATAAGAACAGATTTGAAAAAATTAAAAAAAATTGTAAAAACCCCTTGATTTTTACGAAAAAACATGTTATCATTATAAAACCGTCAGGAAAGACGGAAAACAGAATAGTTGGTGTCGATGATAACGAGGGTCCACCTGTTCCCATCCCGAACACAGAAGTTAAGCTCGTTGATGTCGAAAATACTTGGCTGGCGACGGCCCGGGACGATAGAAAGATGCCAACATCAAGCGGCCACCCAATCGGGTGGTCGTTTTTTTGTCGTTTACGATATCCTATATTGGAATACACTGGCATGGGATAAATCATGATAAATAAAAAAGCGAAGCAGATATCTGCTTCGCTTTTTTTATTTTATTTAAGACAACACATAAATGGTCATCTCACGCACGCCGAAATTGGCGCATTCCTGATAGGTATCGTAGTACAAATCCGCCATAATATAGCCCATACTTGCAAATCCACCGGTATCTGCTGCCGTGGCATATCCATAAACAATGGAGCCATCGGGAGAACAGATATACAGTTTCGAGCCATAGGGGATTACATCAGGGTTCACAGCAATATTGCCGTATTGTGCCGGACGGCCAGTAGCGGTCCAACCACCACCGGTATAAGCGGTGCAGCGTCCGGTAAGAGCTCTTTTGTAAGAAACTTGGTTGCCATTGTGGTCAATGAGTGTACCGTCAGAAGAAATGCTTGCGTATCCGGAAGGACGCTTTTTGGTACCAACCAATACAACCTTATCTACCGGTTCCTTGGTGATTTCATTAGAAATCTCTTCAGTGTCCACCACATTGCCGTTTACCAGCTTGTTGCGATACACAATGGTGCGTTCGCCTTCCACACCTTTGGTCTGTACTTTGGTTTCTCCAACATAGAGAGAAGAAGAATCGACCTCTTTTACCGCATAATCTACGGATTCGGTTTTGGTTTCCTCTTCATAAGTGACACGGGAAATATGAATTTCCATGCCTTCGGTCAAAGGTGCATCCAGTTTTGCATCAGCCGAGTCTTCTTTTCCAAGAGTAACAGAAGCGGCATCCAGTGCAGACTGTACATCACCTTCTTGCAGCAGCAGCTTGTGAGTCTCACCATCCGAAATCACATTGACATGGTAATAACGGGTGAGGGAGATCTCGCTGTCTTCTGTCAGGGCCTCATCGCTGTTCATAGACAGCTTGTCATTTTCTCCGCAGACAAAACCGGCCTTACTGACTGCCTGGGCGACTGTATCACCATAATACATATCTACGGTGCGGCTTTCGCCATCAGCAGTAACCGTTACATCAATACCGCGACGAATCGTCAAGGTATTAGAGTCGGAATCGAACACTACGGAATCATCATCGTTGACAGCATCAATGCGCTGATAACGAATGGCAGTGTCAAGGACAGAGTCCTTGGAGGGGTCCATCATACTGATAGAGGTTGTTTCATCGTTGTCCAGAATCGTAACTTCTACGGTCTTTGCCATAACCGTTATGACGGAACCAACACAAACCATCATCATGACAGAGAGGGCCGCCACATTACGGGCCACCATATTCAGTTTTTTCTTTGTCAACTTTTTGAAATGCATAAGCTTCTCCTTTGTCTTGGCCGCCGTCATATCATAAAAGAAATAGGAGCGGCAGCATTCAGATTTTTGGATTTGCAACGCTGTGGGTTATTATATTCGCTGCTTTCCCGAATGTCAAATTTCAAAAAGCTATATTTTTGTTGATTATGCTGTATATTGTATTTTTAAAAATCGTATTCGGAAAAATAGAATTGAAAAAACGGCAAATAACGGGTCATTTTCCTTTTTTATGTTACCAATCTAACTTTTTTGCATGTGCAAAGTGACACAAATTAAAGGTTACAAAGTTGTTACCGTTTGAATATGCTTGATGTTTTTGAATTTTTATTCGTTATTTTTGCAAATTGGAAAATAAACAATGTTGAAAAAGCCTGAATTATTGGGATTTTTTCGATTTTTTTGTAAATGTGTAAATTGAAAATATGAATATAAATTCGAATTTGCTTCTTCTTTATTTTAAATTCTTTGTAACTTTTGTAACCATTTTATCAGAGTTGTAACAAATATGATAAAGAAAAAGGCGTGCTCAGCGGATAGAATCCCGCCAAACACGCCTTCGCGTTATCCATTAGTTCTGCTTCTGTACAATCTTATACTCATCATACGGCTGGTAATAGGGGCAGTTATCCAGTGTTCCCCGCAAAAACTGCTCCATCTCGTCCTCATCTAAGTTGACATCGCACCGGTAATATCCATATTCATCATCAAATATATAACTGGCACAGCAGTCACAATTGCTTTTTCCTGCCATAGGAGGATACACATTCCTTTCTATATTATATAGATATGGAGATAGGCTTTTCTGCCTGTAGAAGAAAGCGATGTTCCGTTCCCTGAATAAAACCATTGCAGCGCCGTTGCTCTTCCAAACGAAATAAGGTTTCCAGACAGCCGTCTACCGTAAAGCCGGGAAACTCCCATGGAAGAATCTTGGCGAAGTAAACCAGGGCCCCCACATCAAAAAAACGGATAGGCGAAAAATGCTCCCGTGCTTCCTGTACCGTCAACCCGGCTTTCTCCAACAAATGCCGGTTATAGGCCAATGTATGGTGAGGGTATTGCGGCACAAAATTGGGAATGAGAACTCGGGAAAGGTCATTATCATTCTGGCCGCCTACCTGTTGGGTGAGAAATACTCCGCCGGGCTTTAACAGCCGGAAAACCTCCTCCGCCCGGAAATCCTCATGGCGATTTAAAATCACATCAAAGCTTTCACTTTCCAGTGGCAACTGATTTTCTCCGCATGCTTCCACCACTCGGATTCCCAAGGGTTCCAGCCGCTGGCGGCACAACTGCACATTGGGCGGATACCCCTCTGTTACGGTGGTGTGTTCCCCGGGGTGCCCCAGCGTCAGCAAAAATTCCCCACCGCCGGTACCCATGTCCAGCAGCTCTCGTTCCGGACGCAGCAGCGAATGGGCCATAGCTTCATAGTCCCACGGGATTTCCCCGTCCTGACAGCGGCCGTTGAGGTGGGAAAAATCCCATCCTGTAAAGGTTGCAGCTTCTTCTTCTTTCCAAAGGCGATACAGTGCCTGTTTTTCCATATGATTCAGCGGATTCATAGAGATTGCTCCTTCTCATTTCTACTTGTATAATTAAAGAAAAGAAGGGGTGCAGTCTCCCGATCATCCTGATTTGCCGAATGCAGTCGATGATCTGCGGTTACTGCACCCGGACCCGGCCGTTAATTCGCGGTGTCCGCATATGCGTTCACCCTCCTTCGTTGATTCTGTTTTTGATTATAGCACGTTGTCGAATGGTTTTCAATTATACGATATGTATATTCGATTTCTAAATTTACGATAAAACTATTTGGTTGTGTGACCAGCGCACAGAAACACGGGAAAAAAGATGCTATGATATTCCCATACGAGCAAGAAACAGGAGGAGCGTTTTATGGCAAAGAGACTGGCGCAGGTTTCTCAAAAAGAGTGTGTTGCGTGCGGGTGTTGCATGAAAGTATGTCCCCGAAAGGCAATTTCCATTCCTCGGGGCGTATATGCGGTGATTGACCCGGAGCTGTGTGTGGGCTGTGGGCTGTGTGCAAAAAAATGTCCCGCCGATGTGATTACCTTGATTTCCCGGGAGGTAGCAATATGAAAACAAAAACACGCTGGTATGATTGGCTCTGGATCGCATCCGGGCTGTACCTGATTCTTGGTTTTGTCAACATTGTATTTGCATGGCTGGGTCTGATTTGCTTTATTGTTCCACTGTTGATTTCAGTAATCCGTGGCAATAAAGCTTATTGTAACAAATATTGCGGGCGTGGACAGTTGTTTAGCTTGCTGGGGGAAAAACTCCATCTTTCCCGAAATAAGCCCATTCCGGCATGGATTCGTTCCAAGTGGTTTCGTTATGGGTTCCTTACCTTTTTTATGATTATGTTTTTCAATATGTTGTACGTTACTTGGCTGGTGTTTTCCGGCAGCAACAGTTTGCAGCAGGTCGTAACATTGCTGTGGGTTTTCCGTTTGCCGTGGCAGTGGGCCTATCCTGATGGGCTTGTTTCTCCATGGGCAGCACAGTTTGCTTTTGGTTTTTACAGTGTGATGCTAACTTCTACTGTGCTGGGGATTGTTACGATGGCTATGTTTAAACCCCGTTCCTGGTGTGTGTACTGCCCCATGGGTACCATGACCCAGCTCATCTGCAAGGCGAAAAATCGAGGACAGGAATAAAGGGAGATTAGTAGCCGACCGTATCAATAAAGTTCATGATATTTAATCAATATAATTAAGAAAGGACCGATCTCTATGAGTCAAAAGAAAGTTGTCATCATCGGCGGTGTTGCAGGCGGTGCTTCTGCTGCTGCCCGTCTGCGCCGTCTGGACGAGAATGCCCATATCGTCGTAGTGGAGCGGGGACCCTATATCTCTTTTGCCAACTGTGGCCTGCCCTATTATTTGGGTGGAACGATTCAGGACCGTGCCGCGCTGACCCTCCAGACCCCCGAGAGCTTTAAAGCCCGTTTTAACGTGGATGTTCGTGTATTCAGTGAGGCTGTGTCCATCCAGCCAGACAAAAAGACGGTCACCATCCATAACCATAATACTGGAGAAGAGTATGAGGAAAGCTATGATTCCCTGATCCTCTCCATGGGTGCAGATGCTTCCATGCCGCCCATTCCCGGTATTGACTCCAAAAAAGTGTTTACCGTCCGCAATATTCCTGATACTGTGGCAATTAAGACCTATATTGAAGAGCATCAGTCGAAAAAAGCTGTGGTGGCAGGCGGCGGCTTTATCGGCCTGGAAGTGGCCGAAAACCTGCGCGACCTGGGTATGGACGTGACCCTGGTGGAAATGGCCGACCAAGTGATCCCCTCTATCGATGCTGACATGGCGGCACAGGTACACGGCCATATGCGCCAGAAGGGATTGCACCTGCTGTTGGGCAGTGCTTTGCAAAAGATTGAGGACACCGAAACCGGCGTTTCCCTGACCATCAACGGCGAAACCGTCGAGGCCGACCTGCTGGTTATGGCCATCGGCGTGGGACCCGCTTCTCAAATTGTGTGCCGGT
>OBYM01001171.1_pt1 | contig 11916 bp, 9 predicted proteins | sample 1538191 | NCBI WGS metagenome assembly OBYM01 (sample SAMEA2580165, study PRJEB22360) | human gut metagenome | biome: human gut; feature: human-associated habitat; material: faeces | place: Denmark | collected 2008/2010 | reverse complement strand
TATAAATAAAGAACCAATTCCTAATACCATAAATATAATCGTCATCAGACTTGTTAAACGAAATATATTTAATTTTTTCTTTTGAGCCTGTTTAAAAGCATCATCTTCTTCCTCGTAATGTTCTAACACATAAAGAAGTTCGGCACAAGATTGATATCGATCATTTGGATTTAATTGCGTACACTTTTCAATAATATTTTCCAATCCACCTGATAGTTGAGAATTCCAATGTCGAATAGGATAAATTTCATAAGGTGGTTCAGCAGGATTATGTCCTGTCACCAAGTGATATAAAGTGGCTCCTAAACAATAAATATCTGTTCTTGCATCCGTTTGACCTTGTCCTCCAAATTGTTCTGGTGCAGCATATCCCCTTGTTCCTAAACAAATCGTATCTTGCAAATTGCTAGATTTGTATTCTCTAGCGATACCAAAATCTATAACTTTTAGATTTCCATCTGGTTTTAACATTACATTTGCAGGTTTCATATCACGATTAATAATAGGTGGTGTTCTTGTATGTAAATAATGTAACACTTGACACAATTGCTTAGCCCAATCAATAACTTGTTCTTGAGATTGTGCACCATATTGATTTACAACATAATCTAAAGTTTCTCCCTCAATATAGTCCATAACAACATAAATGACATCTTGTTCATCTATAATGTCTACTATACGTGGCAAAGCAGGATGATCTAACTTTTTTATCATATTTGCTTCTGCAATAGCGCTTTGAATAACAATTTCATTGTTAGCATCACGAGCCTTCTTTTGTAATTCTTTAATAGCCCATTGTTTATTTAATCTTTTATCCATCGCTAAATAAACAACTGACATTCCTCCATGACCAATTTCTTTTAATATTTCATATTTGTCATCAATATATGTTCCAATAACCGCCAAGTTTACACCACCTCCTTACATACAAAAGCCAAAGCTGTTATATTATCCAATTCATTTCTCATCTTGTTTAATTCAATAAGTTCATATAACTGATTTGTAATACTTTCTCTAGAAGTACATGTTTCAATATTTAGCTTAGTATAAATCTCATCTTCAGAAATAACATGTCTAAATCCATCAGAACAAATCATAAATATATCTTCTTCAAATATATGCCCATACGAGAAAACTGGCTCAACAACTTTCGTTGCCCCTATACATTGTGTTAAAACATTTTTTCGAGGATCATTTGTTGCTTGTTCTTTTGTTAGACGTCCTTTTTTTATTTCACTATTAATCCATGTTTGATCCTCTGTAAGTTGCTCTATTTTCAAATCTATACGATAAATTCTTGTATCACCGACATGGAAAATAATGTATTCATTTTGAAAAACAATCATTCCTGTAACCGTAGTTCCTAAGTGAATATGTCGATTTTCACCATAACTCATAATATGTTGATTACATTTCTTTAATAAACGTGAAAGCGAACTTTCTATATCTTCTAATTTAAAATTCTGATTCTCTAATTTTTCTTTAAAATCATTTTGAAACCATTTTGATAAGGCTTCAACAACAGTTGCACTTGCTAATTCACCATGACTTAATCCACCCATGCCATCACAAACAACAGCCAATACTACACGTCCTTTTAATGAGTTTGCTGTCATATATAATAAACTATCTTCATTGACTTCTTTTTTTATTCCTTTATCTGTATGCCATCCACATATAAATTCCATTTCTTATCCTTTTTAGTGACTATAAGTCCTTTTTTCAATAAATAAAAATTTATAATTCAAAATATTCTTTTATATCAATGGCAAAAATTGTTGGAATAACAAAAGCAGCAATAAGATTAATAATAGGTACAAGCATCCATAAAAACATATATCTATATTCAGAGCATTTGTCATTAAAGAAAATCAAATCATAATCCTGATAAATTGAAGAAACAATTTTTAATTGCAAAGTTGTTGTCATTTTTAAAATTCCAAGCGAACAAGCAAGTAATAAAATTATTATAACAAACACAAATCCAAAACCAGTTGCCAAATCACCCGATCTTAGAAAAAAGAAAATTCCCGCTGCTCCAAAAACACCTAAAGATATAGTAATAACAATAATCACAATAAGAATCTTTAAATATTGCATAATAATAAAATTTTTAATTCCTACTGATAAAAAATCAAAAAAATCTTTATAAATATCAAAACCAATAGATACCCCACAAACTATAGAAGTTACTCCATATGGAACAAATGCTGTTGTTAAAAGACCTAATACAAGCGCAATAATCCAACCGACTATAGGAATAACCCCAACCAAAGAAATAATAAAAGTGTTAAGTATAGTCATTAAAAATAGTTTTAGATATTCTATAAAATGTGAAAATATAAATGATATTCCTTCCAAAAAGCCAGTTCTTCTATATGTTTCTTCCATTAATATCCTCCTTACTCAATAGTAAACACTATATCTTCGTTAGCAACTTTAATCATACTTCCTGAATATAGCTCTATCATTTGTCCAGGAAATACTTTTTGACCATCAACATATGTATGATTTGTAGAATTCAAATCTGTAATATAGTAAACTCCATTTCGAAGTTTAATTTCTGCATGTTTTCTACTTACTGCGTTATTATCACCTAAAATGAAATCATTTGTTGTATCTTTCCCAATCGTAATTACATCTGTAGTAAACTTTTTCAATTGCCCAGAACTTATTCGTTTTAAAACAACATATTGAAGAAATTCATCATTTAGCACTGTTGTTCCTTCTGATAATACCGTTGTTCCTTCATTTAAACCTAATACTGTTGTTTGAGCAAATTCTCCTGTATTAATTTTTTTATCATATGTTGGTTGAATATCATCATTTAAAGAACCACTAATACTACCATTGATATCTGGTTCTTTTCTTTTCTTCAATGTTGGTATTGAACTTCTTCCTACTGGTTTCTTTTCAACTGATTTTTTACTTCCTAATGAAGGAATTTTTCTTTTGGTTTCAGTTTTGCTTGTTTTTTCTTTTGTTTCTTTTTTCTTAAATAAGCCTCTTTTCTTTTGTGTTTCTGGCTGTTCTTTTGCCTTCTCAACTATCTTCCTTTTTTGTAAAGTTGGAATCTTGGTTTCCTTGTTTGTAATAGATGGCTGAACTTGTACAGGTGGAACTTCTTGATGAATATCTTTTGATAAAACTTCTTTTTCAACAATATGTCTTTCTTTGACTGGTTGCTGTATAGATGGCTCAACTTTAACTTTCATTGCCGGTTGAGTATTCATAATATTCATTAGAAAATCTTTTATATTTTGTAAAGAATGAACAACATCACTATTAATATAATTTAATATTTCAACAACATATTGCGAAGAATCCTGTGTTTGATATTTTGCTGACATTAAAATATTTCTAATTAAATCATTAAATGAAATATTATTTTGAATGTTTTCTAATGGTAACACAATCATATAAACTTCTTTTTTGCTTTGTTCTATATAAATAGAAAGCCTATCTAAAATAAAATACTGATGCTCAATCATATAATCATTACCATTTTCAAAGATATGTATAATTTGTAATATAAGATCTATAATATCTTTTTTGTTTAATGACCTTTTTAAAAAATCATCTAATGAAATAAGATTAGTTATATCATACTGATAATATTTATGATCATTGACTTGTTGGAAAGTCATTGGAATAATACCTTGTATACTATTATTTTTAATCATTCCCTCTGAAAATGTATCAATGATATCATCATTTTGTATTTGATATTCTATATAGGTATGGTCAAAATCTGTTTTACTATTAAATGAATACATTTCCTAATCTCCTCCTATTCATATTGCATAAAGGCATATAACTGTATACATTGCCATGAATCAGCGTTTCTAACAGGAATAATACCATCTTCGTTCATTGCTCTAACATCTTGAAAAATATAATCAATAACCTTAGAATTGTCCTGTTGAATAATACCCCAAGCAACATTATTTTTTACACCAGCCACACCATTAGAGAATGATTGTGCATCATCATATTGATAATCAATAACAACTTCACCATCAGCATCAATAAATCCCCATTTTCCATTTTTCATTACAGCAGCATATTGATCTGAATTAAATGCTTTAGCATCATCAAATTTTTCATCTGTTATAGTTTTTCCATCTTCATCTACTAATAGGTAATAATTATCTTGTTTTACAAAGATAGCTTCTGCATGAGAACAATATCCATTAGCATCCAGCTTCACGTCATCATATATAAAATCAGTAATTAAATCTAAATCAGAGTCCATTAAAGCCCATTTATTTCCTTTTTTTACAGCGCAAACATCATTTAAAAATGGAGTAATATAATCATATTCAAAATGATATTCTTCAAAATCTCTATTAATCCATCCCCATTTATTGTCATAGGATGCTGGAGCTAACCCATCATTAAAATCACCTAAATATGTATATGCATGATCTCCTACTAATTTACGGTATCCTTCTTCATTAATATAATAATATTCATCACCGTCAAATACAGCTGTTACATTTTCATCATCACTATAATTTCCTATTGTTTTATAGGCTATTTCAATTTGCTCATCTCCTGTTTGATCTAATAATCCCCATACTCCATTAACATTTACAGCTAAATAGCCATCTTTCCATTGTCTAACATCAGTATAGGCATTTCCTACCACATCATAGTATCCACTATATTCTTTGATACGTTTTTCTACTTCCTTATATTCACCTTGTTCATGAGCCTGCAATAATATTTTATATGCATTTTCATAATCATTTAAATATACATAATAATCTACTAATTCAATATAAGCTTTCTCACTTGGATACTCTGATATAGTATCTAGCAATGTATTTTCGTATTCTGAAGTATTTCCTAATTTGAGATAAGAATTTGCTAATTTGATTCTTGTATCAATATCGCCTGGTTTGTAAGAACTAGCCTCTTTATAATATTCAATAGCATCTATATAAATCTTTTTTTCATAAGCTTTATCACCTAAAGCTACATTACCATTAAAACCACTATTTTCTTGACCAAAAGTTTTAACAAAAGTCAAAATACCTATTACCATTAATCCTACAATCACTATAGATATATATTTCATATTTCTACGCATTGTCTTCCCTCCTTTCTATCACATTAAAGAAATAACAAAGTAAATAACTAGACCTATATATATGAAAGGCGCCATTGGAATACTGTCTTTCAACTTTACCTTTCGTAATATCAACATGACAATTGAAAAGATAAAACAACTTAATAATATGTAAAAAAGAATATCCAGAATAGTTGCTATACCTACACTCAAACCAATAACTGTTAAAAGCTTGACATCGCCTGCTCCTATACCACCTCTACTAATCAACATAGAGATAAAAAAGATAATAAAAGCAATACACCCACCAAGTAAAAATGATAGAGAAAATACCATAGCATTGTCGATATTTTGAACGACTTGATATAAGTCAAATAAGATAACTACAACAAGTAATACCAAAACAATAAGATTAGGTATAATTTGTTTTTTAGCATCAATTAGTGCACTTAAAAAAACTAAAGATATTAAAATAATATATTTATAGAGTGAAATAAATGAATACCCTTGAAAATAAAACATAATGGAACCAAAAATACTTATAACAATAATTTGAATAAACATAATGATGTTATAAATATTTTTATGAAGACAATCTTTAAGTTGAAATTGATAATTTCTATCCGACATTTCATATTGAAAACAAAAAGATGAAAAAATATACGTTCCTATAACAGTTAATACAACAAATAAAATCTCCAAAATATTTTCCCCCTATTTAAAATATGAAACTTTGATTGTTACATTTTTATATTCTTTAGCTAATTCATTAGCATAATTTTGCGCTTCTTCTTTAAATTGACTATCTTGTGGAATATAAACATTTAAGACAACCTTCTTTTCAATTGATGAATCAATAGCTATTTCTTGACCACTATCCATAAATACACTCTCTATATCTTCCACAGACTTGTTCAACTTATTTAACTCTTGTCTTAACTTATTTATATATAAATTTTTATTCAACACAGTTTTACCATTTGAACTTGTGATATACGTTGCAGTAGAAGTATCCAATGACATAATGCCAGTAAAAGTATTTGTATTCATATCATAAAGATCAAATCCAATATTTTTCTTTTTGTCTACAGCTAAAGCAGAATTCTGTTTACGAATCTCTTCTACAATTTTTTGACCTCTTTTAAGTGGTGATTCATTCCATACATTCACCGAGATATCACTTAATTTCTTTCTTGCATCCCAAGATGCTGTACTTGCTGTTTGCTTTATCGTCATCTTTCTTTCACCAATCAAAGGAATATCATAATTAATTGTATAAACAACCGTAAAATTAATTGTTTTTCCATCTTCTAATACATTAGACAATGAAAAATTTAAACCATTCATACCATTTTTAATACCAATGCCTTTTAAATAGGCATCTGGATCATCACCAAGATATTTAGGCATAAGCAATTGACAAGCAAGCGATCCAGCAACCTTCGAAACAACAGTATCTTTTGCTTCATTTTTAAAAACTTCATACAACTCATTAATAATAGCTGTTGGATTACTCATTGCCCCTTTATATTTTTGATATAATGATTTACCAGCAGTTACAATACTTTCGGCATCTTTTCCAATTTGCTGAAATTCATCAAGCATAGAACCAGAAGATATCGGTGATGAAGAACTATATTCACTGCTCTTAGATTTCAACATATTAGTAAAATCACTTGTTTCCTGAATTAATTCATCTACAGTTTTCGATTGTGGCTGATTACTTGTGTCATAAATACCTGCTCTATACATAATATATGTATATTGAGAAAATTCCTTTGCTGCTTGATTTAAAGCATATTGAATCTTGCTTTCTGCACGAACTAAAGTTGTAAGTGAGGTAATACATAAAAATGCGAAAATAAAGATTGTTAAAGAAATGCTTGCTTCAACAGATATAACTCCTCGATTGCCTTTCATGTTCCTCACCTACTTTCTATTCCTCTGGTTGAATCGTAGCTATTAATTCTTCACCTATTTCAGCTAATGAATCAGAATCCATTTCTTCAGAACCAACTAACAATTCGCAAACCCCATCTTTTTCGTCACCTAAATATAATTGATAGATAGCATAATTAAACAAATCACCTGAGTTATCTTTAGCAGTACCTTTATCTAGTAAAGCTTCATATCCTGCAACATTAACATTTTCAAATTGTTCATTGTATTGGACATTACCATCATTACTATATATACTATGTAAATTAGAATCTCTAAATCCTTTTATTCTTCCATTAATATCATTTAAATTTACCTTCTCTCCATCAAAATTCGTCAAAGAATTAAACAATATTTTCACCTCAATATTTGTTCTAGTTAAAAACACAAATTTATTACATCCTCTAAAATATTGATATCCTGATATATTAGTTGGTGTTAAAAATGAATATCTACATCCATCCAATTTTCTTCTTTCCTTACTCCATTCTTCTATATACTCACTATTACTTGATATTGAAGTAGAAGTATCATCATTTTGTTCTTGCTCCTGAGAAGGTGTATTATTAACCTCACTATTTTCTTTTTCTGATTGACATCCCACCAATATAAATACACAACATATTCCTAAAATTAATTTTACTAGTTTACTCATTTTAGTACCCCCTTACACTTTTATACTCAATTGTTCTTCGATTTTCTAATAAATTATCAAAATCAAAATCTTTCTTTCCATTCTTTTCTACAATCGGAATATTTAAAAATGAAGTTTCAACATCCACTGTTCCTTTCATTGTAATCATTGTATACATATCATTAATATTTATAGAATTATCATCATTTTTATTTGATAAATTAATCTGAATTAAATTAGCAACTCTTTTTAACATTTGGTCTCTCTGTGAATTCACATCACTATCATCCATACATTGTAAAATAACAAACATTTTTAAATATTCTTTATAAGTTAATGTAAAACCTGCTCCTGCCGAACTTCCGGAACTTGAAGTTTTTTGATTAGTAGAGCCAGTACCAACTTGCTGACTAAATTCATTAAATGCAGTATTTATTTCTTCAGTAACTTTTGATTTCGCATCCTCACTATAATTTTTAGCTATTGTGCTTACTTTATCATTTAATTGACTTGTAATATCTGACATCTTTTCTCGTACAACTGATAATAATTGATTTTGGTATTCAAGTAATAATTCATCAATTAATGAATTAACTTCTTGAATAGCATTTTCCATGCTTATTTGATTATTTTTCAACATATTTGTATATTTTTGAATACTACTAGATATATTCGATATCTGATTAGAAACATTATCTTTTAAATAATTTAATGCATATCTAACATATTCATTGGAAGATTTTATTTTGAAATTTTTTAATGAGTTGGTTAGTTCATTATTAATATCTACAGTTTCCTGAAACTTCATCAATAATTCAGTAGCTTTTTCAGACAAAGTTGTTTGCACCGTTGATAAAGCAATATCTGTTATATTTCCAATAACACTTTCTGTATATCCATTTATACTTCCTGTTACATCTTTAGACCCATTTATGATACTATTTGTAATATAATCAATTCCTTGATTGGCAGTATTAGTTACAACATCTTTACCACTCTCAGTAAGAATATCTGTAAAAGTTTTATGAAAATTATCTGGTTTTAATAGAAATGTTTCACTACTCTTAATAAACGCCACACCTTTACTTGCTAGTTTTGCATCATCACTCGTTAAAATCATCATATCTAGTGATGTTTCACCCATCGCAAAGCCACAGACAATTAGCGTTTTAACAACCGGTATCATAAAAGGCATACCTGCACAAATTGTTGATGACCATACTCTTGCTGTTGAGTTAATTGATGTATCAGTCATAGCATATAATAAGTTTAATACAAATCTAGTAACGAATATCTTTGATTTTACTGCACTTATGTTATTTTTTGGAGAATCATTTCCACACAGTATATATTCAATTTCGCTTCTATAGAATGGATTATCTTTTAATGCCATTCCTGATAATGAAACTGGATTTTCTCCTTCTTCTTGGACTATTGTGTAATAACTAAACATTTCTGTCATATATTCTGCAAGATATAGAGTATCTCTACTATTTTCTGCATCAAATATATTCTTGATATTTGTTATTGATTTTAACAAATCTCCTGTTGAAGATAAAAAAGTTGTAAAAACATTAGGTGTTTTATCTTTATCATATTCTCCTGGATCTAAACTATTTTCTTTTCCCTGCATATCTTTACTAGTTACAGACTGATTGCCGTTTCCTTTTAATTCTTCACTTATTGAATTATCTTTAATATTATTGATAGTACTTTTATCATTATTACCTAACAGTTTATCTAGATTACTTTTTGCTTCTGAGTTTTCATTTTCTTCAGTTTCTCTACATAACGTTGATAAATATGCATAGAATTTATCTTGGTTAGTAATAATTTTTGGATATGAACCATCAAATCCACTTAATTGATAAGCTTTATAATGACTTTGTATAGAAGATACTGTTGCATTAACTTCAATTGATAATGCAGATGATGAAATAGAATTTTTTAAGTTCTTACCATAAAATTGACCACCATCATTTAAACTTTTAGATACAGCATTTATATATTTTTGATAATTCTTCAAAAGATCTTTAAGTATCTTTAAATTATCTTTATTTAAATCTTTAGCACTATTATCATATTCAGCTTTCATCTGTGACTTATAATCACTATCAGCTAATTTATCTACTGCACTTCCATATTTTTCTCTTGCTGATTCTGCTTTTTTTATTTTATCTTCAATAGCATCTAACTTCTTTATTGCTTCTGAAATAGATGATTTGAGTGTGTCTACTTTTGAAATAGTATCTTTAACAACTCCTTGAATATGATTAAATTTTTCATTAATCTTTCCCGAATAATCTTCAACTTTTTTATTTTGAAATATATAAATAATAGATTCTTTTTTTACTCCATTACTATCAGTATATGTTTTAGCGAAGTTATTAAAGAAATTTTTTACAGCTTTATACTTTGCTTCATCATCTTGGCCACTTACATAGTTATCAAGATATTGCTGACAATAAAAATATAATTTTGTATATTCATCTTTCTTCGCATTCAAATTTTGAATAGCTGAATAAATATTTTGTGGATATTCATCACTATTTGCATTTTTAGAACTATATGCTAAATTCAGTTGATTTTTTAAGTTCTTCAATGCTTTTCCTTCAGAAAATATATCTGTGCGGTTATCTGTAAAATAAGATAAATCATCAAAATACTTTTGAATATACTGATATAATTCATCTTGTGTATATTGAGTCAAATGATTTTTATCAGATAAATTATCTTTGACATATTTTTCTACTTTATTGTTGGATTGATGTTGTAATGATAAAACTGTATAAATATATTTCATATCATCATTTTCTATATTCTTTATTTTATCTAACAATCCATTTATATCATTGCTTTTAATCTGATCATTATATGTATTAATCGCATCATAAGCTTCTTGACAAGCTTCTCCAATATCACTTAGTTTATCTTCATATTCAATCTTTTTATTCATAACTTCTGCTTGTTGGTCCAAATCACTCATTGTGCCCAGCTTCGTTAATAATCCAGAAGACATACTAATGGGTCCTCTATATTTCATGTATTCAACAATTTGATTTTTAAGTGTATCTGGATTTGCAATTTGTGAATTTTCTACTCCATTTATTTCTATATCACCGACTAAACTCATTTTTACTAAATTATCAAAATTTTCTTGGTTTGGATCATTAAAATAGCTTTTCATGCCATTGATAATATCTAGAGTAATAGAATCAGTTCCATGCAACATAGAATTATTTTCAATCATATTTGTAAAATACATATTAACCTGTTCTTGTAAATCGGATGGATTTTTAGCCGTTGCCAATACGCCATACATATCATATAAATCTTCCTGGTATTCAGACAAGGCTGCATTTAAAGCTAAATCTCCTGAACTAGAAATCATTGTTTTTGCCGCATCAATTCTTGCTGCATCAAAAATGTATCCACCAAACATAAAGGATGGTAATAACAAAATGATAAGAAAAATCGTTACACTACCTCTATGTTTTTTAGTCATAAAATCTATCATTTCTTCATACCTCCCCTTTTTACTAACTCACTCCCAAAAATTCAAATTGTTTTTTCATCTTATTAATGACATCATTTAAATTATCTGAAATATGACACCTTTCGTCTAAAAACGCTGCTAAATCAAAAACAATATCAGTATTTCGCATGAATTCAGACACATCAGAAACATATGCAATAGAGGTAAATTCATTTTTTACTTCCTGTGGTAACCCAATCACTTTAAAAAAACCTGGGAATTCAATTCGTGTAGAAACAACAACTCTCACTCTGTTAGAAAGCCCTTTCTTTTCAGGGACTATTTTCATTGTCCTGAAACTATCTTCAACATTCATATATGCTTTTGCAGACATAGCTTCTTGCAATTTATCAGTAATTGTACTAATAGATTGTGACCCAGTTCCCCAATATCTATATGGATCCATATCTGCATAAATTCTTTTTAAATCTGCCTCATCAAAACTTGGTAGTTTTTCAAAATCAATACTCTTTGTTGAAAAGTCTGTATTCTCTTCATAATACTTATAGCCTGGCTGTGCAATAACTCTAGCACATATGTCAGCAATACGGTCAGCCCTCATTTGAATAGTTGCTTTTTCTAACTGATAATACCCCATGAAGAATAAAAAACAGACAATCAAAAAAACGATTGGAAAAACAATAGAGGCTTCTACAATTGTAGCAGCTCCTTTTTCTTCTTTTATCTTATTAACTACTTTCATAGAAAACCTCCTCTTTTTTATATTTTATTTTT
>OBYM01001166.1_pt1 | contig 11937 bp, 9 predicted proteins | sample 1538191 | NCBI WGS metagenome assembly OBYM01 (sample SAMEA2580165, study PRJEB22360) | human gut metagenome | biome: human gut; feature: human-associated habitat; material: faeces | place: Denmark | collected 2008/2010 | reverse complement strand
CCGCGCTGCTGCTTTCCGGCTGTTCTGCCGTAACCGGCAGCGATGTGGAATCCCTGCTGCGCGCGCCGCAGGCTTCCGGCGAGACGAGCGCCGTACAAAAGGCGCTCAACAGCGCCCTTGGTGTAACCGCGACCCTGAAATACCCTGCCAGCGGCGATTTCCTTTCCCCTCTTTTGTTTGGCGATTGGGATGGTGACGGCCAGGATGAAGCCGCCGTGCTGTACACGCTGGATGCCTCTGCGGGCAATGTGTACCTGGCTGTTCTGGAACCGACCGAGGACAACGGCTGGCGGGTGACGCAGACGGCAGAAGGGCTTTCCAGCGAGGTGGAAAGCGTGAACACCGCCCATCTGCGGGATGAAAATTCCTTGCAGATCCTTGTCGGCTATGCCAGCGCCCAGGGCGACCGTTATATGGTGGTGTATCTGTACACCGAGGATGGCCTGCAGATCATCATCAAGCAGGCATACACCGAAATGATCCTTGCCAACCTGACGGGCGGAGAGGGCACCCAGGATTTGGTATTGGCTCTGCCTGCTGAGCAGGAGGGCGGCGGCCTGAACCTGCAGCTGCTGACCAACACCGAGGATGGCTTCCGCTCCGCCCAGACCCTTGCGATTGGTGATTACAGCGGCTGTGCGGCCCTGCACGCGGGCATTGGTGCGGACGATGGCAACTATCTGGTGGTGGATGGCTGGACCGGTGCTTCCGGCACCAGCCTGGCAAGTTCTATTGTAGTGTATGACCCGGAAACCCGATTTTTGCAGACCTACCGCCCGGCGGGCGTGGCCAACCTGACCAAAGCGACCCTGCGGTATGACGCCGCGCTGGTCAGCACCGATCTGGACGGCAACGGAACGATCGAGATTCCCACGATGATCGATGACGGCGGCAAAATTTCCACCGGAATGGACAAGCGGCTGCGCTTTATCCTGTGGCGGGATTTTGCCGCGGAGGATGAGACCGGCAGCCACTTTGGTGTGTATGACAGCGAGTACAGCTTCTTTCTGGCGCTGCCGGAATCCATGCACGGCTCGGTGCTGCTGCGCACCAACCGGGATGGCAGCGGCTGGATGGTGTGCAACCGCGAGGGTACCACAGTTTATTGCGAACTGCGCCTGACCGACCCCGCCAAAGAAACCCAAACCCCGGACATCGATGGGGAACAGACCGAAGCCGGGGAGTACCGCCGCATTGCCAACATTGGCAGCCAGCAGCTGCAGGCCCGCGTGGTGACCCCGTATTATGGCCTGAGTATTGACGATATCATCCACGGAACAACCGTGTTCCGTTAAAAAAAAACTAAAAATATACGGTAAAACGCGCATGTCTATCTGCGGGCGGTGCGCCATAACAATCAGGCGGCGGGAAACAGAATCCCGACCGGGAAAGGAAAAACAATGAAACGTATTCTGGTCGTAGAAGACGAAGCCAGCATCCGCGAACTTGTGGCACTGAACCTGAAAATGACAGGCTGGGAAGTATTGGAAGCCCCCAGCGCGGAACGTGCGCTGGAGTTGATCCAGAAAAATCCCCCCTGCGATGTAGCGCTGCTGGATATCATGCTGCCGGGCATGGATGGATTTTCGCTGTGCGAAACCATCCGCCACGGCGACCCGTACATCGGTATTATTATGGCGTCCGCCAAAGGGCAGGAGAGCGATAAGATCCGCGGCCTTTCCATCGGCGCGGATGATTACATCACCAAGCCGTTCTCGGTGTCGGAGCTGGTGGCCCGCGTGGAAGCGCTGGCCCGCCGAGTGCGCCGCAACGCCACTGCGGACGATGAACAGGCAGGCTCCGAGCCGGATCAGCTGGTCAGCGGCCCCTTTGTGCTGGATGAAAAAAGCCGCGTGCTGTACAAATCCGGCAAGCCCATTGACCTGACCCAGGTGGAATTTCAGATCATGGAGCTGTTTTTCCGTAACCCCGGCACTGCCCTGGTGCGCGAAAAGATCCTGGAAGGCGTTTGGGGCAAGGGGTATTTCGGCGATGTCAAGATCGTGGATGTCAACATCCGCCGCCTGCGCATGAAAGTGGAAGATGAACCCAGCAGCCCCCAGCACATTTTGACCGTCTGGGGCTATGGCTACCGCTGGAACGCATAATTACCGCATTTTTATGGAAAGGGGGCTGCCGCCTGTGCAGAGCATTACCCGCCGCTGGCTGCGCGGCAGCCTGCTGATTACCGTTTGTATCCTGGCTGCGGCGCTGGGGCTGTTTTTGTATTACAGCCACCAGAATTTGTACGGCGGGGTGCAGCGTGCCATGCAGGCGCGGTTTTCCACCGTGGAGGGACGTTTGCAGGCAACCGGCACCGCTGGCAGCAGCCAGGCAACGTCTGAAAGCCGCAGCCAGTCCCTGCGCCGCACGGTGGAACAGTTTGATGAAAAAGATAAGTTCGAGTTCATGCTGTTGGATTCCTCCGGCGTGGTGCTGGCAACCTCCAGCGGCACCATGAACAAGAATCTGCTGAGCGAGGGCAGGGATTTTTATCAGGCTGTCACCGGCTCCACCGGCAGCGGCATGGTCACTTTCCGCACAGCGGACGGCGAACACGTGATGGCTGTTACCAGCCTGGTGCCTTATGCGGCGGGCAATGTGACGGCCATGCGCCTTGTTACCAGCCTGACGCTGGTGGACCGCCAGTGGTACAGCACGCTGATGGTTTCGTTTGGCGTGGCGGCGGTGGTGCTGGGGTTTGCGGTGTTCAGCGGCCTGTTTTTTATCCGCACCATTGTGCGGCCGCTGGGCCAGGTGGAAGCCACCGCCAATCGCATTGCCCACGGCGATTTGACCACCCGCCTGCCGGATGCCCCGTATGACGATGAGATCGGCCGCCTGTGCAAAGCCATCAACCAGATGGCCGAGGACCTGACAAAAACGGAACGGATGAAAAACGAGTTCATCTCCTCTGTCAGCCACGAACTGCGCACTCCGCTGACCAGCATCAAAGGCTGGGTGGAAACCATCGCCAACATCCGTGACCCCGATGACGAAAACTACCGCAAGGGTATTACCATTATCCGCAGTGAGACCGACCGCCTGTATGATATGGTGGAGGAACTGCTGGATTTTTCCCGCCTGCAAAACGGCATCAAGCTGAACTGCGAGGTGCTGGATTTTGTGGCCGAAGCCACCGACGCTGCCCTGTTTGTGGAAGCCCGCATCCGGCAGGAGGGGCTGCACCTTGTGTATGACGAACCGCCGGAGCCGTATCCCGTTTGGGCTGACCCCGCCCGCCTGCGCCAGGTGTTTGTCAACGTATTTGATAACGCCATCAAATATTCGCCGCCGGAAGGAACCATTTTCTTTACCCTGACCCGCACCGCCACCACCGTAACGGCCAGCATCCGGGATCAGGGCCGCGGCATTGCGCCGGATGACCTGCAAAACGTAAAGATGAAATTTTTCAAAGCCAAAAACGCCGTGCGTGGTTCCGGCATCGGCCTGGCGGTGGTGGATGAGATCACCAAAGCACTGGGCGGTACGGCGGATATCACCTCAACGTTGGGGCAGGGTACCACCGTTACCATCACCCTGCCCATCTACCACGCTGGGCAGGAACATCTGCACGCGCCGATTTGACCGCAAAAATAAAGGAGAACCCATGCCGCAAGAACAACGTCCAACTGAAAAATTCCGTACCTCTGTGGGCGGCCAGGCCCTGATGGAGGGCATTATGATGCGCGGCCCTGAAAAAATCTGCTGCGCGGTACGCCGCCCGGACGGCACGATTGATCTGAGCTATTCCGATGTGACCACCCACTGGTACAATAAAGTTCCCCTGGTGCGCGGAGTGTGCAATATGGTGGAAAACCTGATGAACGGGTACAAATACCTGATGCACTCCGCCGATATTGCCGTGACGGAAGAGGAAAAAGAGGAAGAAAAGCAGAACGAGAGCAAGCTGGACCGCTGGCTGGACGAACACGCCGGCCCCAAGGTACAAAGTGCGCTGATGACCCTTTCCGCCTGCGCAGGTGTAGTGCTGGCAATTTTTCTGTTTACCTTTCTGCCTACGTTCCTGACTGGGCTGGTGGCAAAAGTGATCCCCATGGGGCGCTGGCCGCGGGTCATCCTGGAAGCAGTGCTCAAGCTGGCAATCTTTTTGGGTTACATGTTCCTCTGCACCCGCATGAAGGAAATCCACCGCATGTTCCAGTACCACGGGGCTGAGCACAAAACGATTGCCTGCTATGAGGCAGGTGAGGAATTGACGGTTGCTAACATCCGCAGACATACGCGGTTCCACCCCCGCTGCGGCACCAGTTTTTTGATTCTGGTCATTCTGGTCAGCATTGTGCTGTATGCGGTGCTGCCGTGGAGCGGTACCATGCTGCGTGTGCTGTACAAGTTGGCCATGCTGCCGCTGCTGGTGGGCATCTGTTATGAGATTTTGAAGTGGGCAGGGCGTTCCAACTCGCTGCTGGCACGGGCTGTTTCGGTGCCGGGGCTTTGGCTGCAGCACCTGACGACCTTTGAGCCGGAAGATGACATGATTGAAGTGGCCATCCCCGCCGTTACCCCCGTACTGCCCAAAAAGCCGGAGGACGGCCAATGGTAACGCCGCTTGCCCCACAGCAGCTGGTGGGCATTCTGCCGCGCCAGGCTGTGCGCATGGTGCAGGATGCTCTGCAGGCCGCAGGCTGCCCCGATGCTGATTACGACGCCCGCGAACTGCTGCGCATTGCCGCTGGAAAAGATCCGCGCTTGCTGTTTGAACCGCTTACCCGGCCGCAGGCTGAGTGCCTGGCGGAACTGGCGGCTCAGCGCATGCAGCGGGTGCCGCTGCAATACCTGGCAGGGGAGTGGGACTTTCTGGGGTTGACCTTCAAAGTCGGCCCCGGTGTGCTCTGCCCCCGCGCAGACAGCGAGGTGGTGTGCGAAACTGCCATTGAGCTGTTGCAGCAGATGGGAAAACCTGAGCCCCGGGTGCTGGACCTGTGCGCCGGAACTGGCTGCCTGGGCATTGGCATCCGCCATTTTGTGCCAAGTGCCAGCGTGACCTGCGTGGAAAAAAGCCCGCAGGCGCTGCAATACCTGCAAGCCAACGTACATGGCACCGGTGTGCAGGCAAAGGCAGCGGATGTGCTGCAATACTGGCGAGAGCTTATGCCCCAAAGCGTGCAGCTGATCATCTCCAACCCGCCGTACCTGACCGGGGCAGAGATGCAGGCCCTGATGCCGGAGACCGCCCACGAGCCAGCTATGGCGCTGGACGGCGGAACGGATGGGTTGGATTTTTACCGCGCCATTGCCGCCCACTACCGTGATATTGTCTGCCCCGGTGGGTGGCTGGTGTTTGAGATTGGCTGTGCCCAGCGGGCGGATGTGATGGAGATATGCCGCCAAAACGGCTGGCAGCAAGTGCAGGCAAGGAAGGATTACGGCGGCAACGACCGTGTGGTGTACGCCCAACGGGTGAAATAAATCTGATTTTCAACGTTTTGCAGCTGAAATGTGGAAAGTGCGAAGAAAATTTTGAAAAGATGACAACAAATGGTTGTAATTCGTGCCGCGATTGGTTATAATAATACCTGATAAACGCAGGACGACCATTTGGATAGCGGCGCACCTGCCGTACAAAATAAAAACAGCACCGCAGTTGCCTGTGGTGCGTATGGGATACAACGCACGATCGCTCAGATAAGGAGATATAAACTTATGGCAGCAAAAAAGGAAAGTTCATCCAAGCAGCTCCCCACCGGCCCGGCAGGGGATAAAAAGGCAGCGCTGGAGACGGCACTGGCCCAGATCGAAAAGCAGTTTGGCAAAGGCGCCGTGATGAAGCTTGGAACCAACGTTGCCATGCAGGTGGATGCCATTTCCACCGGCAGCCTGGGGCTCGCCTGGGCGCTGGGCATCGGCGGCCTGCCACGCGGACGCATCATTGAGGTATATGGGCCGGAATCTTCCGGTAAAACCACCCTGGCCCTGCATGTTCTGGCTGAAGCCCAGAAGCTGGGCGGCGAGGTTGCCTTTATCGACGTTGAGCACGCCCTGGATCCCACCTATGCCCGCGCCCTTGGCGTTGACATTGACAGCCTGCTGGTCAGCCAGCCGGATACCGGCGAGCAGGCCATGGAAATCTGCGAAGCTCTGGTACGCTCCGGCGCGATTGACGCTATTGTTGTGGACTCTGTTGCTGCCATGGTGCCCAAAGCCGAAATTGAAGGCGAAATGGGCGATTCCCACGTTGGCCTGCAGGCCCGCCTGATGAGCCAGGCTCTGCGTAAGCTGACCGGCATCATCGGCAAAACAAACACCGTCTGCATCTTTATTAACCAGCTGCGCGAAAAAGTCGGTGTGATGTACGGCAACCCTGAAGTGACCACCGGCGGCCGTGCCCTGAAATATTATTCCTCTGTACGTATTGATGTGCGCCGCATTGAGGGCCTGAAGGACGCCAGCGGTTCCTTTATCGGCAACCGTACCCGCGCCAAGATCGTCAAGAACAAAGTGGCACCCCCGTTCCGTGAGGCCGAGTTTGACATCATGTTCGGCGAGGGAATCTCCAAACTGGGCGAAATGATCGATCTGGGTGCTAAGCTGGGCATTGTGCAAAAGAGCGGCGCATGGTTCAACTATGGCGATATCCGCCTGGGCCAGGGCCGCGATAACGCCAAGCTCTACCTGAAAGAACACCCTGATGTGGCTGCTGAGATTGAAAAGCAGGTGCGCGAAAATGCGGACCGCCTACTGGCGGCCGGCAAAAAGGGAACCGTGAAGCCGCTGGAGAAGCCGGCTGTTACCCCCGTTGCTGCTGAAGATGCCCCTGCCGCTCCCATGGCGGATGCACCCAAGACCACCGGCAGCGAGATGGACCTCGACATCATGGTTGACGAATAAGCGATGCCGAAGCTGACACAGGTAAAAGAAACAAAAAGAGGCCGCTATGCGCTGTTCTTTGACGGCGAGTTTGCCTTTTCGCTGGACGAGGACACCTTTGCCATGGCGGGGCGGCCTAACCGGGAGGGGGCGGGAGCATTTGCGCTGCATCCCGGGGATGAGCTGGAAGAATGGCAGATCCATGACCTGCAGACCAAAAGCGACACCCGCAAGGCTGTGGATAAAGCCATGGACCTGCTGGCCCTGCGGGACCATGCAGCCGGGGAGCTTTATCAAAAGCTCTGCCGCAGCTTTGACCCCCACAGCGCTGCCGCCGCCGTGGCAAAAATGCAGGAGCTGAACCTGCTGGATGACGCCGGTTTTGCCCGCCGCCGTGCGGCGGAGCAGCTCATCCGGGGGGGGCTCCCGCCCAAGCGCAAGAGCCGCCGTGCAATTCTGGATGATCTGCACGCCAAAGGTATTGACCGCGGCACGGCCGCCGAAGCGGTGGAAGCTCTGTTTGCCCAAAGCGAGGAGAACGAGGAGGAAAACCCGGAGCTGGCCAATGCCCGCGCACTGGTGGAACGCCACTATGCCGCAAAGCTGGCACAGGGCAAATGGCAGCAGGTAGCTGCCGCTTTGGCACGGCGCGGGTTCTCCCACAGCGTGATCCGCCAGGCATTGGCAGATGCCGAGACAGAAGAAACCGAAGCGTAACACAAAAAAAGTACACACCGCAGGGGCAAAAAATGCTCCTGCGGCATTGTGGTATCAATGCACCGAACGGATAGCTTTGCCTGAATTTTGCCAAAGCAAGCGGCAGAGCCCAACATAACATACTGATAAAGAGAGACAGGAACAACCATACATGAATATTGCAATTATTTCCCTTGGATGCCCCAAAAACCAGGTCGATGCTGATGTGTTCTGCCACGCGCTGATCAAGGCGGGCCACCAGACGGTTGCGGACCCCGAACAGGCGGACATTATTATTGTCAACACCTGCGGCTTTATCCAGTCCGCTAAAGAGGAAGCCATTGAAAACATTTTGATGGCCTGCCAGTATAAGCAGCAGAACCCCAACCTGAAGGTGATCGTGACCGGCTGCCTGGCTGAGCGCTATAAAACCCAGATTGTGAGCGAAATGCCGGAAGTGGACGCCGTTGTGGGCATTGGCTCCAACGCCGCTCTGCCCGCCATTGTGGAGCGCCTGACCGCCAACGGCGCGGGCCAGGTGGAAAGCTATGGCCCCAAATGCGATATGGAGCTGGGCGGTGCCCGTGTTATCAGCACGCCGCGCCACTATGCTTACCTGAAAATTGCCGAAGGCTGCAACAACCGCTGCCATTACTGTGCCATCCCGCTCATCCGCGGCCCGCTGCGCAGCCGCCCCATTGACGACTGTGTTGCCGAAGCTCGCTGGCTGGCCGGGGAGGGCGTGAAAGAGCTGATCCTGGTGGCGCAGGACCCCACCGCTTACGGCGAGGACTGGGGCAAACCCGGCGCAGTTTGCGAACTGTTGGATAAGCTGAACACCATTGAGGGCATCCGCTGGATCCGTGTGCTGTACGCCTACCCGGAGCGTATCTCCGATGAATTCATCGCAGCCCTTGTGCGCAACAATAAGGTTGTACCGTATCTCGATCTGCCCATCCAGCACTGCGATGACGAGGTGCTGAAAAACATGAACCGCCGCGGCGGCCGCAAAGAAATTGAGGATGCCATCCGCCGCCTGCGCGCGGCCATCCCCAACATCACGCTGCGCACCACCCTGATTGCAGGTTTCCCTGGTGAGACCGAGGAACAGTACAGCGAGCTGTGCGATTTTGTCAAAACCGTCAAGTTTGACCGCCTGGGCTGCTTTGCCTATTCCGCCGAGGAAAACACCGTGGCCGCCAAGATGGACAACCAGATTGACGAGGAAGTCAAGCAGCGCCGCGCAGACCACATTATGGAGGTGCAGGCCGAGATCAGCGCGGAAAAGGAAGCAGAAAAGGTCGGCAAGACCTATGAGTGCATCTGCGATGGCGTGGACGATGAAACCGGCATGTACCTGCTGCGCTCCGCAGCAGACTGCCCGGAAATTGATGGCAGCATCATGACCCCGGCAGATACCCCGCTGGAAGCCGGTGCGTTCTATAACGTTACCATCACCGATGCCGATACTTATGATCTTTATGGTTATGCGGAAAGCAAAGTGGAGGAATAAACCATGAATCTGCCTAACAAATTAACGATGATGCGTGTCATCATGGTGCCGTTCTTTATGGTATTTGCTGCCATGAGCCATATGGGCACGCTCCGGTTCAACGCAACGTATGCCTTGATAGCGGGCATTCTGTTTGCTGTGGCCAGCTTTACGGATTTCCTGGATGGCTACCTGGCCCGCAAGAACCACCTGGTAACGGACTTTGGCAAGTTTATGGACCCGCTGGCTGATAAAATGCTCACCACCGCCGCCATTATTTATATGGTGGTGGACGGTGTCTGCTCCCCCGTGGTGCTGGCCATCATCATGTTCCGCGAGTTTGCTGTGGCCGGTGTGCGCATGATTGCGGCAGAGTCCGGTACCGTCATTGCCGCAAACATGTGGGGTAAGGTCAAAACCGTGCTGCAGATGGTCACCATCATCTTCTATTACTTTGCCATGGCGCTCGCCCCGGCGGACGGCGTTGGGGTTATCAGCTTTACCACCCAGGTGCTGTGCTGGGCCGTTGCTGCCGTTACCGCACTTTCCGGCTGCATCTACCTGTGGCAGAATCGTTCCTGCTTTATGCAGGCAAAATGACGCTGCCCCCTTGCAACCGCTTATCAGGGCGGCTATAATAAATCTGAACGGTTTGCAGGTTTAGCCGCGCCGTACCAGCAAAGTTGGGAAAGGAAGTTCCTGTCCATGCAGATTTTTAATACCATGACCCGCAAAAAGGAAGATTTTATCCCGCAGGAGCCGGGCGTTTATCGCATTTACGTCTGCGGCCCTACGGTGTATAACTATATCCATATCGGCAATGCGCGCCCCATGATCGTGTTTGACACGCTGCGCCGCTATCTGGAGTACCTTGGCAACAAGGTGCTGTATGTCTCCAATATCACCGATATTGACGATAAACTGATCAAAAAAGGCCAGGCGGACGGCACCACCATGCAGGAGGTTGCCCGCAAGTTCGAGGCCGAGTACATCAAAGATTCCGAGGGCCTGAACGTTAAGACCCCCACCGTGCGCCCCCGCGCAACCGAGCATATCGGTGAGATCATCAAGATCGTCAAGGACCTGGTCGAATCCGGACATGCTTACGTTGCCCACAACGGCGATGTCTACTTCCGCGTTAAGTCTGATCCCGGTTACGGCAAGCTGAGCCACCTGAACCTGGACGACCTGGAAAGCGGCAACCGCGAACTGCGCAGCCAGATGGATGACGACCTGAAAGAAGACCCCGCAGATTTTGCTGTCTGGAAGGCCGCCAAGCCGGGCGAGCCTTCCTGGAACAGCCCCTGGGGCCAGGGCCGTCCGGGCTGGCACATTGAGTGCAGCGCCATGGCCCGTAAGCACCTGGGCAAGACCATCGACCTGCATGCAGGTGGCCAGGACCTGATCTTCCCCCATCACGAAAACGAGATTGCACAGTCGGAGTGCGCCAACGGCTGCACCTTCAGCCATTACTGGATGCACAACGGCTTTTTGAACATCAACAACCAGAAGATGTCCAAGAGCGCCAACAACTTCTTTACCGTGCGTGAAATTGCCGATAAGTACGGCTATGAGCCGATCCGTTATTTTATGCTCACCGCTGGTTACCGCATGCCGCTGAACTACACGGTGGACCTGATCGAGAGCTGCAAGAACAGCTTGGAGCGCCTGTACACCTGCCGCGATAACCTGGATTTTGCCATCCGCAATGCCCATGGCACTGACACTGCCCTGACTGAAAAGTGCGAAGAAGCACGCAAAAAGTTCAAGACCGCCATGGATGACGACCTGAACACCCCCGATGCTCTGGCCGCCATTTTTGAGTTCGTCAAGGACATCAACACCATGTCCGATGCTGCCGATAAGGCTACGTTGGAAAAGGCCGCCGCCACGTTTGACGAGCTGACCGGTGTGCTGGGTCTGATGTACAACCGCAAGGCCGAGGAAGCCCCCGACGAAGTGAAGCAGCTGGTGGAAGAGCGCGCCGCAGCCAAAAAGGCCAAGGACTTTGCCCGCGCCGATGCTCTGCGCGCCAAAATCACTGAGCTGGGCTGGAATGTGATGGACACCGCCAAGGGCCCGCAGCTGACCAAGCTATAATTATTACTGCACAATCACGGCAAAACAAAGGAATTGGAAACAGGGAAGCATCTGCCTCTGCTTCCAGTTCCTTATTTTATTGCAGCGGCAAATACGCTGCATTATCTGGAGAGTTCAGAATGTCAAATACCAGAACCAAACAGGAAGAGCGAACGCTGTATATTATATTGGCCGCAGCGCTTGCCGCGCGCCTGCTGCTGGCCCTTGTTACTGAAGGCTACACCTATGATATGAGCTGCTTTGTGGCCTGGGGGGATAAGCTGGCCAGCGAAGGTCCCGCGGCCTTTTACAGCGCCGATTATTTTGCGGACTACCCGCCCGGCTACATCCTTGTGCTGGGGCTGGTCAGCCTGGTGCGCAAGGCGCTCCAACTGAGCTATGAATCCCGCTGGACCTATTTTTTGCTGGCACTGATCCCCGCAATCTGTGATTGTGCCGCCGTGGTGCTGCTGGACCATATCAGCCGCCGGTATATGGGGCAGGGCAGGGCACAGCGCTGCCTGGTGCTGTTTGCGGCGTTCTGCCCGCTGACCTTGTTTGATACCGGCATCTGGAAGCAGATCGATGGGGCTTTTGCGCTGCCGCTGCTGCTCTGCTTCTGGCTGCTGGAAGAGCGCCGCTACCTGCTCGCTGCGGTGCTGTACGGCGTGGCGCTGGCCATCAAGCCGCAGGCACTGTTGGCTGGGCCGGTGCTGGCCGTCTGCTTTTTGGTGGCTATTGCGGATGCCGTGCGGGATGGCAAAAGCCCGCTGAAATCGGTCGGCCAGATTTTTGGCGGGGGCGCGCCGGGTCTGTTGCCGCCCGCGCCACAGCGATGT
>OBYM01001164.1_pt1 | contig 11950 bp, 8 predicted proteins | sample 1538191 | NCBI WGS metagenome assembly OBYM01 (sample SAMEA2580165, study PRJEB22360) | human gut metagenome | biome: human gut; feature: human-associated habitat; material: faeces | place: Denmark | collected 2008/2010 | reverse complement strand
CGTGAAGGAGGGATGTCGGGGGAGATCGGGTGAGCGGGGGGGGGGGGTTAGCATCTGCTGCGGCCCTTACTTATTATGTTTCTTTACCGACAATTCGATGAAAGAGTAAGTCTACTTCTTTAATTTGTAAATATAGTAGATGAAATTACCCGTCCTGTGAATGGAATCCCCAATTTGAGCGAGCTTCGTCAATGCTCAATATATTGTTTTCTTATTGAAAACATTAATAATTGAAGTGAGCCAAAAATTCAGAATATAAAAAAAGCAACAGCCGCAATGAGGAAAGTTCACATGCGGCTGTTTTACTGATGGCCGTAAGGAATGGGGTTCATCCCTCACTGCCTTGACGGATCAGAGCTGACGCAAAGCACTTTCCAAAGCGGTCTTGGTGGAAGTGCCGGCGTCCTTGTGCGCCTTGATGATTCGGGCAGGCACGCCTGCCACAACGGCACCGGCCGGAACATCTTCAATGACGACGCTGCCAGCGGCGACGACGGCGCCTTCGCCCACATGGATGCCTTCAATCACGACGGCATTGGCGCCGATAAACACATCGTCATCGATGATGACGGGCTGCGCGGAAGCGGGTTCAACGACGCCGGCGAGCACCGTGCCTGCCCCAATGTGGCAGCGGCGTCCGACCGTGGCGCGGCCGCCCATCACAACGCCCATATCGATCATGGTGCCTTCGCCGATCACCGCGCCGATGTTGATAATGGCGCCCATCATGACCACTGCGCCGTCGCCGATCGTCACCTGATCGCGAATTACTGCGCCGGGTTCAATGCGGGCGTTGATGCCTTTGAGGTCAAGAAGCGGAATGGCGGAGTTGCGGCAGTCGTTTTCGATGACCATATCGTCGATCTTGCTGCGGTTGGCTTCAAGAATCGGACCGAGTTCCTTCCAGTCGCCGAAAATCACTTTGTCGCCGACGCCGAAGACCTTTGCCGAACCGAAGCTGATCGGGGCTTCGCCGGCTTTCTCGCGAAGCGTGATCTTCACGGGCGTCTTCTTTTCAGCCGTGGCGATGTAGTGAATGATTTCCTGTGCGTTCATCATGGTGATTCAATCCCCAGTGTTAGAAAGTTGAAGTGCAGCACTCAGCGGCGAGCGAAAAGCAGTTCGTCAAGGGTGTGCAGACCCACGGGGGCATCCTTGAGCTTTTCGGCGGTTTTAAGCGCGCCAATTGCAAAGATCCGGCGGGATTCCGCGCGGTGGGTGAGTGAGAGCTCTTCTTCGTCGCCGAAGAAGGACACGGTATGCACTCCCGCCACGGTGCCGCCGCGGACAGCGTGGACACCGATTTCATCGGCTGTGCGGGGTGCGAATCCTTCGCGGCCGAAGACCGTCGGATGGGTGCCGTCGGGGTTGACGGCTGAAAGGAGGAGCTTCGCCGTGCCGCTCGGCGCATCCTTTTTCATGCGGTGGTGGGTTTCGATGATCTCAATGTCGAAGTCCGGCAGCAGGGCGGCAGCCTCTGCAGCGAGGTGCTTTAAGACCGCAACGCCGATGGAGAAGTTGGCGCTCACCGCTACGGGCGCGTAGCTGCCCAACGCATTGACGCGGGCAGCTTCTTCGTCGCAATAGCCGGTGGTGCCGGAAACGAGGGGCGTTCCGGTGCGCTGCACATAGGCCGCCAGTGCCGGCAGCGACGCCGGAGCGGAAAAATCAATGACAGCATCCATACGGTCGCACTGGGCGAGCTGAGCGATCGTTGCCGTATTGAATTCGGCCGCAACTTCGATGCCGCGGTCTGCGGCGCAGTCTCGGATCATGCGGCCCATGCGGCCCATACCGATGAGAGCGATTCTCATAGCGAAGAGTTCCTTACTTCAGAAAGCCCGCGGCAGCGAGCGACGAACGCAGCGTTTCGCGGTGGGCTTGAGTCATATGCGTGAGCGGGAGACGGTAGCCGCCGACATCCATGCCGAGGAGATTCATAGCCTCCTTGACAGGAACCGGATTCACTTCAATGAAGAGATCGTTGATCACATCGAGAAGTTCAATCTGCGCGCGTCGTGCGTCGTCCGTGCGGCCTTCAAGATAATCGAAAACCATCTGATGCGTCTCCTTCGGAGCGATGTTGGCCAGCACCGAAATGACGCCCGAGGCACCGATGGAAAGGAGCGGCACAATCATGTCGTCGTTGCCCGAATACATGGCGAAATCGTCCGAGAGGTACTTTGCGACCTTGGCCGCATAAGACATATTGCCGCTCGCTTCCTTGATGCCCACAATGTTGGGGTGCTGCGAGAGGCGTGCGACATTGGGCACTGATATGGAGCAGCCCGTGCGGCCGGGCACGTTGTAAAGAATGCAGGGAATCTTCACGGCGTCGGCAACGGTCTTGAAGTGAAGGTACATCCCTTCTTCGTTGGTCTTGTTGTAATAGGGGGTAATGAGGAGCAGACCGTCAGCGCCCAGACGTTCATAGGAGAGCGACTTTTCGAGCATCGTCTGCGTAGAGTTGGAGCCCGATCCGGCAATAATGGGAATGCGGCCCGCCACGCGCTTGACGGTATATTCGCAGACAGCGTTGTCTTCTTCGTGAGACATCGTTGAAGATTCGCCGGTTGTGCCGAGGATCACCAGAGCATCGGTGCAGTTGGCCAGATGAAAGTCAATGAGTTCGCCGAGCTTGTCGAAATTGACGGAACCGTCTTCATTGAAAGGTGTGATAAGTGCGACCAGTGAGCCGCGAATTGTCGGATGAGACATGCTGAATACCGTGCGTAGTTGGGGTTGCAGGGTGGAATTGTAGGGGCGAAGCGGTGCGGTCACTCCTGAGATCCGCGGGCGCTTGAAACGGATTGAAAAATCGCAGTATCGATCTCAAGAGCAGGCAACCTGTCCTGCTGCACGTTCAGCGCTCCTCGCCGACAGCCTCAAATTCATAAAAGAAGCGCCAGCAAAGAGCGTTATCTCTGCTGGCGCAAAAAACAACGTGCCGGCAGAGTGCACGCTGCTTTGACCGGTCAAGATAGCGCAACTGCTCACAAATTCACGAAAATCAATCAATTTCGTCAATTTTGCAGGCAGACAGTCCGGCGGGTATCTCCCGCAGGCCCATCCGCCGTCCCCCAGGCTGAGGATGCCGGCGAATTCGGCGGATCTGCCTCCCCTCGGGGTCGCTGCCGGCCTGCCGGCTCGCCCGAGGCTCCTCGCGTCCGCGCCTCTATCGTTCGATGTTTTACAAGTTAACAGCAAAAACCTGCGGCCAAAATACGGCAAATGAGAGAAAAGGCGTATTTGGGTCAATCGGGCGCAAGCGACGAACAATTGATGCCGTTATCGACAGGTTATCGGCCTGTTTATAAATGTTGACCGGCGCTTCGAGGGGTATGCGAAGCGCCGGTCTTTGAGTGCGGTCCGAAAATCAGCGGCGGCTCTTGAGGAGCGCCTCAACTTCCCGTTCTACTTTTTCCAGATCAGGATCTGTAAGAACCGGAAGCACCTTGATGAGATCGTCGGGTTTGAAATCCCACCATTTGAGCTCAAGGAGCATGGCCGTCAGGCGGTCGTTGAAGCGGCGGCGAATAAATTCAGCCGGGTTGCCGCCTACAACCGTGTAGGGCGGAACGTCTTTCGTCACCACCGCAGATGCGGCAATGATGGCGCCGTCGCCGATCTTCACGCCCGGCATAATGACTGAGCGGCGGCCGATCCAGACGTCGTTGCCGATGATGGTGTTGCCTTTATGCGGCGTCAGGTCGTAAGTGGACCGGGCCGCTTTTGCCCATTTGCCGCCAAAGAGACTAAAGGGATAGGTCGACACCGTCGATACGCTGTGATTCGCTGCGCCCATGATGAACTTGGTGTTCGCACCGATCGCGCAGAACTTGCCGATGATGAGCTTGTCGCCGAATTCCGGACGGTTGTAGAGAACGTTTTTGCGGTCAAACTCCGTGGGATTCTCGTCGTCTTCGTAATACGTGTATTCGCCCACTTCAACGTTGGGCGTTGTAACAACATTCTTGATAAAACAGACGGCCGTATCGTCAATCGGGAAAATATCAAAGGGATCCGGCAGATCCGTATTGTGCGGCCCCATGATGCTGAAGGTGCTCATTGAAATAGCTCCGAGGGTGAGTGCGTATCCATTTAGAAATACGATATTGATCATACGATCTTAAGGGCGCAGTCGTATGCCGTTGATGCAATGGTCAAGCGAATTTTGCTCTGCGGCAAAACAAAGCAAAGCGATTGATCGTCTCAGCCAAGGGAAAAAGTGGATTCGGAGCAGCTGAGAGAATTACATCGGTACCTGATCAAAAAGGAGCCGCAGCACTGGATGTGCAATGCCGATGCGGCGGAGGATGCTGGCCGCTGTATGAGCAAGCTGTTTTTGCAGGTATTAGCCGCAGTCACTGCGCCTGGATGATGCGTATGGCATGTCGGTGCAGCGATAAGGTGACGAACCGTTTGCCCAACAATTCTTTGACGAAGGCCTTCATGCAGCTGCTAATAAACTGACAGACCGCAACGCTTGTAAAACAAAAGAGATCCCGAAGAAAATCCGAGATCTCTTTACCCTGTTGTGTCCGCCCTTGCCCTCGCGTTTTTTCCGGGATTGGATGCACCACACGGAGGGCTTCAGGATGCCCGTGTTATCAGTACAGATGAAAGGCGAATTAGAACGTGTAAGTGAGTTTCGCCGTCATGTTGTGGGACGAACCGTTGGTATCCAAAATACCCACATACCCGAAGGACAGGTCGAGGTTGCTGTTGACATCCAAGATGAGAGAAGCGTTCACCCATTGGTAGGAACGAGGTAATTTAACCGTGCTCGAGCCCTGGACACCAGAGATGTTGGACGAGACGTCCATATCACGGTTGAAATTTACGCGCGTGCCGCCGCCCAATAGCGTGTTTACGGTCGTGCCCCACTTTTGGAACCATTTGAGCGACAGATCGCCGTAACCGATGTTGGAGGTGTGGGAGTCATAGTGTTCATAACTCACGGCGGCGATATTGCCGTTGATGTCGAAATCACCCATGCGGCCACCGGAATATCCAACACCGATTTCAGGAGTGAAGACACTGCTTTTCCCCAACGAGTAGTTCATGCCGATATGCACGGCACCGCCATAGGAAAGCGTGTCGGCAGATCCCGTGAATTGTTGTCCGCCGATGCTGCGGGTGACGTCTGTAGAAGTATGAGCCAACATGGCCTCGGCTTTGCCGTAGTACGCCGCGTTCCCTGCCGTGCAGAAGACGCGGGCGAACTTCGCGCCGCCGTAGACCGTGTTCATGTCAAAGTCGAGAGAGTCCGCACTGTCGTCCGTGGTTTCGTAGCCAAGATACAGGGTGAAGAGGTGCTCGTTTCGGTACATGTTGCTGATGCCGAGCAGGATGCCTGTGGTGTGGCCTTTAACTGTGCCGCCAGCCGAGAGGTCGAATTTGTCGTAGGACGTGTAGGGTTTGACGAATGTGAGCCATTCCTGATTGTACTGCATGCGGTGCGTATAGCCGGTTTGGGACACGTCGGCAGTAGCCGCCTCTACGAACATGGCGCGGCGGTTCAAGCGGTTGGCCAGCGTTTCGGCTAACTGCGCACCGACACCTTTGACGGCGTTCACCCACAGTTTGAAGTAGCCGCTGCCTTGGTCGTAATAACCGTCCAAGCCGTATTGCTGTTTGAGTGTTTCATCGAACTCAACGTCTTGCGTGGGTTTTCCGGTGACACCCGATAAGGCTTGGCCGGAAGCGTTTTGTACTGCGTTGTTGAAGTCGATGTCTCCGGATTGGTAACCAGTGATGGAAGAAATTTGAACTTTTTCCACGCTAATCGACCGGGCGTTCAGATTGTCTCCGGAAACTTTAATTCCTTGTCCGTCGCCCACCCGGTTGCCTGTGACGCCTACGCCCCAATTGAGTACCTTAACCTGTCCGCCGTTTTCAATGTGAATGTCAGCTGCTTGTCCGCTCGTGTTGACCATGCCGCGGTTGTCGACGGTCAATAGGTTGGAAGCGCCCGTATTCGTACCGCTGCCGGCGATGATGGTGCCGCTGATGATGCCGGTGGCTGTGTTGGTCAGTGTGCCGCCGTTTTCAACGGCGACCGCGCCAGTAATAACGCCGGTATTGTTCAGCGCTTCCTTAGCTTGGGTGGCGTCCGCACCGATATGCAGAGCCACTTGGTCGTCTGCTGTACCGATGGCGCCGGAATTAGCGACGACCGCAGAATCAACGTTGAGCGCGGCGGCGTTGGCAATGTCGATCGAGGAGAATTTGCCCGTGTTGTTGATGCCGACCGTGCTTTCGATAGTCGCGTTATCGGTAATTTTCAGATCCTGCACGGTGCCGTGGTTATAAAACGCGGAGCCGCCCGTGCTTTTTAACAAACCGTCGATTTTGGCGGTTGTTATCTTGCCTTGATAGACCTCCACGCCCCAATTGCCGGAGAGTTCAGCATCTTGTTCTAATTCCAAAGTACTCAAATTGCCTTGGGTACCCACGAATAAACCGGCCGCGTTTTGGCTGGTGGTCTTACTGCCGGACTCCAAACGGATGGTCTCAACCTTGTTGTAGCCGAATGAAATGCCGGACCCGGGAGAGGCGTTAGCGGCTCCCGGCTTGTTATTCCACACTTTATCGTAACTAAGGGCTCCCGTACCGGCAATAACGCCGCCGCTCTTATTCACAATCTCTTTCATCCAAACATCTTCCAAATACAGGCCGGTGTTTCCTTGAATCCTACCGCTGTTTTCCAAAGAACCGATGTTTTGCGCCATGATCTCCATACCGGCACTACGCCATGTTCGGTCTGCATTACCGCCCTTGATGGAACCTATGATCGTGCCGTTATTGACAATTGTGGTTATCGCTGTCTGATCGAAACGCACCCCTGTGAAGCCGCCTTCAATCGTGCCGTTGTTGATGAAGCTGCCCATTTTCCCCTCTCGGGCGAGAAAGCCGAAGCCATTGCGCTTCGTGACTTGGAATAGTTCTCCCGTTTTTTTATTGGTGAAATTGGCACCGTTTGCCCTGTAATAGAGAACTGCTGCTAATGGTTCGCCGCCTAGAATTTTGACCGTTTGGCCGGAAGATGCACCGATGGTGAGAGTTGAGGTGGCGGCACCATGACGCCAAGAAATGGAAGCAGGACCTTTCGCAGGATCATCGGTTCCTCTGTTAACGACCCAATTGGATGGATTGGAAGGATCTGGAGAAATGATGTCAGAATAAGCTGTTTTCTCGACGACAGGATTGTCGGCTGCTAAAGCCGGAAAAGAAAAGTAGGCCGCTTGAATGGCGGCAGCGCAAAGTGTTAATTTTGCTAAAGAAGGAAGTGCGACGGAACAATCACTTAAGTGGGATTTGTGGAGTAACATTTTGTTTTCCTTGAGAAATATTCAAAAAATAATGTGAATATATTACAAGATATTATTTCCAATCCTAAGTCGTAATTTAAGCGTTCGCATTGTCAACAGAAGATATTTGGTGGAACTACCCATCAAACTATGTAGCTCTTTTTTGTTTGCAGAGCAACCGTGGATAATAAAAAAATATCCGCTGACAAAAGGCTGAAACGAAAGCGGTGATCAACTCTATTCTGATCCGCCGAAATATGTTTATATTTAAACAAAATGTCTGCAATAGGTTTACGCACGTCATCATCAATTATCGTTATATAAAGACGAATCCGATGCTTTTAAGCTCTCGTGTGAAACGGTATCACGAGTTAAAAACAGTGTATCTGTTTTTGCTTAGTTATCTAGCGTTGCCTTCTCTGCCAGTCTTTTTTTCGGATCTGGATTGAGTTTCATCAGCGGCTCCGGCAACCATTGCCATTCTTTGAAAAGAGATTCGGCCTGTATCGGTGCCGATCAATTTTGTTCTTTGATGGCGAGTGCTGAAAAAGTGTTTTCTAACGGCCATTTAAGCGTGAGCAAGCTTCTGCTTCCAATTGGGTGATTGGCTTGGCCGCTTCTTTTGTGGTCTTTGCCATGTAATCTGTATGTTGGTGAAGCTGCGTCGATTCTGATGGTGATGCTGGGCAAACTGCGCTTCTGGAGGAAAAGCTTGCAAGGCGCAAAGAGGCATTTGGGCGCACAGCTCGGCTGCAGCCATTTGCGGCTGGGATCGATTAAAAATTCGTCCAAGGCGCAACCCAAGCCGATGACTCTATTCGGCGGCTCTTTGATCAACACCGCATCTCCCGTGACGGCCCTGCTTTTACCAATGACCGTCTAGAAGCGGCAGCGAGCACCACGACTGATATGCGGCAGGAAGACAGCGCAGGCGGGGGCAGCCCATCCACAACAAAGATCAGGAGGGCTGTCTGCGGGCTGAGCTGAAACGAGTCTTTCTATTGCCTCTCGATGGAACGATCGACGGTCTCAGCCAAGGAAAAAAGTAGACCGGGAGCAGCTCAGAGAACTGCATCGGAACCAGATCAAAAGGAGCTGCAGCACGGGATGCGCAATGCCGCTGCAGCGGCAGATGCGTGCTGCTCTATGAGCAAGCTGTTTGTTCAGGTATTAGCCCAGTCACTTTGCCTAATAATCCGTATGACATGTCAGCGCAGCGAAACGGCTGCGAACCGTCTCCCAACAAGTCCTTGACGAAGGCCTTCATGCATCTGCTTTATCTGAAGGCCAATAAACCGACAGACCGCAACGCTTGTAAAACAAAAGAGATCCCGAAGAAAATCCGAGATCTCTTTAACCTGTTGGGTGTGCCCCTGTCCTCGCGATTTTCCGAGAAGGGGGATCCTAGGGGCAGTTTGGGATCAATACTTGAAAAGGTGCCCCATGCGGTCGGCTTTGGTCTTCAGATAGAAGAGGTCGTAGGCAGTGGCGTCCATCTGGATGGGCACACGCTCAGTAATGACGATGCCGAATTCTTCGAGCTGATAGACCTTGTCGGGATTGTTCGTGAGCAGACGCATGCTCTTGACGCCCAAGTCACGCAGAATCTGCGCGCCGGTAAAGTACTCTCGTTCGTCGCCCTTAAAGCCGAGCGCAAGGTTCGCTTCGAGCGTATCGAGCCCCTTTTCCTGCAGCTCGTAGGCACGAAGCTTATTGATGAGACCAATGCCGCGGCCTTCCTGACGCATATAGAGCAGGATGCCCCGGCCTTCCTTCTCAATCTGCGTCATTGCGGCGGCGAACTGCTGACCGCAGTCGCAGCGCAGCGACCCAAAGCAGTCGCCCGTTAAGCATTCGGAATGCACGCGGACGAGAAGATCCTTGCCGTCGCCGATCTCGCCCTTGACGAGCGCAACGTGGTGCTCGCCGTTCAAGCGGTTCACGTAGCCGTAGGCGCGGAATTCACCGTACTTCGTCGGCATCTTCACGACGGCCACACGGTCGACGAGCTTCTCGTAGATTTTGCGGTAGGCCTGAAGATCCTTGATGGTAATGAACTTCAGGTTGTATTGCTTAGCAAGCTCAATCAATTCGGGCGTGCGCATCATCGTGCCGTCGTCTCGCATGATTTCGCAGCACAGCCCCACTTCCTTAAGGCCGGCAAGGCGGCAGAGATCCACCGTTGCTTCGGTGTGGCCGTTGCGCTCAAGCACGCCGTTTTTCTTTGCGAGCAGCGGGAACATATGACCGGGACGACGGAAGTCTTCGGGACGAGCGTCGTCGGCCACGCACTTCATCGCGGTCACAGAGCGCTCGTAGGCAGAAATCCCGGTCGTCGTGTCGATATGGTCAATGGAGACCGTGAACGCAGTCGAATGATTGTCTGTATTGTTCTCGACCATCTGGTGCAGGTCGAGTTTCTTGGCATATTCAGCCGACATGGGCATGCAGATGAGCCCTTTGCCGTGCGTTGCCATGAAGTTGACATTTTCAGGGGTGGCGAATTCCGCCGCGCAGATGAAGTCACCTTCGTTCTCGCGATCCGGGTCGTCGGTGACGAGAATGATCTTGCCGTTCTTGAGATCTTCAAGAGCTTCCTGCACCGTGTTGAATTGGGCCATCGTCCGTTCTTTCCTTGAAGGGAGGCGCACCGCATTGCTCCTGAAGGTGCAGCTCCCGGATGTAGTTGGGTTCATGCTCCCGGACTTCACGGCTATCAGGATTTCACGGCCGTTTGGGTCGTGAAGGGTCTGCGCACTTTCGAGCAGCGGGCATCGGCGAAGGCGGGGAGCAAGTGCTGGGCGCGGCGGCATGCCGGCCGCACCCGATTTTGCAATAGCGGGCAAGTATAGCCGATGCGCTGAGGCGCAAATGTGAGCAAACGGTTATTCCATATTGCTGGGTGCCGTGAAGCCTTGAAATCCTGCAGTTTCTCAGGATGGGCAGGAGCATAGCATGCATTCGGAATTGGCTTGGATTTTTTCCCGTATCCCGCTAGAAAAAGGATCTGGAGACTAGGTGAGGAGCGGCAGACACGACGGCTTCAATCTCGAATTCGGCCGCATCATCGATGAGCGTGGGGTCTTGATCGAGCTGTCTTTTAATATCGATGGGCTCCACGTTTCTAAGCATTTGCGGATTGGCCAGCCGGTTGCGCCGCACGGCATAGCTCCAGTCGTCGCGCAGATACTTCAGCGCAAGTCTGGGCAGGCGGGGACGCTCAGAGAGCGCAATGTTGATTTCCGGATCCTGAAGCTCGGCAGCGCTGTTGAGTATCGGATCAAAATGAGTGTCTTTAGGCAGTACTCGTATCAGTGCGGCGATTTCGGAGCAGGTGAGGGGCAGTACGGCTGCGTCGAGGAGCATTTTCTGAAGAGTCTCCGTCAGCTCTCCGTTTTGGAAGAAGCTCGTCAGAAATGCCATGCGGTCAATGAGACCGAAAGCAATCGGCGAGAGCAGCCTTTCCTTTGTCTCGTTTGTTTCATTTGTCTCGTTTTTCTGGTTTGCCGCCTCGCCCTTGGTTTTGATTGGATGGGGGTCTTTGCCTGCTGTCAAGGCGTTGGATGCTTGAGCAAAAGCCGCTTCGAGCGCAAGATCACGCTCAACGTCATCGTCGAGCGTAAAGGAGCTGCCGCTCCAGAGATCTTTAGAGAGCAGGCGTTTGAGCTGGAGACGAAAAGTCTTGTTGCCCGAGAGATCCACTTCAGTCATGAGCTTTTCCATATGCCGAGGCTCGCAGCCGTTCGCCGCAAGACTTTTCAGCAGCATCTGCGCAGCAGTGATATCGCCTTTGACAGCTGCGGCGAGCGACCAGTTGGAAAGGACTTTCACGGCACGGGGATCGTGAAGAACAGCAAAACGAGTGCGGTAGTCAATATCTTGAGCAAGACTCGCCCAAATCGCGGGCGTAAGGGAGCCGGCAAAGGCCGCCCGACGGCGCAGACCGGGGTTTTCGCTTGAGGCAGCAGCAAAGCGAAAGCGTTTGTGAATGGCATCCTCGCCTTTAAAGTCGAGGTTTTTCAAAAGGCGAAGACCGAGGTCGCCCTCAAGCCTCACGATTTTCCTTTGGATATCGCCAAAGAACTCGGCCGCAAGCGTCTGTGCGTTTATTTCATTGGCCGGTGCGGCCTGCGGGACGGGGCGGGAGATGAGGACAATGGTATGAGGGATTGTGAGCTGCATAAGGGATTCCTCGGGAGCGGAATTTGAAGCGGCAGACGGTGTCTGCAGTATTTGGACTTAGAGTGCGGCGCAACGCCCGAAACCTGAGTTGCGCGCTTATTCATTGCCCTAAGCCTACCGAGAGATGCGTCGCTCCCTGACCGATTGAAGCGTGCCCCGCCTGCGGCTGACCCATCGCCGACTGCAAGCGCCTCGGCGAAGATTGACCACAAAGGCGGCAGCGCTCAGTGCGTGGGCCGCCTTCAAAGCCCTTAGGCCGGACTCGATTCAGCTTTTTTCAGTCAAGCAAGCAGCTCATTCGACGATCCGCCCCGAGTTGGCAGAGGTTGGCCGAATCGTCAGCAAGGAGCTGCGAGATTCCAGCATCACAAATGAAGAAGCGTCTGGGCTTCAGGCGATCTATCAAGCCGCAGCGGCAGGCCGGCACGGCCGGGCACGCGCCAGGCAGGAACTGC
>OBYM01001163.1_pt1 | contig 11963 bp, 9 predicted proteins | sample 1538191 | NCBI WGS metagenome assembly OBYM01 (sample SAMEA2580165, study PRJEB22360) | human gut metagenome | biome: human gut; feature: human-associated habitat; material: faeces | place: Denmark | collected 2008/2010 | reverse complement strand
GCGTGGGTCACCCGCGGCGCCCCCCCCCCCTGCCAGTACAACGCCGCCGTTCAGGCCGCGGAGGGCATCATCATCCGCATGACGGACATCGGCCATCTGCTGGGTTCCGCCGCCATCGAAATGTGGCTGACGGAGGGGCAGCAGACCCGGAAGATCGTGTTCAGCGGCGACGTGGGCAACGTCAATCAGCCCCTGCTCCGCGACCCCCAGCCTGTTGCGGAGACGGAATATCTGGTCATCGAATCCACCTACGGCGACCGCCTGCATCCCAAGGAGCGGGGCGACGTGGTGGGCGAGCTGGCCGCCTGCATCCAGCGGGCGCTGGACCGTGGCGGCAATCTGGTCATCCCCGCCTTTGCCGTGGGGCGGACGCAGGAAATGCTCTACGCCATCCGGGAGATCAAGCAGCGGGGGCTGGTGACGGGACACGACCATTTCCCGGTGTACGTGGACTCCCCCCTGGCCGTGGAAGCGACGGGAATTTTCCTGCAATGCGACCCCACAGACTTTGACGACGAGACCCGGGCCATTCTGAAACAGGGCGTCAACCCCATCTGGTTTGACGGATTGAAGCTGGCCGTCTCCTCTGACGAATCCAAGCTCATCAATACCGACCCCCAGCCCAAGGTCATACTCTCCGCCAGCGGCATGTGCGAGGCGGGCAGAATCCGCCACCATCTGAAGCACAACCTTTGGCGCAAGGAAAGCGTCATCCTGTTTGTCGGCTATCAGGCGGAGGGTTCTCTCGGCTGGAAGCTGGAAAACGGCGCGAAGTCCGTGAAGCTCTTCGGCGAGGACATCGCGGTGAACGCGGAGATCGTCATGCTCCACGGCACCTCCGGCCACGCGGACAAAGAGGGCTTGCTTGCCTGGCTGGCAGGCTTCCGGGAAAAGCCCAAGATGGTGTTTGTGAACCACGGCGACGACAGCAGCTGCAAAGCCTTCTGCGCGACCCTGAAATCCATGGGCTACCATGCCGACGCCCCCTACAGCGGCACGGAATACGACCTGATCACCGGCAAGCTCACCACCTACACCGAGGGCGTGAAGATCGACCGGGCGGCCGTCTTCAAGGGCACCCAGCGTGCGAAGCAGATTTACGAGGACATGGTCGCGGCGGCGGAAGCGCTTCTCGCGCTGGTCAAGACCCGCCGCGGGAATACCAACAAGGACAACGCCAAGCTCACGGGGCAGATTGTCAGCCTGATCGAAAAATGGAAGAAATAAGACAGCAAAACGCCCGACAGGAATCCATTTCCTGCCGGGCGCTTTTCACACTTTTCTGCTTACTTCAGACTGTATTTCACCGCATATGCCTTGTATTCATCGTCAAAATTCTCGTTCTCCATCCGGGCGGAGCGGATGGCCTCGTGGGTGTTCATGTTGTGGTGGTGCAGGTCGATGATGCACCCGGCGATGTTGGAGCAGTGGTCGCCCACCCGTTCCAGCGCGGTCAGCAGATCCGACCAGACAAATCCGGACTCAATGCTGCAGCTGCCCTGCTGCATCCGCAGAATGTGGTGGATGCGCATTTTCTCCTTCAGATCGTCAATGACCTGTTCCAGCGGCTCCACCCGGTAGGCTTTTTCCAGATCGTCGTCCCGGAACGCCTGAAAGGTCATGTCCACGATTTCCTCCACAGCCCGCAGCAGAACGTTCAGCTCATGGCGGGCGGCGTCGGACAGCGCCAGATTCTTGCTTTTCAGTTCTTCGGCGGACTCTACCAGATTCAGGGCGTGGTCGCCGATGCGCTCAAAATCGCTGAGGGCTTTGAGCAGCATGGCGGCCTCGCTGCTGTCGTTTTCGCTGATCTTCAGGGCGCTGAGCTTGACAAGATAGGTGCCAAGGATATCCTCATAATGGTCGGTTTTGCTCTCCCCCTCCCGCACAGCCTGGGCAAGCTCCGGCGTGTAGTTCTGGAGGGCGGCGGCGGCATCCCGCAGGGTCACGGCAGCCACGTCCGCCATTTCATTGGTGACCACACGGCAGCGCTCCAGCGCGATGGAGGGGGTGGTCAGCAGGCGTTCGTCCAGCTCGCAGACCGCTTCCGGCTGCTTCCCGTCGGGAACGATCCTGCACACCAGCTTTTCCAGCAGACCTGCCGCGGGCAGCATCAGGGTTGTGCAGATGACGTTGAACACCGTGTGGCAGATGGCGATGCCCAGATAAGAAGCGCTTTCTCCCAGAATGGCAGGGGAGAACAGGGCGTCCGCCAGCACAAAGAGGGTCAGGCACACAATGGTGCCGATGATGTTGAACATCAGATGCACCACCGCCGCCCGCCGGGCGTTTTTGGTGGTGCCCACGCTGGACAGCAGCGCGGTGACGCAGGTGCCGATGTTCTGACCCATGATAATGGGAATGGCGGCGGCATAGGTCACGGAGCCGGTGGAGGACAGCGCCTGCAAAATGCCCACGGAGGCCGAGGAGGACTGGATGATTCCGGTGAGCACCGCGCCCACGAGAACGCCCAGAACAGGGTTCGTGAACATCAGGAACATCTGCTGGAATTCCGGCACATTTTTCAGGCTGCTGACCGCGCCGGACATGGTCTCCATGCCGAACATCAGGGTCGCAAACCCCAGAAAGATCATGCCGGTGTCCTTCTTCTTGCCGTCCTTCATGAACATGTAGTACACAATGCCCACCAGCGCAAGAATGGGGGTAAAAGAGCTGGGCTTCAGCAGCCGGACGAAGACGTTCCCGCTTTCAATGCCGCTAAGGCTCAATATCCATGCGGTGACGGTGGTGCCAACGTTCGCACCCATAATGACGTTGATGGCCTGCCCCAGGGTCAGCAGCCCGGAGTTGACGAAGCCCACCACCATGACCGTGGTAGCAGAGGAGGACTGAATGACGCCCGTGACGGCCAGACCCGTCAGGAAGCCCAGCATCCGGTTGGTGGTGAGCTTCCCCAGAAGCCCCCGCAATGAGGAACCCGCCCGCCGTTCCAGCGCGTCTCCCATCAGGTTCATGCCGAACAGGAACAGGCACAGCCCGCCGATCATGGTCAGAACGTTGAAAATATCCATAGAATCCAGCCTCTCGTATCTTTTGATATTTCAATTTTATCAGCGCAAGGTCAAATCCATTATCAGGAAAATGTAAAATCTACGTAAATCCGGCAGAAAATATGGGAGGGGCGCCGCCCCTCCCATTCATTCTACTTCTTCTCTATAGGAAACCGCACCGTGACGATCGTCCCCTTGCCGACGGTGCTGTCCAGCTCGATGGCCGCGCCCAGAATCAGCGCCGCGTGCTTGACGATGGACAGTCCCAGACCGGTGCCGCCAATCTCCTTGGAGTGGCTCTTGTCCACCCGGTAAAACCGCTCGAATGCCCGCTCCTGATGCTCCGGGCTGATGCCGATGCCGGTGTCTGTCACCGTCAGAACGGCCTGCCCCTTTTCTTCCCCAAGCCGCACGATGACCAGCCCGCCGTCCTTGTTGTACTTGACGGCGTTGTCCATGAGGTTGAACACGATCCCGGAAACCAGCTGAGGAATCCCCTGAATCACGGTTTTCGTCCCTTCCAGCTGAATGCTGACGTTTTTCAGCTCCGCCGGGGCGGTCAGCTCCTGCATGGCGGACTTCGCCGTTTCGTACAGATCGATGGGCGCCCACTGCATATCCGCCGCACCCTCGTCCAGCCGGGACAGGCGCAGGGTATCCTCCACCAGATCGATCATGCGCTGGGCTTCGCTGTAGATCTTCTCCGCAAAGTGCCGGGTGTCCTCCGGAGGAACCAGCCCGTCCTTCATCAGCTCGGCGTAGCCGGAAATGGCATGGAGCGGGGTTTTCAGCTCATGGGAAACGTTGGCGGTGAATTCCCGGCGAAGGGCTTCCGCCTTCTGCTTCTGGGTCACGTCAAACAGCAGCAGCACCACGCCGAAAACCGCCCCGTCGGATCTGACCGGACTTGCGGCGGCGAGATATTCCCCGCCGATCAGGGCGACATTTTCCTCCGCCTTTTCCCCGGTGAGGGCTTTCTCCACCAGGGCGGAAATGGCCGCGTTCCGGTTGGCGACGCCAAAATCCGCACCTAAGCAGTTGGGGGTGATCTCCAGCAGCCGCGTGGCAGCGGGGTTGATGCTCAGCACCGTGCCGCTGCTGTTCATCAGCACCAGTCCCTCGCTTAAGGAACGGATGACGGTGTTGAATTCCTTCTGCTTCTGCCGCAGTTCCTGCGACTGCGCCCGAAGCTGAACCTGCTGGGAGTCCAGCCGCCGCAGAAGAGGCTGGATTTCGACGTACTCCCGGTTGGACATGGGGTCGTCCAGATTCAGCTCGTTCAGAGGCGCGACAATGTTTTTCGTCAGCTGCCCGGCAAGAAGCGCCGACAGGGCGACGGCAATACCGATGACCAGAATGATCGGCTTCACCACCCCCAGCACCAGATGGGGCACCGTGTTCTGCGCCGCGGAAAGGCGAAGCACCGTGCCGTCGCTTAACCGCTGCGCCGTGTAGATATAGCGCTCCATCAGCGTGTCGGAATAGCGGAAGCTGGTGCCGGAGCCGGTGGCCAGCGCGGCCTTTACCTCTTCCCGCTCCAGATGATTCTCCATCACGCCGGAATCGGAGCGGCTGTCATAAAGCACCGTGCCGTCGGCGGCGATCCATGTGATGCGGCGGTCTGAGGTATCGAGATCGTCAAAATAGGAAACCCCTTCCGTTTCCAGCGCGTGGGCGACCAGCGCCGTTTGCAGCCGCAGCTGCTCCGCCTGAACGTCGGAAAAGTAGGTGTACAGCGCCCCCAGGATCAGCACCACCGCTGCCAGCAGCACCGCCAGCGACGCCAGAAAAATCGAGCGAAAAACCCGCTTCGTCATGGCCTACGCCTCCATCCGGTAGCCAACGCCACGGACGGTGCGGATGTATTCGCCGCACTGCCCCAGCTTCGTGCGCAGGGTGCCGATGTGTACGTCCACCGTTCGGGTCTCCCCCACGTAGTCCGTGCTCCAGATCCGCTCCAGCAGCTGATCCCGGGTAAAGACCCGGCCGGGATGCTCCAGAAAGAGCTTCAGTAACTCAAATTCCTTCAGCGTCAGCTCCACCCGGGTATCCCCGGCGTAGACTGTATGGGACGCGGAATCCATTCGCAGATTCCCCATTTGCAGCAGTCCGGGAGCAGCCGCAGGGGCAGCCCGGCGCAGAACCGCCCGGATGCGGGACACCATCTCCATCATGCCGAAGGGCTTGGCGAGGTAATCGTCAGCCCCCAGATCCAGCCCCACCACCTTGTCGTACTCCGTTCCCCGGGCGGACGCGATGATGACCGGGATGCGGGCGGTGGCGGGATTGCCCCGGAGGGCTTTGAGAATTTCAATGCCGTCCATTCCGGGCAGCATGATATCCAGCATAATGAGCTGGGGCTGGGCGTGGCTCAGCGCGTCGAACAGTCCCACACTGTCCCGGAAGCCCTCCGCCTCGAAGCCGGACGCCCGCAGGGCATACAGCATCAGCTCCCGGATGCTGTCGTCGTCCTCTACGCAGTAAATCACTCGGATTCCCCCAATACTTATCCTATCTCACTATTGATGGTACGATAAAACCGTAAGAATTACAACAGGCACTTTGTAAAATCTATGTAAAGTGGCGAATTTTATCCCATAAAACAAAGGTTCCGGGGCGGAAATCCGCCCCGGAGTATCGTATCAGGCATTGAAAACATAGGTATCCAGCCGCCGGAAAGCCTCCTGCACCCGGCTCAGGGGCAGCGCGAGGTTCATGCGGATGTGGGTCTGACCGTGGAACGCCCGTCCGTCCTGCCAGATAACGCCCACGTCCCATCCGGCGGCAAGCAGCTCGTCCATGGTCTTGCCATGAGCCGTCAGCCATTCTCCGCAGTCAAGGAACAGCATGTACGTTCCCTGAGGGCGGCTGACATCCACGCCGTTAAAGTGCTTCGCGATATAATCGCAGGCAAAATCCACGTTGCCGGTGATAACCTGCCGCAGCTCCTCCACCCACTCGTAGCCCTCGGGCCTGTAAGCTCCCAGCAGGGCGTGCATACTCATGACGTTCATGGCGTTGTAGTGGCTGAGGGAGCCCTCTTTGTCACAGCGGTCGCGGAGCCAGCTGTTGTAGATGATATGGTAGCTGCCCACCAGTCCCGCCAGATTGAAGGTCTTGGAGGGGGCGTACAGCGCCACGGTGCGCATTTTCGCGTCCTCGCTGACGGACTGGGTGGGGATGTGGCAATATCCGGTCAGCAGAATGTCGCTCCAGATCTCGTCGGAAACCACCATGACGTCGTACTTTTTGTACAGCGCCATGGCCTGCTCGATCTCCCAGCGCTCCCAGACCCGGCCGCAGGGGTTGTGGGGGGAACAGAAAATGGCGGCGTGGATGTGATTTTCCACGATCTTCTTTTCCATGTCGGCAAAATCCATCCGCCAGACACCCTGCTCGTCCTTTGTCAGCGGAGAGTGGACAATGTGATAGCCATTGTCCGTCAGGCAGTGGGTAAAGCCGATGTAGGTCGGGCTGTGGAGCAGCACGTTGTCCCCTTTGGAGCACAGAACGTTCAGCGCGGAGATCACGCCGCCCAGTACGCCGTTTTCGTAGCCGATGTGTTCCGGCTTCAGGCCGGTAACGCCGTTGCGGCTTTCCTGCCAGCGAATGATGGAATCGTAATATTCCGCAGGGGGGTCAAAATAGCCGAAGGCCGGATGCTCCACCCGTTCGATCATGGCCTGTTGAACGGTGGGAACCACGGGGAAATTCATATCCGCCACCCACATTGGGATCACGTCGAATCCCTCCCGGGGCGCGGGATAGGGAGAACCGGGCGCGCCCACGGCGTCAATGGCGACGGCGTCCTTTCCCCGGCGATCCAGAATGGAAGTAAAGTCGTATTTCATTGTGTTTCTCCTTTGTATGCGCTTGCTCAGCCGGGAATACCGGCTGCAAAAATACCACGAAAAACAGCGGCCGCACAGCCGCCGAACAGAATTATTATAACAGCCTTCCCTCCCTTTGTCAATCCGCGGCCGCCCGTGTCGAAGGGAATTCTGTGTTTTCCACAACGGCGAATTGGTAATATTGTCTAATTTTCCGTCTTGAACAGCAGATATATTTATGCTATCTTATAAATGCAAAGAGGTGATACCGATGTACAGGTAAATCCTTGAAGGCTCTGAATCAGAACGGAGCCAGTGCAGGCGGGCAGGGAGGTCCCCGGCGATTCCGACTTATAAGCGCGTCTCGCGGAAGAGACAGACAGAGAATGGGTAAGGTATCGGAACAGAAAAACGGATCGCATACGCCCGTCAATCCGCAGAAAGAGAGGTTAACCAACAGATGTTAGATAATAAGAGCGAACAGAAATGACCCTTGGCTGCAAAAAACGCGCCGATCACAAAGCGTGGCAGTCAAGGGTCATTTCATACTATTTCCTGATTAAAATCTATGATTTTAATTGGAGTTCAGTATCATTTTCTTCGCGCCCGGTGGGGGCGCTTTTTTGCTGCCCGGATTGACAATTCCGGCGAAAACGTGGTATCATATTTTTATCCGGAATGTCACACAGGAGTGCCTATGCAGATACAAACGAAAAAATTTGCCGGGCTGACCGGGAATCAGCTGAAACTGCTGGCCCTGCTCGCCATGACCTGCGACCATGTGGGATTGCAGCTGCTGCCCCAATTTATCATTCTGCGGATCATCGGACGGCTGGCCGCGCCGCTTTTTGCTTACATGATCGCCGAGGGCTGCCGCTATACCCACAACCGGGGACGGTATCTGGGGAGACTTCTGGGCATGGCCGCACTGTGCCAGATCGCCTATTTTGCCGCCATGCGCTCGCTCTACCAGTGCATTTTCGTGACCCTTTCCCTCTCCGTCTGCCTGATTTACGCGCTGGATAACGCCGTCCGCCGCCGGACTCCCGTGTCGGTGCTGTCGGCTGCTGCCGCCGTTGCGGCGCGGGTCGCCAGAAGGCGCGGCCACGCTTGCGGTTCGTGTCGGCTGCTGCCGCTGTTGCCGCCGTGGTTTTCGTCACCGAGGGCTTGCCCCGGATTCTGATTCACACGGATTTCGACGTGGATTATGGCCTTTGGGGCGTGATGCTGCCGGTTTTGGTGTATTTTGGCAGGGGAAAATGGGGAAAACTGGCGCTGTTCGCCGTCGGTGTCGGTCTGCTGGGTCTGCATTACGGCGGGACGCAGTGGTGGGGGCTTCTGAGCGTTCCCCTTCTGGCGCTGTACAACGGCAAAAAAGGCACATGGAATATCGGCCCGCTGTTTTACTGGTATTACCCCGCCCATTTGGTCGTGATTTACGGCCTGAGCCTGCTTCTGACACACGCCGCCGGATAACGTATCGACCGGGGCGCTATCTTATAGCGAAACTGGAGCGTATCGGTAACGATACGCTCCATTCACTGTTTTTATCAATATTTCCGCCATGTCGAGGGCATCAGCAGGATCAGCATGGGGAACAGCTCCAGCCGCCCGAACAGCATATCCGCCGTCAGGACGATCTTCGCCAGCGGCGAAAAGGCCGCGAAGCAGCCCGTGGGGCCGACCAGCCCCAGGCCGGGGCCGATGTTATTCAGCGTCGCCATCACGGCGGTAAACGTGGTGACAAAATCCAGATTGTCCAGCGCCACCAGCAGCACGGACACCAGCGTCACCAGAAAATACAGGGTCATGTAACTCTGAACGCCCTGCACCGTCTCCCGGCTGACGGGCTTTCCGTCCACCGTCAGCACCCGCACGGAGCGAGGATGAAGCAGCTTGCGCAGCTCCGAGCCAAGGGCTTTGCACAAAATCACCAGCCGGGAAACCTTCACGCCGCCGCCGGTAGACCCGGCGCAGGCGCCGACGATCATCAGCAGCACCAGAATACACCGGCTGAGCTGGGGCCACAGGTCAAAATCCGTTGTGCTGAAGCCCGTGGTGGTGATGACGGACGAGACGGCGAAAAAAGCGTGGTGGAATGCGTCAAACGCCGTGGGGAACATCCCCAGAATGTTAAGGGTAATAATCAGCGTGCTCCCGGCGATGATGGCAAAATACGCCCGCACCTCGGTATTCCGCCAGGCCATGGCATATTTTTTCATCAGCAGGAAAAAGTAAACGTTGAAGTTCACGCCGAACAGCGCCATGAATACGGACACAACGCCCTGAAGATAATAGCTGTCATAATAGCCCATGGAGCTGTTTTTGATGCCGAAGCCGCCGGTGCCGGCGGTGCCGAAGGCGGTACACAGGCTGTCAAACAGGGGCATTCCCCCAAGGAGCAGCAGCACCACCTCCACCGCCGTCATGACGATGTAAATACCGTAAAGAATGGCGGCGGACTTGCGCATGTTCGGCACCATCTTGCTCACGGTGGGGCCGGGGCTTTCCGCCCGGAGCAGGTGGTTTGCCTGTCCGCCCATATTCACCAGCGACAGCATGAACACCAGAATGCCCATGCCGCCCAACCAGTGGGTGAAGCTGCGCCAGAAGAGCATCCCGTTGTCCAGCGCCTCCACATCGGTCAGGATGCTGGCGCCGGTGGTGGTAAAGCCGGAAACCGTCTCAAACACGGCGTCTAAGTAGCTGGGGATCTGCCCGGACAGGGTAAAGGGCGCCGCGCCGATCAGGGAAATGACCACCCATGCCAGCGCCGTAAAGACGAATCCTTCCCGGGCGTACATGTCCCGCTTGGCGGGCTTGAACCGGGTCAGCAGGAAGCCAAGCAGTCCCGCCGCGATCATGGTGTACAAAAAGTAAATGCCGGAGCTTTCCCCGTAGATCACGGCGACCGCCAGCGGCAGCACCAGAAACGCCGCCACGATCAGCAGGATCATGCCGAAAAGATAGCGAAGCAAGGGATAATTCATGTCCGTTCCCCCTTACCGCCGGGTGGTGAAGATATCGTTGAGGCTTCTCAGTCCGCTGTGGGCTGCGACCACGATCACGCTGTCCCCCACCTCGATGGTGTCGCTGCCGCGGGGGGTAATGGTCTTGCCGCCCCGGGAGATGCAGCCGATCAGCAGGCCGTCCTTCAGGTGCAGATCCTGCAATGGGATGCCGCAGAAATCGGCGCTGGCCGTGACCCGGAACTCCATTGCTTCGACCTTATTGCTGACGATCTTGCACAGCGTCTCCATGCTGGCATAAGCGTCGGAATTCTGCATGGCCCGGACGTAGCGCACCACGTTGTCCGCACAGATATTCCGGGGATAGAACACGGAATCCAGAGACAGGCTGCCCACCAGCGGCTCATAGGAGCTGCGGTTGACCTTGGTAATGACCTTGGCGCGGGTCGTCCTCCCGGCAAACAGGGAAATGATGATGTTTTCTTCGTCAATGCCCGTCAGCGCCGCAATGGCATCCATGTGCTCGATGCCTTCCTCCTGTAACAGGTGCTGATCCGTACCGTCGCCGTGGAGGATCGTCGCCTCCGGCAAAAGCTGGCTCAGCTCCTCGCAGCGCTTCGCGTCCGATTCGATGATCTTCACGTCCATGCCGGTCGCCAGCAGCTGCCGCGCGAGATAGTAGCCCATCCGTCCGCCGCCGATCAGCATGACCTGCCGCACCCGGGTCTTCGCCACGCCGACCTGCCGGAAAAACCGCTGCGCTTCCTGAGGACTTGCCACCACGGAGATCCGGTCCCCGGCCTTCAGCTGGAACTCACCGGAGGGGATAATGACGTCCCGCTCGCCCCGCTCCACCGCGCAGATCAGCACGTTGGCACGGAACTTTCCGATGTCCTTCAGCGCCATGCCGTCCAGCGGGGAACCCGCCGTCACGCCGGTTTTGAGAATTTCCACATGGCCTCTGGCAAAGGTGTCGATCTTGATGGCCGAGGGGAACCGCAGTACCCGGGCCATTTCCGTTGCGCAGGCTTCCTCGGGGTTGATGGCCATGCTGAGCCCCAGATCGTCCTTGATGAGGTTCAGCTCCTCCACGTACATGGGGTTGCGCACCCGGGCGATGGTGTGCCGCGCGCCCAGCTTCTTGCCGATGAGGCAGCACAGCAGATTCAGCTCGTCCGCACCGGTACAGGCGATGACGAGGTCGGCCTGATCCGCCCCGGCCTCCAGCTGAACCTCCCGGGAAGCGCCGTCGCCCTCCACGACCATCACGTCCAGCTCGTTGTTGGACTGATCCAGCCTGACCCCGGAGCGATCCACCAGTGTCACTTCATGTTTTTCCTTCGACAGCTGCTCAGCAAGGACACTGCCGATTTTTCCGTCGCCGATAATCATGATTTTCATAAATATCACCCACGTCTTTATCCATTTTGCCTTACTATATCACAAATCCCGATTGAATGCAACCGCGCGGGAAAATCTGTGCAGAATCTGAAGGGGGTGTCAATAAAATCTGTCATTTTCTGTATTTCCTTCCGGAAATTCACGCTAATACTCCAAAAAATATTGGCAAAGCTATGGTTGCGGAACAAAACCGCGAGAAAGCAAAAAGGAGAGAAAACGGTATGAAGAGCAACAATCAGATCAACATTCCCCAGGCTCGGGAAGCGATGGACAAGTTTAAGATGCAGGCTGCCAGCGACGTTGATGGTCCAGTTACCTATTGAACTATAATAGAATCATCCAAAATAATTCAAATCAACGGTTGGTTTCCTAGTCTATTGTAGTTCACTCGATAAAAAACTTCATAAGCAGTTCGTTTTCCTGTTACATACACAAACAGGAAATCTAATTTTCAAGCCATGCTCGTAGAAGTGCATTCTATGAGCATGGCTTTTTTACTTGTCATATCGCACATTTTTAGCCATTTGTTCGCATCAAAAAAGGTATATATTTGTGCAATGTTCCAATCTTTCCCACATCTCAAAAATTCTTTGAAAAGGATATTAAAAAATGGCCTTTCTCGATGGCTACTTAAGTGAGGGGGTTCTTCAAAGAGACACCTCTCCTCCCCCTCACCTGAACCTTGAAAACTTCATATTCATTCATCTGATACATTCTTCTGGACCGGAGCCGGGAGGACAGTACGCTGTGAC
>OBYM01001160.1_pt1 | contig 11999 bp, 4 predicted proteins | sample 1538191 | NCBI WGS metagenome assembly OBYM01 (sample SAMEA2580165, study PRJEB22360) | human gut metagenome | biome: human gut; feature: human-associated habitat; material: faeces | place: Denmark | collected 2008/2010 | reverse complement strand
CCCGCCACAATCGAAGTTAAGGACGGAAAAATGACGGTGACGCTCTCCGCTGTGAAAGATGGAACAGATTATGTAACAAAGTTCCAGTATCGCTTGCAGGACGATGAGAATTATACGGAGGCAGCTGTTAGTGATACGGACAAAGACGGCAATGTGGATCAAATCAGTTTTACGATTGATTACACAGAGGATTATCTTGTTACTACCGTACATTATACATCGTCCGTGGAAGCTGGTTTTGAATCCGCTCTCTGCTTTGATTTCAGTAAGGCCGAAATGGAAGGCGGGGATCAGCCGCCTGTTGAAGGGGATACCGAGGCCACACATACAATTAAACTGAAAGTGGATTCCGCAAAAGCGGCAGAAATCATTAAAATTCCTGATGATGACGGAAGCATAATGACATCCAATGGTGGAATTGACAACGCTATCAGCGCCTATACAGATGAAGTTGAACTGGTCGAAAAAGATGGGGAATACACGCTTTTGCTTCGCATGGCGTGAACAGGAATGATGTCAGCGACAATGGAAGATTTTCATATTGTCGAAATTGATCCGGCGAACAGCGAGAACCAGACGCATACAACGATTACCCCTATTGAAACCACCTATAATGGAGTGGAGATCTACGAGTTTCATATTTCACTTGGAACAGAAGAGCAGCTTGGAAATCCTATCTATATGTGGTGTGAAGCTTCTGCTTCAATGGGAGATATGTCCATGTCTTTCTACAGCAAAGTAGAAATCACTCCTCAAATCAATTATCTGATAGATTTGGCTGAAGAGCCGATGATTGCAGACGGTTCCTATACAGGTAAGGTAACCGTGGAATATGCATTGAAATCACAGTATGATAAATATTTTGTAACAGATGATGTCGTAGTTGATGTAAAGGATGGAAAAGCCACTCTTCGACTCATAGTAAACAAAGATTATGTCTACAGTAAAACCGGAAATTTGTATTATGCAATTTACGGGAAAGAGACAAGCTCACAGACAAATACAGCAACGCTGGTTCCAGTAAGTGGTGAAAAGCAGAATTATGTTTTTTTGGAAACGTCGGATCTGCGCCGTCCAATCTATACCGGAACTTCTCCCAATACAAATAGTGCCAGCAATGGTCTGACCTTCAAAGTCGATAAGGACAGCCTGCAGAGAAATGATAATCCTGAAGCGTTTGAAATGCTGGACGATGGCAACTATACTGCGGATATCGAAGTGCTGAACGCTGACGGTAACGCTTCTGAACTGGCTTCTTATTTCCAAACTGCCGCTGTTCCTGTCAAATCCGAAAACGGGAAAATGACAGTGACCTTAAACATGACAAAGACCGGTTTGGAAAATTTTAAACAAAATATCTATGCAGAAGACCAGGACTTGCCAGTTACTCCGATCAGCGGTTCCGATCTAAGCATGGTTGATATTACCCTTTACTATAAAGGGGATACCGCTCTTTTGACAGCTGAGGAAAACGGCAATACTATTTCATTTCAGGTCAAACTCAAACAGGATACCGTAGAGAAAGTTCAGAATATAAACCTTCTTCCGGATGGCGATTATACAGTCGATATCCAGTGCTTAAAAGATATTTCCAATGATGAATCTATGTCTGGGAACTACTTTGATAAAGAGGCTGTTCCTGTTAAAGTTGAAGACGGCAAAGTTTATATGACACTGACCATCAAGACGGAATCAGACGACGGCACGATGTCAAACTTAGTGCAAGGTTTGAAACACAAAGTGAACGGTGAATGGGTTGTAGATGATCCACAACCTACAGAACCATATCCAGATGGTATTGATCGGATTACAGAAACCATCGAAATCGATTCCTTGGAAGAGCCGACCTATGTTCAGGTTTATGTGACGGCTATGGGATGGTGGGCGACCCTGAGAATAGTTCCGGATCTAAATACCATTGAAGGTGACAATCTCGGCGATATGCTGGCGGTGCCGGAGGTTTCCACAAACCCCAACACATACACCGGCATGTATAGCAACGATGAAACGGTTATGGTAACTCTTAGTACCGCCGAGGAAGATTCGGAGATCTACTATACGGTAGACGGAAGCCTTCCTGTGGTTGGTACGGCAAAAACCTTCCGTTATACAGGTTCTTTTGCCATAAAAACCGCATCTGCTGAAATGAATACTGTCACGGTAAAGGCAATTACCTATAAAAACGGTGAGAAATCCTTTTCTAAGAGTTACGATATTATTTTCCTGGCACAAGAAGAGGAACCCGTCATTGCTGCTACGGAACCCGGTATTTACGCAGTTCCCTACCGCATCTGGAAAGCTTTTGAACAGGATTATTCCATGGCGGATGATGCAGTGGACGGCGATATGATTGTTCAGGTATATGAGGATGAAGATGGAACGCTGAAATCCAATTACTACATGACAGTTAAAGAAAGAGATCAGGATGGCATAGTGGGTCACCTCATCCAATTGTGGAACATTCCTGGTACAGACGCCCCAACCGGAGCTCCCAATGATTATGAGCTGGACGAACAGAAAGCCGATGTATTAACAACGGTTAATGAGGCGGGGCTGGATGGAACAAATGCGGACTATCCTCGTGTGTTGAAATTTACCCGCGATAGTTCCGGTGAGGAATATTTTTATATCAGAGTTGACGTTGACGCAATGGGAGATACCCACCAGAGCGCAAAGATTGTTATGGACTGGGACAATGCCCAGAAAGCAACTTTACCCGACGGCGTATACGAAGTGGAGTATTCTATCATGAAAGCCTTTGAGCAGGACTATTCCATGGCGAACGATGTAATCGATGGTCCTATGACTGTGGAAATCAGCAATGGGGCAGCAACATATACCTTGAAAGTAAAAGCCAGAAATCAAGACGGCATCATTGGGCATCTGCTTCAATTGTGGAATATTCCCGGTACAGATGCCCCAACTGGTGCCCCTGATGATTATGAGTTGGATAGCCAGTTAGCCGAGATTTTAAGCACTGTCAACGAAGAAGGACTGGACGGTACAAAAGCCGATTATGGCAACGTGTTTGAATTTACTAGAGATACGACCGGCGAAGATTATTTCTATATCCGCGTTAATGTCGATGCAATGGGAGATGATCATCAGAGTGCCAAACTTGTTCCGAATTGGTCCACTGCAACATGGCTGAGTGAAGCAGGTAATCAGGTGGCAACGCCTGTGTTGACAAACAGCAGCAGCTTTACAGAAAGTATTCAGGTCTCCATTACCTGCGCAACGGAAGGAGCCAACATTTATTACACGTTAGACGGTTCTGTGCCGAGCATATCGAATGGTATTAAATACACAGGCGAATTTACTGTATTGGATACAACAACGGTAAAAGCAATAGCCGTAAGAGAGGGATTGACTGACAGTGCCGTCGCTTCCGCTACTTATACAAAAGACTCAAATACTGATCCTGACGACAACGAGAAACCAGTGGTACTTGAGCCTGGACGGTACACGACAGACGTTCAGCTATGGCATGCATATTCGAATCAAGCATCCATGGGTAATGTGGCATTTGCTGATGTGGAAGATATGCTTGTTGTAGAAGAAAACGGAAAGTATATATTGTATGTGGCGACAAAGCCTGTACGAGTTTCTGGCTATACAACGGCCATCACCGATATGGCTTGTGTAGATGGTTCTGAGGTGACAGTCGAAGAAACATCTTTCTTTACAACAAATACGAAATACGACGGAACTGCACATGAACTTGAATACATCAAGGTGTTCTCAATCGAATTAGATAGTCTGGATACAGAATATGTCAATATGAAAATGAAGGTTCCGTATACACCCATGGATGCAGTTGGAGCAGCAACGGACGGGTGGCTGAGTTGTCGTCTCAAAATCGATTTGAGTGATGCAGTAAAGGTATCAGACGATTACGAACTGAATCCCTCAGAAGATTTAGAAGAGCAGTCCCCGGCAGTCAATCTCACCGATTCTACAACTGGTATAAAGATCCAGGCTGATGAGGGTGTACTCCCCGAAGGCGTGAAACTTGTAGTAACCCAAATCACTTCCGGTGCTGATTATGACAGAGCTGCTTCTATTTTGAGCGATGTAGGCAAGAAATTCCGCCTGTTTGAAATTCACTTTGAGCTGGATGGCGCTGAGGTACAGCCCAACGGTATTGTCACCGTGTATTACCCCATTCCCGAAGGATACGATGCCGATAAGGTGGTTTTGTATCGAATCAATGACGATGGAACAAAAACCCTGGTCAAGGGCACGGTTGAAAACGGTTTCTACAAAGTCATGACAAAGAGCTTCAGTACCTATGCGCTGGTGGAACAGGGCAGCACAATCACCGATGCTGAAAACAGTGCAAACGTCGGTAGCGATATCCCGCAGACGGGAGATAGCACAAATGTACTTCCCTTTGCACTCCTCGCGCTGGCTTCTGCCGGCATGATCGGTGTTCTTTTTGTCAGCAGAAAACGTAAATTTACAGAAGGAGAATAAAACATGAAAAATACCGCAACAAAAGCTTTAAGGGCACTTTGCGGTATGGTTGTAATGCTCGCCCTGATGGCGGGCATTACTTCTGTACCCGTGTTAGCCGCCTCTAACGGCATTTACACTGCGACTGCTACCTCTCATTACCGCCACCCTACTACCGGTGTGATTGAAGACTCCGGCGGCGAAGGTTCTGCCGTACTGGGTCAGTCCATGACAGACAGCGCTACCAACAAAAGTGCTTTGGTGGAGGTAGATGCTAACGGAAATACTTGGGTTACGATTCGTTTGAATTTGATGGATAACATCCAGTCTCCAAAGTTTCAGGTGGATGGCAGTTCCGTGTCAGCAACCTTGATGCAGGAAGATTACAGCAACAATACAGCGGATTATCGTATGAAGGTCAACAGTGAAAATTCGATTATCCGCTGCAATATGTATGTCGTTCCCATGGGACGTGAGGTTATCTTCTATATTACGGTAGGAAACTTGAAATCCGGTTCCGGTGACTTTATAACCAGTATTACCGTTGAGGAACCGGAACCCACTCCGGAACCTACTCCGGAGCCGACGCCAGAACCAACACCTGAGCCAACTCCTGAACCTACACAGACTCCCTCTTCCTCTTCTCAAAGCACAGAATCTGAAAACTCAGCGCAGAACTCCTCAGAAACCCCAGACAGCAGCGCGGAGTCTTCTGAAGATCCTGAGTCTTCAGAATCGGAAGAAACTTCTGAACCCAGCGGGCTTGTTGAGTTCGATGAATCTGGCAATGAAGTAAGCGTGACTTCCGTAGAATCAGAGTCTGAAAGCAACGGTTCCGGAAGTGCGGTTCTTTGGTGGGTAATCGGAGGAATTGTTGTGATTGCTGCAGCAGGCGGCAGTGTATGGTATTTCTGCTTTGTGAGAAAGGGCAAAAATCCCTTTAAGAAAAAATAAAGGGAGGCACAGATCATGAAACTTAAAAAAATCTTTTCTCTTTGCCTTGCAGGGGCGCTGGCGCTGTCAGCCAGTGGGTGTGTGAATCAGCATCCGGAGCAGAACACAGATGATGTTTCGGGTGAGGTGCGTATCGTTGCCACCTCGCCTGCCGCGGTGGATATCTGCGACCGGCTGGAACTTGATCTGGTGGGTGTGTGCTCGTCAACCCTCAGCACGATTCCCGAACGATATCAGGATGTGACCACTGTCGGAACCGCCATGAGTCCGGATCTGGAAATCCTTAAATCGCTGAATCCGGACTATGTTCTTTCCCCCAACAGCCTGCAAAGCGATTTACAACCTAAATACGCTTCTATTGGCGTCAATTCCCTGTTCCTGAATCTGCGCAGTGTGGAAGGTATGTACGCCTCGATTGAAGGACTGGGCGAAAAGTTCGGACGCGAAGAACAGGCGCAGGCTCTGGTTGAAGAATACGAGCAGTTCATGGAAGAATACCGCAGCCAAAACGAAGGGAAAGAATCCCCTACCGTACTGGTGCTTATGGGGCTTCCCGGCTCTTATATTGTGGCGACGGAAAGCAGTTATGTAGGCAACTTAGTGAAGCTGGCAGGCGGTATCAATGTGTACGGCGACGGAGATGGGCAGGAATTTCTCACGGCTAATACCGAGGATATGAAAACGAAGGAGCCGGACATTATTCTCAGGGCCGCTCATGCCCTGCCTGACGATGTGGTGGAAATGTTTAAGGAGGAATTCGAGACCAACGATATCTGGAAACATTTCGAAGCTGTGCAGAAAGGGCGTGTTTATGATTTGCCCTATGAATTGTTCGGTATGAGCGCAAAGTTTAATTATCCCGATGCGCTGGAAGTACTGCAGCCGCTGCTCTACGGCGAGGAATAATTCAGAACTATAAAAGGAGGAATGTTAGTAATGACAACAACAAAACAGTCATGGCTTAAGCGAAGTTTGGCTGTGCTGCTGGCAGTCGTGATGGTCATGAGTATGGGCATAATGAATGTTTTTGCTCAGACACCGGCACTTTCGGTCAATGTCACAGATGTGGGAGAAGCAGAAGCTAAACTGACAATTACAGACAATAACAACATTAATGGCACAAAATTTGCAGTTTATAAAGTGCAGAAAAAGAGTGATCCTGCACCGGAAGACGCCACTGGATTTACGGATTTCCTTTATACATGGAATGGAAATTCAGCCACAGCAAAGCTGACAAATCTGGAACCTGGAACGGAATACGTCGTATATGCGGCGATTGCATATTTCAATGGTTCTGGTATGGATTCAGCTTATACCGAAATGGTGAGTGCGGAATTTACGACAGAAGCGGAAGCATCCGCGTTATCGGTATCTGTGACAGATATCACCGATACAGGAGCAGCGCTGACGATTACCGATAACAACAATATCACCGGAACCAAATTCGGCTTATATAAAGTATTGAAAGAAGGAGAAGCTGCGCCGACCAGTCCAGAGGAGATCACCAATTTCCTCTTTTCCTGGAGCGGCAACCAGGCTTCAGGCACACTCAGCGGCTTGGAAGCAAATACGAACTATGTGGTATATGCAACCATCGCCTATTTTGCAGAAGGTGACGTACAAAGTTCGGCCTATACGGAGATTGTAAGCGCGAAATTTACAACGCAGGCAGGTTCCGGCGAAGTGGGGCCAACTGAGGGAGACGTCATGTCCCTTAGCTACCGCGAAAACGCGGATGATGAGCTTACCACGAAATATTATGAGGATTATTCCAAAGCGGTTGAGGAGATGAACGCGCTTCCAGCCTCATATACCGATGTCACCCTGAAACTGATGAACGATCTCAATATTTCCGTGGAAACAGAATGGGGCGCGGGAATCGAGATCAATCGGACAAGTACGCTCGATTTAAATGGACATACAATATTCTTTACGACAAAGGGTTACATGACCGCCTATGGAATTTTAGTGCAGGGGGATTTGACCTTTACACTGACGGATTTTTCTGAAAAAAAGACAGGTGCCATCAATTATGATTCGGCGTGGGGAAATACTGCAGTCAGCATTGGTTCGACCCGCTTAGATGCAGAAGCAAGTGATGTTCATTTTATTATGAACGGCGGGCATATAACTTCGACGATGAATGGAAGAAAGATCGGTGCAACGCTCAATGTTTCCCAATATGGCGAAGCTGTTATCAGCGATTCGTGTTTTGACGGTCTTGTGCAGGTCAGTGGAAAGCTGACGATGAAAAGTGGTGAAATTGAAGGAGTAAGTCCGGTCGGCGTTTTGATAGTAGGTAACAATGGTGATTTTACAATGGAAGGCGGTTCGATCCGTAATGTAGACACAGACAGCGCGGCTTTCAAAGTAGCGGGAGTATCTGTGAACGGTACTAATTCCAGCGTGAAAATCAAAGGTGGGGATATTTCCTCTGTTAACGGATGCGCAGTATATGTAGTAAACAACAATTCCTCAAATATTGAAATCGGCGGAGATATAAAGTTGTTCTCGGAAAATGCAGCCCCTATTCAAATCGACTGTGACTATAAAACAAAACCGGAAGATGTATCTACACTGAAAATCAATTCCGGAACAGTGCTTGAAGGTGTAGATTATATCATCGAGATATCAGAGATGAATGGGGCAGTAAAAGATGAAAACACCAAAAATCTCAATATCCAAATCGGACAGGGCGTTTACATGAAATATGGGGCGGATATTCCATTTTACCACAACAGCTCCTATGTAACCTACCCGGAAGGGATGGTCTTGGATGTGGAACCGATCAGCGATGGAACATACGCGGGATATTACACGCTTACAAATAAAGAAGATTTAAAGCAGACTGTTGGGACCATCGAATACGGCTACCAGTATATGGGCGACCTGAATGTGACGCTTGAGAGTGCTAAGAGCATTTATGACGCAGGAAATGAAAGCGGGATGTATGACGATACGCTGTGGGAGGAATTTGTAAAAGCGTATGAAAGGGCGAGCCTGATCCCGGCAAATGAAAACGCAAACCAAAACGAGATCGACTATTTTACCAATTGGCTGGGCGGCGCGCAGATGGAGATGGTCAACAACGCGGAAAGTGGTCTGGACATTTCCAATCTGCCGGACGGAACTTATTCGGTGCAGATCGAGATGTGGCAAACGACAGAACTTAGGCTCTCTATGGCGAACGATGCGGTCGTCCATGATGCTACGCTCGTGGTGAAAGACGGAGTAGGAACGCTGGAAGTCGAATTCAAACCGTCTTTGCAGGCTGGTTACTGGGGCTCGCTGATGCGTTACTGGATTTATGACGGCAATACGCCGGATGAGGCCAAAGCGGATATGTTTGGCCCTGGAAATTCCCGTGCAGAAGTGTCGTATCTTTCATATGGTCATGTGAACATGTCAACAGGGGAAATCACTCCAATCACGGGTACTCCTTCTGAGCAGCCTGCCTTGGAGAACGATATCCGTCCTACCAAAATCAGCATATCTCTGCCGTATATGGGCAGCAGCAATAACTATAACAAGATTTACAGCCGTGTATCGGTAGACATGATGAGCGGAGAAGCGGGCGTAGGAGACCAAAATTGCATTTTGCTTATCAAATACAGCACACTGGAAGCCGTTGATGTACAGCCCACCCTTTCTTTAAGTGCCTATGAACTTTCCATGATGGCGGGCGATGAGGAAACCGTAACTGCTACCCTGAAGGGTGCAGACGGCTATGCTGTCACCAAATGGGAAAGCAGCAATTCTTCTGTTGCTGCTGTTGACAACGGTAAAATCACTGCAAAGGGCGAAGGCACCGCGACCATTACCGTGACTGCGACCAAATCCGGTGAAGCCGACCTCACCAAGACCATTTCTGTGACCGTCGCGCCTGCCGGCAGCGAAGCAGTGAAAGCGGAAACAACCGTGAACGGCAGTGCTGAAACAATTACTGTTTCCGGCGATTTCCTCACCAGCGGAGGATCCGACAATGTTGAAGTAAGCGGAGATACCGTTACGATTGACGCAGCATCCGCAGCATCCGGTATTACCTCCTCTAAGGTCATCATCCCGCAGAAAACTGCCGAGGCTCTTATGGGCAAAACCGTAGTTGTGAAAACCTCTGCCGGTTCCGTTACATTGGACAGCGCCCTGATTGCTCAGATTTCCAAAGTAAACGGCGGAGCAACATTAAGCATTTCCGAAGCATCGGTTCCGGTCGGACTTGGAACCTTCTCCTCTGCTTATGAACTGACCCTTGAGGATAAAAACGGCGATACAGTGGAATTCGGTGAAGGCAAAGCGACTGTAACGGTGACTTCCGAAGACGCAGTCAGCTATGCTTACTGCATTGCAAACGGCCAGCGTACAGAGCGCGTGGCAGTTTCCACCAGCGGGGATCAGGTGAGCTTCACCGTTTCCCACTTCTCTCTGTGGGCATTGAGCGACAGAGAGTATGAAACAGGCGGAGAAGCAGGCACTGGCTTCTTCTTGGAGGACGGCAACTACTATGTAGACATTGACCTTTGGAAATCAGATTCCAACGAAGCATCTATGGGCAATGTAGCCTTCAAGAACAACGGCAAAGCTTTGATCACTGTGAAGAACGGAAAGATTACAAGAGTACAGATCGGAACCAATCCTGTTGATATTGATCCGTACCACAGCGCCATCATCAAGTTTGAGCTGGCAGACGGAACGGCGGTAAGTATTGACGCAACAGGCGAACTGACTACTGTTCCTGCAAACAAGAATTACACCTATATTAAGCTGGTAAGCTTCAACCTTCCTGATTCGGCTCAGCCGGATATCAGCGACGCTATCACCTATGTGCCTGTAAACTTCTATGTGCCCGATACACCGATGGATGCGGCGGTAGGAGAAACACTGACAGCAAGATTGCGCTTTACCTGGAGTACGGCAACGAAAACCGATGATACATCCCTGAAGGTAGATGATACTTCGGCGGCAGGCGACAGCGATATTACCGGAGAGGAAATCGTAGATGTGAACCTGACAGATGAAACTACTGGAATCAAGCTGGAGACCAATTCCGGAATCCTTAGCGATAAAGCAGTTCTTTCAGTATCCAAACTGACACAGGGAGCTGACTACGATATTGCTCTGAAAGCGATGAACGGCGTAGAAGGCAGCTGGAGCCTTTACAAGATCACAACATTGGTAGAGGGTGTGGAAACGGCACCGCTTGGCTCTGTGCTTCTGTACATCCCGTGCGGTGAGGACGGACTGACACTGTACCGTGTGAATGCGGACGGAAGCAAGACTTTGGTAAAAGGTGAAGTGCAAAACGGCTACTATGTAGTCCGCACCACCAGTCTGGGGCTGTTCGCTATGGTAGGCGAAGTGACAGGAGGCGGCAATTCCGGTCAGAACCAAAACGGAGATACAACAATCCCGCAGACAGGAGACAGCACAAATGTACTTCCTTTTGCACTCCTCGCGCTGGCTTCTGGCGGCATGATCGGCGTTCTGTTTATCAGCAGAAAGCGTAAGACAGTGAAATAAAAAAGACTGCATATTGCATGTAAAAAAGCAATGGCCGGGTTGCCGAAATTCGGCGCCCGGCTGTTTGCTTTATCACGAAAAGGAGGCCTGCTTTATGATAAGCAGAAGAAAAAAGATTTTCTCCTTTGGTATTACAGCGGTGCTGCTTGTCGGACTTTTTCTCTTTTCCGTCAATACCGGCAGTTTAAAGGTGACACCTCTGGAACTTTTCAAAGGACTGTTTGTTGCATACAACGAAAACGTGGCGACCATATTTGATCTGCGTTTTCCCCGTATTTTTATCGCAATGTTCGGCGGAGCTGCCATGGCAGTTTCCGGCGTGCTTTTACAGGCTGTGATGAAAAACCCGCTGGCTGATCCGGGAATTATCGGTATCAGCTCAGGAGCCAGCCTTGTAGCGGTGCTGATTACCGCATTTTTCCCGGCGTTATACTTCTTTACGCCCCTGTTTGCGTTTTTGGGCGGTATGATCGCATTTTTACTGGTGTATTCTCTCTCCTGGAAGGGTGGGCTATCCCCCCTGCGCATCATTCTGGTGGGTGTAGCGGTCAATGCCATGTTTACCGGACTGATGAGCGCGTTTAACTCCGGAACAGGAAGCAATTATTCGGGGGTTGCCAGCATCGTAAATGCCAATATCACCATGAAGACCTGGGATGATCTGCAAACTTTATTATTGTACGGCGTAGTAGGATTGATCGCTTCGTTCTTCGTGCTCGGTCAGTGTAATCTGCTGGCTCTGGAAGACAAGACAGCAAGAAGCCTCGGCGTCAATGTCAATAAAAGCCGTATCGTGATTTCGGTTATTGCAGTACTGTTGGCGGGCATTTCTACGGCGGTGATCGGTCCCATCAGCTTTTTAGGATTGATCGTACCACATATTGCAAGGCTTTTGGTAGGAAGCAATCATAAAATATTGGTTCCTTATACGATCCTGCTGGGTGCTTTTACTCTGCTTTTAGCGGATACGGTTGGGCGTACCATTGCAGCGCCTTATGAAATCAGCGCTTCGGTCATTATGTCCGTGGTAGGAGGCCCGTTCTTTATTATTCTGCTGAGGAGGGCAAGACAAA
>OBYM01001155.1_pt1 | contig 12052 bp, 10 predicted proteins | sample 1538191 | NCBI WGS metagenome assembly OBYM01 (sample SAMEA2580165, study PRJEB22360) | human gut metagenome | biome: human gut; feature: human-associated habitat; material: faeces | place: Denmark | collected 2008/2010 | reverse complement strand
CGGGATCCTGGCCGTGGTGCTGCTGCATGTGGGCTTGGTGGCCGACCGGCTGCTGCCGCCGCTGGCCGCACTGGACCCGGATGCCGCCCCGGCGGCCTTCTACGCCGCCAATCTGCTGCTGTATGCCGCCAGCCTGGTGGTGAGCTTCCCGGTCCTGCGCGACGGCCTGAACGGCCTGCGGGGCCGCCCCTCGGCAGAGACGATGCCCGCACTGGCCGCTGTGGCGGCGCTGCTGCAGGCCGTCACGGCCCTGCTCACGGCCAACTCCTACCGCACCACCGAGGGCCTGTCCATCCTCACCGGCGTTGCAGCCCTGGGGCTGTTCCTGGCGCTGCTGGGCAGCCGGGTGATGCTGTCTGCCGTGCGCGGCGGCTATGAACTGCTGAGCGAAGCCACCGACCTGCAGGGAGCGTATCGCACCCGGGACAAGGACCTGATCCGGGCACTGGCACGGGATCTGGAACAGAAGGACCCCTGGGTGCTGCTGAGCCGCCCCCGGACGGCGGACGAAGGCTTTGTGGCACAGAGCCTGGACGAGCGCGCCGGGGAACGCCGTGCACAGAAGAACGGGTACATCCTGCTGGGCGTGGCCCTGCTCAGCGCCCTGCTGTGTCTGGTGGTAGGCCGTGACGTGAAGCTGGCCGCTGCCGCCCTGACGGCGGTGCTGTGCATGGGCGCACCCCTGTCCTCCACCCTCATCGCCGGTATGGCCGCGCTGCGCCTGCAGCGTGCCGCCGGTGCCGTGGGGGCCGTGGTGCCCGGCTGGGCGGCCATTCAGGAACTGGGCGGCATCGACACCCTTCAGGTGGATGCCGAGGACCTGTTTGCCGCCGACAGCGTGGTGCTGGAGGATATCCGCATCTTCAAGGGCGGCCGCATCGACCGCGCCATCCTGTACGCGGCCAGCGTGCTCAACCAGAGCGGCGGTACTCTGCAGGGGCTGTTCCGTCAGATCATTGAGGACCGCACCGACATCCTGTTTCCGGTCAAGGATCTGGAGATCCACCGCGGGCTGGGCTTTGCCGCCTGGTGCGACAACAACCACATCCAGATCGGCACCCGCCGTTTCCTGGAGCAGGAGGGCGTGGCCCTGCCGGACGAGGACTACGAGAACCAGCACTCCAAAAACGGGGAGCTACAGATCCTGTATCTGGCGGTGTCCGGCAACGTGCATGCCATGTTCGTGATCCGCTATGTGGGCGGCCGCAACATCGCCCGCAGCCTTGCCGCCCTGCAGCAGGAGAACATCCGTCTGCTGGTCACCAGTCTGGACCCCAGCCTGACCGCAAAGCACATCACCGAGGCCTACCGCCTGCCGGAGGGCATGGTCACCCTGCTGGATCAGGAGCAGTGCGCCGCCCTCGAGGCCGCCCCGGCCGAGGATGCGCCCTGCTGCATGTACCATCAGAAAGGCTTTGCCAGCCTGACCGGCGGCCTGCGTGCAGCCGACAAGGCCCAGAACGCCGAGACCACGGCCACCACGGTGCAGATGGTGTCGGTGCTGTTCTCAGTGGCCATTGCGGTGCTGCTCACCAGCGCCCGCAGCATCTGGCAGCTGCCGGTGACCTATGTGCTGATGTATCAGGCGGCATGGAGCGCCCTGAGCATCGCCGTGTGCGCCCTGAAACAGCATAACTGAAAATGATTCTCAAAATAAATAGGAATGATTCTTGATTTTCTTCACCGTTTGTGGTATACTCTGTTCAGAGACAAGAACCTGAAGCCCCGCAGTGGGGCTGCCGATACAGACACCGAAGAACAAAAGGAGAAGAGAGTATGGAACTCAAGGGTACCAAGACCGAGAAAAACCTGTGGGAAGCCTTTGCAGGCGAGAGCCAGGCACGCAACAAGTACACCTACTTTGCCAGCATGGCCAAGAAGGAAGGCTATGAGCAGCTGGCTGCCATCTTTGAGGAGACCGCCGGCAACGAGAAGGAGCATGCCAAGATCTGGTTCAAGCTGCTGTGCGGCGGTGCCATCCCCGACACGCTCACCTGCCTGGACATGGCCGCCGGCGGCGAGCACGACGAGTGGACCGAGATGTACCCCCGCATGGCCAAGGAGGCCAAGGAAGAGGGCTTCAACCAGATCGCAGCCCTGTTCACCATGGTGGCACAGATCGAGAAGGAGCACGAGGAGCGCTACCGCGCCCTGGCCGAGAACCTGAAGAACCAGAAGGTGTTCGCCCGCGAAGAGCAGCAGCTGTGGCAGTGCCGGAACTGCGGCTACACCTTCATCGGCAAGTCGGCTCCGCTCAAGTGCCCGGTGTGCGCACACCCCCAGAGCTACTTTGAGCTGAAGAAGATCAATTACTGATGTGACCCACCCCAGAGGGACGACGGCAGTCGTCCCTCTTTTGCTGTTCAGAGCAGCGGCCGTTCCGGCAGAAAGATCATTGTCCCGCGGGAAGAATAGATCAGCCGCTGCACGGCGCAGCCGTACAACAGAAACAGCACCGCCAGCACCAGCGCGGCCAGCAGCAGCCCGCGCAGCCAGTGCCGGTGCCGTGGGCGGAAGGAACGGTGTGCTCCGGGCCGGTATCGCATGGTCTGCGCCTCCTTTTTTGCATTTGCCCATCCTATGCAGGGCCGCAGACGATTGTGCAGGCGGGGCCGCTGTGGTATCATAACAAGAGAACCATCTGAGCTGAAGGAGTTTTTATGCTGACCATCACCTTACTGGGCACGGCCGCCACCATGCCGCTGCCGGACCGCGCCCTCAGTACGGCCTTTGCAGCCTGCGGCGGCCACGGCCTGCTGTTCGACTGCGGCGAGGGCACCCAGGCGGCGGCCCGCCGTGCCGGGGTCAACCTGATGCGTGCGGACGCCGTCTGTCTGACCCATTATCACGGCGACCACATCTTCGGCCTGCCGGGTCTGCTGCAGACGCTGGGGGCCCAGGGCCGCACCCGGCCGCTGCTGCTGGTGGGGCCGAAAGGGCTTGCCGGCATCTGGAGCGCCGTGCGTGCCCTCACCGGGCCGCTGCCCTATGCCGTGCGCCTGCAGGAAGCAGACGGGCTGCTGGCACTGGATGCGCTGTCGGAGGGCTGGCCGGCGGGTGCTGTGCTACGCCCCTTTGCCACCCGGCACCGGGTGCCCAGCGTGGGTTATCGGTTGGAGCTGCCCCGGGCAGGCCGGTTCGACCCGGCCCGGGCCCGGGCGCTGGGGGTGCCGGTGCAGCAATGGAAACTTCTGCAGCAGGGGCAGAGCGTTCTCGTGAAAGGCCGCACCGTGGCCCCGGCGGAGGTGCTGGGCGCGCCGCGCCGGGGGCTGAGCATGGTATTCTCCGGCGACACGGCCCCCTGCGCCGCGCTGGAGCAGGCCGCACAGGGCGCTGACCTGCTGATTTGCGACGCCACCTATGCGCTTCCGGAACAGGAAGCCCAGGCAGCTCAGTGGGGGCACAGCACCTTTGGGCAGAGCGCCGCGTTGGCGGCCCGCGCCGGGGCGCATCGCCTCTGGCTGACCCACTATTCCCCCATGATCACCGACCCGGAAGCAGATCTGCCCCAGGCGCAGAGCATCTTCCCGGCGGCAGTGTGCGGCGCAGACGGGATGCAGATCACCCTGCAGTACGAGGAGGCGTGACCCATGCAAAACATCCGATTGGACGCCGGTGCGGCGGCTCTGCTGGCCCGGCTGCACGGGGCCGGATATGCGGCCTACGCGGTGGGCGGCTGCGTGCGGGACAGTCTGCTGGGGCGCACTCCGCAGGACTGGGACCTTTGCACCAGTGCCCGGCCGGAGCAGGTGCTGGCATTGTTCGGGGAGGGGCAGTGCATCCCCACCGGGCTGCAGCACGGCACCGTGACCATCAAGTACGGCGGCCAGCTGTACGAGACCACGACCTTCCGCACCGAGGGGGCCTATACCGACGGCCGCCACCCGGACGAGGTACACTTTGTGCCGGATGTGCGGCAGGACCTGGCCCGGCGGGACTTTACCATCAATGCCATGGCCTACAACGATGCCGAGGGGCTCATCGACCCCTTTGGAGGGCAGCAGGACCTGCAGCAGGGCATCCTGCGGGCCGTGGGCGACCCCGCCACCCGCTTTGAAGAGGATGCCCTGCGCATCCTGCGGCTGTACCGGTTCGCGGCGCGGTTCGGCTTTGCCATCGACCCGCCCACCGGGCAGGCGGCCCGGGCACTGTGTGCCCATCTGGACTGCGTGTCGGTGGAGCGGATCGAAGAAGAGCTGTCTAAATTGCTGGCAGCACCCGCCCCGGCGGCATATCTTGACGAAAAAATACTGAAAGTTATTATTCCGGAGCTTTCCGCCCCGGCATTGCAGGCCGCAAAGCCGGTGGTGGATGCCTGCCCGGCGGGCACAGAGGACCTGCCCGTGCGGTGGGCCGCATTGCTGATGAGCCTTGGCGAGGACGGCACCCGCAAGGCCCTGAAACGCCTGCGCTGCTCCAATGCCCTGATCGAAGAAACGGCGGTGCTGGTGAGAGGGATGGGCGGGAGCGGTGGAAGATTCCTCCTCGGACACGAGAAGGGCCATTCCATCACCCTCCCTACTGCCTGCGGCAGCAGGGTCCCTCCCCAGCGGACGGTCCTTGGAGAAACTTCCACCGCTCCCGGACAAGCTCCCGCTGCCCACGATACGGCCATCCGCATCCGGAAACTGCTGGGCCGGTACGATCTGCACACCGTACAGCGGCTGGCGGCGCTGGGCGCTGCTATGGAGCCGGAACGGGCGGCTGATTTTGCCGCGCAGGCAGAATTGGCCGCACAGCTGGACGCCGACGGCGTGTGCTGCCGGGTCAGCCAGCTGGCCGTGAACGGCCGCGACCTGATGGCGGCGGGCATCCCGGCAGGGCCCGGCCTGCGCAGGACGCTGGAAGCCCTGCTGGATGCCGTTGTCCGGGGGCAGCTGCCTAACGAGCGGCAGCGCCTGCTGGACGCTGTAAGAGAAAATTCTGCGTCTTGACAACTGGTTTTTGCCGCGTTACTATTATACTACTATTTTAGTGTGTTGAACACGCCAAAGGAGAAGCTATGACCACACAGAACTCTGCACCCCGGCCCCCGCGCGCCCTCATTGCCATGAGCGGCGGCGTGGACAGCTCGGTGGCTGCCTGGCTGATGCAGCGGGACGGGTACGACTGCACCGGCATCACCATGCGCCTGACCCACAACGAGATGCTGGGGCAGTCCGGTTTCCACACCTGCTGCTCGGAAAAGGACATCGAGGACGCCGCCGAGGTGGCCTTTGCCCTGGATATCCCTTACGAGGTGCTGGACTTCACCGCCGACTTCCGGGAACAGATCATCGAGAAGTTTGTCCGGGTGTATGAGGCCGGCGGCACCCCAAACCCCTGCATTGATTGTAATAAATACATGAAGTTCAACCATCTGTTGAACTGGGCGCAGGCCCACGGCATGGAATATGTGGTCACCGGCCACTATGCCCGGGTGGAACAGGACCCGGACACCGGCCGCTGGCTGCTCAAAAAGGGGCTGGATGAGGGCAAGGATCAGAGCTATGTGCTGTACAACCTCACCCAGCAGCAATTGGCTCATGTGCGCCTGCCGCTGGGGGCCCTGCACAAGACCGAGGTGCGTGCCATCGCCGAGCAGCATCATTTCATCAATGCCCGCAAACACGACAGCCAGGACATCTGCTTTGTGCCCGACGGCGACTATGCCCGCTTTATGGAGGGCTTTACCGGCAAGCACTACCCCGCCGGTGATTTTCTGGACGAGAGCGGCAAGGTGGTGGGCACCCACAACGGTGCGGTGCGTTACACGCTGGGCCAGCGCAAGGGCCTTGGGCTGGCACTGGGGGCCCCGGTGTACGTCTGCGGCAAGGACATGCAGGCCAACACGGTTACCGTCGGCCCGGAGAGTGCTTTGTTCGACCGTATCGTCTATGCGGAGGATGTGAACTGGATCGCCATCCCGGAGCTGAAAGAGCCTCTGCGGGTCACGGCCCGCACCCGCTACCACCAGACCGAGCAGGCCGCCACCGTTTACCCGGCGGAAAACGGCTTCCGGCTGGAGTTTGAGCAGCCCCAGCGCGCCCCCACGCCCGGCCAGTCGGTGGTGCTGTATCAGGGGGATGTGGTGCTGGGCGGCGGCATCATTACGAGAGTGGAAAAGTAACAAGGAGACAAAACGCAATGCAAGATCAGTATTCCCGCACCCAGCTGCTGCTGGGCGCAGAGGCAATGGAAAAGCTGCACAATTCCCGCGTGGCCGTGTTCGGCATCGGCGGTGTGGGCGGCTACACGGTGGAGGCACTGGCCCGCAGCGGTATGGGCGCACTGGACCTCATCGACGATGATAAGGTCTGCCTGACCAACCTCAACCGCCAGATCATTGCCACCCGCAAGACCGTGGGCAAATTCAAGGTGGATGTGGCCGAGGAGCGCGTCCACGACATTGACCCGGACATCAAGGTCACTACCTACAAGACCTTCTTCGGCCCGGAGACCCAGGACAGCTTCGACTTCTCCCAGTTCGACTATGTGGTGGACGCCATCGACACCGTCACCGGCAAGCTGGCTCTGGTGATGAAGTGCAAGGAAGCCGGGGTGCCCATCATCTGCTCCATGGGCGCCGGCAACAAGATGGATCCCACCCGCTTTGAGGTGACCGACATCTACAAGACCTCGGTCTGTCCGCTGGCCAAGGTGATGCGCACCGAGTGCCGCAAGCGCAAGATCAAGCACCTGAAAGTGGTCTACTCCAAGGAGCCCGCCATGACCCCCATCGAGGACGACTCCATCAGCTGCAAGAACCACTGCATCTGCCCCCCGGGCACCCAGCGCAAGTGCACTGTGCGCCGTGCAGTGCCGGGCTCCAACGCCTTTGTGCCCTCGGTGGCAGGGCTGATCATTGCCGGGGAGGTCGTCAAGGATCTGGTGGGCTTTGTGCCCATGAAGGGCTGATCTCCGTTTCCAGAACATAAAATGCACAAGAAAAAATCCCGTCTGAACTGCTTCGGACGGGATTTTTGTGGCGCTTGTCAAGGGGCGGCACAAACCGCACCCGCAGCAAAAAGCCCCGCCGACAGAGGGAAAGGTGTCAACGGGGCTTGCGGGAATGTCGTTATTCAGGAACGGTCAGAAAGCGGCTCAGTCGTCGGCGCTCTCATCCAGGTTGCCCAGCTTCTTGGCCTGCTCCACCACGGCGGGCACCAGCATTTCGGGCAGGATCTCGTAGCGGGCAAACTCGGTGGTGAACCAGCCGCGGCCCTGGGTGGTCTGCCGGATGAAGGTGGTAAAGTTTGCAAGCTCTGCCAGCGGCACTTCGGCGATGATGGTCTGCAGGCCGTCCTCGTCGGGCTCCATGCCCAGCACGCGGCCGCGGCGCTTGGTCACATCGCCCATGATGTCACCGGTGTTGTCGTTGGGGACATGGGCCTTCAGGGTGTGGATGGGCTCCAGAATGACCGGCCCGGCCTCCGGCATGGCGGCCTTGTAGGCCAGTTTGGCGGCCATGATAAAGGCCATCTCGGAGCTGTCCACGGGGTGGTAGCTGCCGTCCAGCAGGGTGGCCTTCAGGCCCACCACGGGGTAACCGGCCAGCACGCCCTTTTCGGCGGCCAGGCGCACGCCCTTTTCCACGGCGGGGAAGAAGTTCTTGGGCACGCTGCCGCCGAACACCTTTTCCTCAAACACCACCTGCTCGCTGTCGCAGGGCTCAAAGTTGATGATGACGTCACCGAACTGGCCGTGGCCACCGGTCTGCTTCTTGTGGCGGCCCTGTTTCTGGCAGGCCTTGCGGATGGACTCACGATAGGCGATGCGGGGAGCTTCCAGGCCGATCTCCACGCCGAACTTGTTCTTCAGCTTGGCCTTGACCACGTCCAGATGCTGCTCGCCCAGGCCGCCGATCACCTGCTGATGGGTCTCGGCGTTGTTCTGGTAGCTCAGGGTGGGGTCCTCTTCCATCAGGCGGGCCAGCGCGCTGCTGATCTTGCCCTCGTCGCCCTTTTTGGCCACGGTGACGGCCATGAACAGGCTGGGCTGCGGGAACACGGGGGCGGGCAGCTTCACCACGCGGGAAGCGTCGCACAGGGTGTCGCCGGTCCTGGCGGTCACCAGCTTGGCCACTGCACCGATGTCACCGGCACCGATGCCGTCGGCGTCCACCTGCTTCTTGCCGATGACGGTGAGGGGCTTGCCGATCTTTTCCGGCTCGCCGGTGCGGGCGTTGACCAGCGGCTCGCCGGCGGTCACCTTGCCGCTGACCACACGCAGGTAGCTCAGTTTGCCCACGAACGGGTCGGCCACGGTCTTGAACACATAGGCGGCGGTGGGCTCTGCCTCGGTGCAGTGGAGCTCCACGGGCTCGCCGTTGGCATCCTCGGCCAGGGTAGCACCGTCGTGCTCCGGGCTGGGCAGCAGCTTGTGCATGTTGAACAGCAGCATGTCCAGAGCCTGCTGGTTCACAGCACTGCCGCAGAACACAGGGGTGATCAGGCCGTCCTTGACGCCCTTGCGCATGCCTTCCACGATCTCCTCGGTGGTGAAGGGCTCGCCGCCGAAGAACTTTTCCATCAGCTCGTCGTCGGTCTCGGCAATGGCCTCGCTCATGGCCTCGATCAGGCCCTGGAAGCGGTGGCCGATGTCCGGCAGGTCCACCTGGATCTGCTTGCCGCTCTCGTACTTGAAGGCTTTCTGGCTGAACAGGTTGATGTACACGGGGGTGCCGTCGTCCAGCTTGGCGGGCACCACGCAGGGGCAGACGGTGGAGCCGAACTTGATCTTCATGTCCTCCAGGATCTTGAAGTAGTTGGCGTTCTCCAGGTCGCACTTGGAAACAAAGACCATGGTGGCCTTGTGGTTCTTGCGGGCCAGCTGGAAGGCTTTTTCGGCACCCACGGTGACGCCGCTGCGGCCGGACACCACCACCAGCACGCTCTCGGCGGCGCGGATGCCCTCGTATTCACCGGCCTCGAAGTCGAACAGGCCCGGGGCGTCGATCAGGTTGTACTTGATGCCCTCGTACTCCACCGGCACCACGGATGCCGACAGGCTGGCCTTGCGCTTTGCTTCCTCAGGGTCAAAGTCCGAAATCGTGGTGCCGTCCTCGACTCGGCCCATACGCTCGGCAGCGCCCGAAAAATAGACCAGCGCCTCGGTGAGCGTGGTCTTGCCGCTGCCGGCATGACCGGCAATCAGGATATTGCGGATGTTGTTGCTTGCGTATTTCATATCGGTTTTTCCCTCATTTCCGCCGCACGGAGCATTCTCTCCGCTTTTGTGGCATATTTTACAAAGATAATACCACACTCAAAACGATTTTTAAATATTCCGTTTGAAATTTCGGGCGAATCCGCCGCCAAACTTCACGGCCCTGTTTTGTGCAAATTGACATTGCGGGGGCCGGCTGCCCGCAAAACACAAAAAGGGCCCGCCGCACGGACAACATGCAACAGGTCCCTTTTCTCCAAAGCTATTTTATGTTATACTGATTGTGCCGCATCCAAGCGGCAAAGGTGCTGTCTGTATCTACAGGTGGTCATGCTCCTTCCGGCAGTGCGCCAGAGGGGCCAAAAATTCTTTTGCTTCCCCTGACGCGCAAAGCGGAAAGGGGGGATGCTTCATGACGTTTGAACAGGTCGTACTGCTGCTCACGCTGCTTGGCGGGGCAATTTACGCCACCTTTGAGATTACATGGAAGATTTCCAACGGCAAAAAGAAATGACCGCCCAAGCCGTCCAAAGCAAGCGGTCATTCTTTTGACTTAACGCCAAGGAGGAGCTGACCATACGGGCAGCACCTTTTCTATCGTCAGTATAGTGCATTTTGTCGGGTTTGTCAAGCGGCAGGCCCGTTTCGATCAGAAGGAGGTTTTTCCGCGATGAAACGCAGCGATTACATCAACTGGGACGAATATTTCATGGGCATTGCCCTGCTCACGGCCATGCGCTCCAAGGACCCCAACAGTCAGGTGGGTGCGTGCATCGTCAGCCCGGAAAACAAGATCCTCTCCCTGGGCTACAACGGGATGCCCATGGGCTGCAGCGACGACGAGATGCCCTGGGAGCGGGAGGGGGAACCCCTGCACACCAAGTATATGTACGTCTGCCACGCGGAGCTCAACGCCATCCTCAACAGCGCCCACAACAACCTCAAGGGCGCGCGGGTGTATGTGACCCTCTTCCCCTGCAACGAGTGCACCAAGGCCATCATCCAGTCCGGCATTGCCGAGGTGGTGTATTACGGCGACAAGTACCACGACAGCGATTCCAGCATCGCGGCACGGTTCATGTTCCAGAAGGCGGGCGTGAAGCTGACCCCCTACACCCCCAGCGGCCGCAAAGCCGAGCTGGAACTGTAACGCCCTTTCCCTCTTGACCTTGCCGGGGCAACGTACTATAATAGGATCATAGTTCGCATAAATATTCATAAATATTTGCATAGAGAGGGAAATATACAATGAGCCTGAAAAATCGCAGCTTCCTGAAACTATTGGACTATACCCCCGCCGAGATCGAACAGCTGCTCGACCTGGCCGCAGACCTCAAGGCCAAAAAGAAGGCCGGCATCGCCCACGACCGGCTCCACGGCAAGAACATTGCCCTGATCTTTGAAAAGACCTCCACCCGCACCCGCTGCAGCTTTGAAGTGGCCGCCCACGACCTGGGCATGCAGGTGACGTATCTGGACCCGTCGGGCAGCCAGATCGGCAAAAAGGAGTCCATCGCCGACACCGCCCGGGTGCTGGGCCGCATGTTTGACGGCATCGAGTACCGCGGCTACGGCCAGCAGATCGTGGAGGACCTGGCCCACTACGCCGGGGTGCCGGTGTGGAACGGCCTGACCAACGAGTTCCACCCCACCCAGATCCTGGCCGACTTCCTCACCATCCGGGAGCACTTCGGCAAGCTGAAGGGCATCCACTTCGTCTACTTCGGCGACGCCCGTTACAACATGGGCAACAGCCTGATGGTGGGCTGCGCCAAGATGGGCCTGCACTTCACCGCCTGCGCACCCAAGAAGTACCAGCCGGACCCGGAACTGGTAGCCCAGTGCCAGGCCATTGCCGCCCAGACCGGTGCCACCATCTCCTTTGAAGAAGACCCCGCCAAGGCCGCCAAGGCCGCCGACGTGCTGTACACCGACGTCTGGGTGTCCATGGGCGAGCCGGTGGAGGTGTGGGCCGAGCGCATCCACGACCTGGCACCGTACCAGATCAACCAGCAGCTGATGGACATCGCAGGGCCCAAGGCGGTGTTCATGCACTGCCTGCCCGCCTACCACGACCACAAGACCACCGTGGGCAAGGAGATGGGCGAGCGCTTTGGCCGCGACGCCATGGAGGTGACCGACGAAGTGTTTGAAGGCCCCCAGAGCATCGTGTTCGACGAGGCCGAGAACCGCATGCACACCATCAAGGCCGTGATGGCCGCCACCCTGGGCTACGAGGGCTGATCCCTGAAAAACAACAGCACCCGCATTGGGCCGGACCGGCCTGCTGCGGGTGTTTTTTTGCCCTTGCGCCGGGCGGCGCATCCGGTATAATAGAAGCAAAGACCTTCGAGGGGCTCTAAGGTTTGCCCCGGCGGAGGTGACTACAGGCCAAAGGAGCACGGTGCCATGCGTTATACCATCAGTGAAATGGCGGCGCTGCTGGGTGTTACCACCCACACGCTGCGCTACTACGAGAAGATGGGCCTTATCCAGCCCGAAGTGAACCGGGAGACCGGCTACCGCTATTATACGGTCACCGACACCCGGCGGTTCAACCTGTGCCGGGAGCTGCGGGCGGCAGGCTTTACGCTGGAGGAATGCAAGGACTTTCTCGACGAACCTTCCACCGCCGTGACGGATGCCATGCTCGACCGGCAGATCCGGCAGCTGGAGCGCCGGCAGGTGCTCAACCGGATGAGCATCCGCTTTTTGCAAAATACGCGGGAGTATTACCACACGCTGGAGCAGGACGCCGGGCGGGTGTGGGTGCAGAACTTCCCGGAAATGTGGCGGCTGGTGCTCTCGCAGGAGGAAGAAGCCCGCAATGACCCCGCCCTGCAGGCCGAAAAGGCCGAGTGGCTGGAGTGCATGCCGGCGGTGCACTGGGTCAGCCGCGTGCCCA
>OBYM01001153.1_pt1 | contig 12064 bp, 12 predicted proteins | sample 1538191 | NCBI WGS metagenome assembly OBYM01 (sample SAMEA2580165, study PRJEB22360) | human gut metagenome | biome: human gut; feature: human-associated habitat; material: faeces | place: Denmark | collected 2008/2010 | reverse complement strand
TTTCAATGTCCCTGTGCCCTCTCGTCGAGTGCTCATCTATAATACCATCTATCCTCTACCTTTGCAAGTCTTTTTTTTACTTTTTTTCGTTTTTTTGTTTTTTGATGGTTTAATCATCACTTTTTTCTTAGAAAATAAACATCTTTTCCTTTAAAACATTCAATTTTCTTATTTATAATATAAATTTACTTACAAATTTCCTGACTATCTAAAATAATTGTTACTGGTCCATCATTAATAAGTGAAACTTTCATATCAGCCCCAAATACACCAGTCTGCAACTCAATCCCGTGTTCTTTAATTTTTTCATTAAAATAATCATACAATGGTATAGCATATTCAGGTTTTGCAGCATGAATAAAACTAGGTCTTCTTCCCTTTTTACAATCCGCATACAATGTAAACTGAGAAATAGATAAAATACTCCCATGAACATCTTGCAAAGATAGATTCATTTTCCCATTTTCATCTTCAAAAACGCGTAAGCCAATCATCTTATCAACAATCTTATCGACAATTTCTTTTGTATCATCTTGACAAAAACCTACCAAAACCATAAATCCTTTTTGAATTTGTCCATATACACTCCCATCAATTGTAACACTGCTTTCTTTAACTCTTTGAACGACAACTTTCATTATATCCTCCATTTTCCTGTATCTCCATTAATGAGATACAAACCCTATAATCAAAACCCAATTTTGCATTAATTCAAATCAATTGAGTACATTTCTCTATAAAATATTTTTAGTATCAATATTCACAACAAATTTCATTTTCGCATTTTTCACCTATCCATATATCTTGAAAAATGCTATAATCATTATATCAAAATCATAGAAAAAGGAAAGATTTTATGGCAACAACTTTAGCACATCGTATGCGTCCAACATCTTTAAAAGATGTTCTTGGTCAAAAACATATAGTCGGAGAAAATGCTTTATTTTCTCAATTTGTTAAAAAGAAACATCCTATGTCGACTATTCTTTATGGTCCACCTGGATGCGGAAAGACAACAATTGCATCAGCTCTAGCTAACGATTTAAATATTCCATATCGCCTTTTTAATGCTTCCACTGGAAACAAAAAAGAAATGGATATAATCATTGAAGAAGCAAAACTTTCCGGTGAACTCTTTGTCATTATTGATGAAGTTCATCGTCTTAATAAAGATAAACAAGATCACCTTTTACCCCATATTGAAAATGGATTACTTATTATTGCTGGATGTACAACAGCAAATCCATATCATTCTATCAATCCTGCCATTCGTTCGCGTTGTCAGATAGTAGAAGTTAAACCTTTAAGTCAAGACGATATTATTCTTGGATTAAACCGTGCTTTAACTGCAGAAAATGGTTTGAATAATGCATATCAAGTTGAAGATGGTGTCTTATCATATATTGCTCAATTAAGTAGTGGTGATATTCGTTATGCTTATAACTGCTTAGAAATCAGCACCATTCTTTCTGAGGATTCACTTATTACTTTAGATACTGTTCAAAAATCTTTATTTAAGGCTAATGCTCAATTTGATAAAGATGAAGATCAATATTATGATACATTAAGTGGTTTACAAAAATCTATACGTGGTAGTGACCCTAATGGTGCAATGTACTATCTAGGAAAATTAATAGAAGCTGGTGACATAGAATCTTTAGAAAGAAGAGTTATTACAACAGCATATGAGGATATAGGTTTAGCTAATCCAAATGCCTGCATGCGTACTGTCATCGCTTTTCAGGCAGCTAAAGTTATTGGCTTCCCTGAAGCACGCATTCCTATCGCAAGCGCTATTATTGATTTATGCCTATCACCAAAATCGAAGTCATCTGAAGCGGCTATTGATGCTGCTTTAGCATCTTTAGCTAAACATCCTTATCCAGCACCAAACTATTTACGATTAACACCTGTAGGACTTGAAGAAGATGAAAAATATAATTATAATCGTCCTGAACTTTGGGAATATATTCAATATCTTCCTGACCCAATCAAAAAAGAACAATTTTATATTCCATGGATGACAAGTTCTTATGAAAAAGCACTTGCTGAAAACTATCGTCGTATACTTAAGCACGGAAGAACTCATCACCTTAAAGAACTTAACAAAAAATAAAAACATCTATCGTTTTATCATCAATCAAAACAATAGATGTTTTTTTATTTTCTTAATTTGTATACTTTGCTACTATTTCATTCATCTGATTCCATTTCTTTTCCATATCTGACACCAGTTTTAATTGAGTACGACAACGAACTAAATTATGTGTTGGATATTGAATCTTAAAATAAGTATCACCTTGCAAATAGTCAGTCAAAAAGCGCATTCCACATTCAAATGTCATCACTTTTGCCCCAATAGGAAGAGCTTTAATTTCAGATAATGTCAATTTCCCTTGACAACCTTCAAGAAATCCTTTTGTATATATTTCAAATAAATGCATGTCACACTCAACTTTTGATAAATCTTTTTCATCTTCTAAAGCAGTGCTTGCACCAAAACGAATAGAATCACCAAAATCATTAACAACCAACCCAGGCATCACTGTATCTAAATCAATTATACAAATGCCCTCATGTGTCTTATCATCAATCAAAATATTATTTAATTTTGTATCATTATGAGTTACACGTAATGGAAGTTCCCCGTTTTCTTGCATTTCTGTTAATATATTTGCTATATCTTCTCTTTGTAAAATAAATTGAATCTCATCTTGCACATCTTTTGCACGATGCATTTTATCTTCTTCTACTGCTGTTTTAAACACTTCAAATCTAGCTTTTGTATTATGAAAATCAGCAATTGTTTCATGTAAAGTGCTCGCAGGATAATCACTCAGTAAGTTTTGAAACTTTCCAAAAGCTAAACCACTTTGATAAAAGTCTTCTTCTGTTCTGACTTCATCATAACCCGTTGCCCCAACAATAAAATGATAGGCACGCCAGTAATCGCCATCACTATCTTTACAATAAGGTTTTCCATCTTTTGCCAAAATAACAGTAAGTGTTTCTCTTTCTGGATCTCCACCATTCTCAATAATCTTTTTTCTTAAAAACGCTGTAACATTTAAAATATTTTCCATTAATTGTTCAGGATTTATAAAAATTTTTGTATTCATGCGTTGTAAAATAACAGGAACAATGCCCATATGTTTTATTTTAAATTTAACTAAATAAGTATCATTAATATGTCCACTACCAAATGGTTCTATTGTAAATAATTCGCCTGAAAAATCAAATTGGTTTATGACTTCTTTTACTTTCAAATGATTATTCATCATAAATACCCCACAACTTTTGAGGATATAAGCCCTGCTTTTTCATACGTTGAATTGCTTCTTCCACAACTGGCTTATCAGCTTTATATGTGACACCATACCATTTAGCAGGTGATTTTAAAACTTGTACAGTTGCCTTTTTTTCCTGCAATAATCTACTCACAACATCAGGAATAAAATATTCACATTTCAATGGGTTATCTTTTAAATTCTGATCTAAAAATGTTGGAAATCCCTGAGCAATTTCTTCAATGATTTTTTGACTAAATCCCCATAAATTCATAGAAACAATTGTTCCTTTAGGCACTGCAAACCATTGGTCATCCTCCTGATACATTGCACCATTTAAATCAGCTTTAATTTTTGTGCGCTCAGTAATGCTACATAAATAATTTTGTTCATCAACTTCACAAATTCCTCGTGCTACTGTTCCATTTTCAGTCAGCGTATTTTCAATACAGTAACCTACCATAGCCAAACGATACAATTCATCATCTTGATGACCAGCCAAATAATTATAAATCATTTGAAAAGATTCAAAGCCATAGTAATCATCCGCATTGATCACTGCAAAAGGTCCATGAATCCATTGACGACAACAATAAAGTGCATGTGCTGTTCCCCATGGTTTATAACGTCCATCAGGCACCTGATACCCTTCTGGCAAATCATCAATCTGTTGAAAAGCATAATGAACATGCATTATATTTTCTATACGTTTACCAATCGTATTTTTGAAAATGTCTTCATTTTCTTTTTTAATGACAAAAACAACTGTATCAAATCCTGCTCTTTTGGCATCAAAAAGAGAAAAGTCAATAATAATATGTCCATCTTGGTCAACAGGATCTATTTGTTTCAATCCACCATATCTACTTCCCAATCCTGCAGCCATAATGACAAGAACTGGTTTTTCCATGTATTATTCTCCTCTCTTAAATTTCTACCCATCTTAATTCCATTGGTTCTAAATCTAATGTTTCTACTTTTTCACCATGAATATATAAATCCGTTGATAGTGAATCTGTTGTATTGTTAATAACAGCTATTTTTCCTACTTTTTCAAAAGCAGCGACTTCTGTATTCACATTACTTACATAAAATTTCTTCATTTCACTCTCTTTACCAGCAGCCCAATAAATAGCACGTAATAATAAACGACAATTTTGTGGTGAATAAGGCAATCCAGCAAAATAGACACTTCGTCCTTTTCCGTAAATATTAGTAACGAGCTGTGCATAACCATGATGTTGACTCAAAATTTGATAATTTTCACCATGAGCATAAATTCCATCCATTCCTTCTCCAAAATCAATTTCTTCATCAATATCTTCTAATAGGAAATGATTTGAATTCACTTGATTATATTTGTCATGACTCAAAGTAAAACCAACTTCTTTATCAACACCTAAAACATCACTCAATTGGAAAAATTGTCCCTGATATTGATAAGCTGTTGGATCACCGACACCGATAAATCCACCACCTTGATCTACCCATTTTCTAATACGTGTAACAACTTCTTCATCAATCCAGTTCTCAGCTCCTGACCATGAAGTATATTGTGCTCCTGCATTAATAATAACTTTATATTGATCTAATGCACCCTTTTTCACATCTTCAAAATTAATAAATTCAATATCAATTGGCATACCACTTAAACATTCAATAATTCCTACATAAGAATAAATTTCTCGATACCAAATTGAGTGATGAACTTGATTATTCATCCATTTTCTACATGCTCCCCAGCAATTTAAAATAGCGACCTTAAATGGAGATACATATGCTTGAGTTCCCTGAATAGTCTGATGAATTTCTCTAAATTCATCTACAACATGTTTAATTGTATCAATAAATCCAGGCCATTCTAACGCCAGCTTTAAATATCCTCCATAACCAATACGATCTAATGGACTACGTAAAATAGCACGACGTGCTTTTAGCCAATTATTATGAGCTTCTCCAATAGGATCGCCACCTTCACAGAAAACATCTGGGAAAAAGTATGGAAGTAAACGTCCTTCAGTGTATTTAACACCTTTAATATCCGAAATCATCCTCATCGTTACTCCATCACCTACAGAGCCTACAACAGCATCAAGTCCTATTGATTCAAAATAAGGACCATATGGTTCTGTCCCAATCCAATGATCTCCTAAAAACATCATAGCTTCTTTTCCATAACTATGAACAATATCTACAAGTTCTTTAGCCAGTTGACAAACTTCCTGCTGTTGAAACTCAATAAAATCCTTAAATTCTTTTGATGGAACTCTAAACAATGAATTATGATATCCCTGATCAACAATAAATTCAGGTCTAAATTTATACCCTGCCCATTTTTCAAATTTTCTTAAAATATAAGGTGAAACACTAGCACTATACCCAAACCATTCAACAAATTTTTCTCTTTTTTGTTCATCAAAAGTTAAAGTAAATTGATGGAAAAAAGTTGTAAAACGAATAACATCAACTTGAGGATGATCTTCACAGAATTTTTTCAATTTCTCTTTTACATATTTTTGTGTTTTCGGTTGTCTCACATCATATGTCAATTGATGTGGGGCATCTTTCCAGTCATTTGTTATAAAATTATACATATGAACAGGATCCCAAATTAAAAATGCTAAAAAACTGACTGTATATACATGATATGGGATTGTTTGTATTGTAACAGTTCCTTGATCTTGATCGTATTCCCAACAATCAGGTGAAACAACTTCTCCTGTCGTACGATCAATAACTTCCCACCAAACTTTTGGGTCATCAATAAAATTAGGCTTTAACTGTTCAGTATGGAATCCTTTCATTAAAGTAATTGTTAAAGATGACTGTTTTGCTGTATAACGATCTGTTATAAGATACTCTTGTTGAATTTCTTCAGGATTCGCAAGTGCCCATTCATTATCTTTTCTTGTTGTATAATAAGTAGCATAAACCTTTGCATCCATATCCAACAATTCTTGTGGCATTTGCGTTCCATCACAATCTCTAATTGCATCAGCTCCTAGACTTTCTTTAAGTGCTATTGTTTCATCAATAACATCTAAATCAGTAGGGAGTGTAAGTCGTCCATAATTTTTCATGATTCTTTTTCTCCATTTTCTAATATATTTAATTCACTCTCTTTATCAAAGAAATGTGCTTTATTCATCAAATATGTAAATGAGCCCTGATCCCCAGTTCTTAAAGCGGTACTTCCAGAAACTTTCACCACAAATGGCTGATTATCTTTTGTCATATGAATATAGCTTTCTGCACCCATTAATTCTACAACATCTATTTCACTTTGAAATGATGATTCAGGATGTGACATGATATAATGAGGATGTGTTGATATATCTTCTGGACGAATGCCCATTGTGACAACCTTACCTATATATCCTTTTTCTTTTAATATTGTTCCTTTATCTTCAGGAATTTCCAAACTGATATCTGAAAGTTCAATATACATTTTGCCTTCTCTTTCAACGATTTTTCCATCTCTAAAATTCATTTGCGGGCTTCCAATAAATCCAGCCACAAATTTATTAATTGGATGTTCATATAAAAATGTTGGGGCTGCAACCTGTTGAATGCGACCATCTTTCATAACAACAATTCTTGTTCCCATTGTCATCGCTTCAGTTTGATCATGTGTGACATAAATAAAAGTTGTTCCTAATTGTTGATAAATTTTTAAAATTTCAACTCTCATCTGTACTCTTAATTTTGCATCAAGATTGCTTAATGGTTCATCCATTAAAAAGACTTTTGGTTCACGAACAATTGCTCTTCCCAATGCTACACGCTGTCTTTGTCCACCAGATAATGCTTTTGGTTTTCGATCTAGATATTGTTCGATATCAATCGCTTTTGCTACTGCTCTTACACGTCTATCTATTTCATCCTTAGGAACTTTTGCAATTTTTAATCCAAATGCTATATTATCATAAACAGTCATATGAGGGTATAATGCATAAGACTGAAACACCATTGCTATATCACGATTTTTAGGTGCTACATCATTCATCAATTGACCATCAATATAAAGTTCTCCAGAAGAAATATCTTCTAATCCTGCAATCATTCTTAATGTTGTAGATTTTCCACATCCAGATGGTCCTACAAAAACAATAAATTCTTTATCGGCAATATCTAAGTTAAAATCAAAAACCGCCTGTACCTGATTATCATATATTTTATCAATATGTTTTAAAGATAGTGTTGCCATATAATTCCTCCTACTTATATTTTTTATTGTACATATACAGCAAGATCAATAGTCCTGCTAAACCAATCAACTCTAAAACTAAACCTGTATATCCCACCAGACTTTGACCATAACAGACTAAAACAAAGGAAACAACAAAACAAACAATTGCGATAATATTTTTTGTTATTTGACTCATACTTTCACACCTCTAATCTTTTAATCCGCCAAGCGTCATACCTTGCGTTAATTTCTTTTGAACTAAGATATATAATATTAATGTAGGCAACATGACAATCACAAGACCCGCATATAATTGTCCATAATTGGCAGCCGCCATCTGTCCTTTAGATAAAGTGACTAACCCTACTGGTAAAGTTTTTGAAGCCCCAGGCATTAATGTTAAAGCAATGATATATTCATTCCAAAAAGCTAAAAAGTTAAATAGAATAACAGTAATAATACTTGGTTTAGCCATTGGAGCCATAACTTTAATTAAAGTTTTAAAATAACCGCACCCATCAATAAATGCTGCTTCTTCATAAGCTTTTGGTAATGTTTTAAAATAACCACTTAATAAATAGATAGTAAATGGTAAAGCTGTAGAAGCATAAACAACTGCTAAAACAAATATGTTATCCAAAAAGAAAGTTTGACCAAATAAATTATAAATCACATCATCCCAATCTAATAACATCAAGAAAATAGGCACTACAATATAGTTAACATTAATAAAAAGTCCTGCCATAAATAAAGTATTAATAATTTTCTTACCAGCAAAGTCAAATCTTGCTAGAACATAAGAAGCCGGTAAAGCAATGATAACCAGTAAAATCAAACCTAATGCTGTTACAATCACAGAATTCAATAAATATTCAGCCATATGTGCTTTTTCAAAAGCATCAATAAAGTTTTGAAAATAAAAACTCATTGGTAATGTCCATGGACTCCCTTGAAACTCTGCGTTTGTTTTTAATGAAGAAACAAACACCCAGGCAACAGGAACAATAATAGAAATAGCCAAAGAAATCAATGCTACATAGACAAATATTTTATATAACTTTTCTGTACTCATTTTTTTCATATGTCTACCTCCCTAGTATTCCAATTCATCACGTTCAGTTATCTTATTAATCGTAGCACTTAATAAGAAAGAAAATAAGAATGTTACAGCCCCAATGGCCATACCATATCCATAACTTGCATTATTGTATGCTTGATCGTAAAGATAGAATAATAAAACACGACTTGCTCCATCTGGTCCTCCAGTTGTCATAACTTGCACAAGTAAAAAACTCAAGTTAATTGTACTAATAACGAAAAATGTTAATGTTGTACGAATATTTGTCCAAATCAAAGGAAGCGTAATCATAAAGAATTGTTTGATTTTACCACATCCATCCAATTCAGCAGCTTCATAATAATGGGCTGGAATGGATGACATACTTGCCATATACATAACCATATAATAACCTATAGCCTGCCATATTAAAGCAAAAGCAATGGAATACATAACAATAGACTGATTACCTAAAAATTGGACACCAATCCAACCATCTCCATGAAACAGACTCAGAAAGCTATTCAATAATCCATTTGTTGAAGGGTCATAGATAGCACTAAAAATGGCCCCAATAACGACAATAGATAATATATTAGGAATATAGAAAATAACCCTAAAGAAATTCTGACCTTTCAATTTCTCTCTTACCAAAATGGCAGCAAATAAAATGGCTAAAGCAAGAGTAAAAACTGTCACAACGACAATGACAAATATTGTATTTTGGAACGCACGAATAAAATTCATATCTTGAAATAAAATGACAAAATTATTAATTCCGACAAATTCTTTGATGTCTGAAAATCCACCCCATTTTAATGTTGACATTAAAAAGACATTGATTGTAGGATAAATCATAAATATAGCAAATAAAATAACTGCTGGAGCAAGACATAAAATCACAAAACGTCTTTTTTCCTTAGTTTTATTCATAAAATACCTCCTTTAAAAGGTAGGCGATTTTCCCACCGCCTACCTTCTATATTTTTTGACTATTTGTCTGCTTTTGCATTTGCTTCTGCGATTTTTGCAACTGCATCAACAGATTCTTGATACCATTGATCAACAGATTTATCTCCGTTCATTACAGAGTTAACTGATCCAAATAAAATACCAGTTTCACCTGTTAAAGTCACACCTTCAACAGCTTCAGCAGCCATGAATGTTGCACTATTTGTTTTTATACCTTTTTCAGATAATGTATACATAAATGTATCTGATTCAGCTACTCTCTTTTCAGAACCTTTAATAGGAATTAAATATCCTGCTTTATAAACTTCTTTACCATCATCATTCTTTTTCATTGCTTCTTCATCTAAAGCACCATATTTATAGAATAAGTCTGCTGCTTCATCACTATAACAATAAGCTAAGAATTGTAATGCAAGATCTTTGTTTTCAGCTTTTTCAGGAACATACATTTGTTCAACAAAGTTTGTTGAATAAGAATCTCCACCAGCTTTAGCAGCTGGAATTCCAGTCATACCCCGTTCGAAACCTTCAGGTGTCGTTGCTGCCATTTCACCAGGTAACCAAGTTCCATTAGGAATAAATAATGCATCTCCATCAATAACGGCTTGTTGATTTTTAACAAAATTATCACCATTAGCATTTGCTACTGTTGTAGGTAATGTATAATCTTTTAATTTTCCAACAATTTCAAATGCTTCTTTAACTTCAGGAAGTTTCCATGCTTCTGTATCATAAGCAATTAATTTAGCATAAACTTCAGGGCCAGCAGTTGCATTTAATAAAGAAGTAAAGAACGCATCAAAATATCCAGCAGTTGGATAAGTAAATAAGTAAATTCCTTCTTTCTTTGCTTTTTCTCCTAATTCAAACATTCCATCCCAATCAGTTGGTACTTCCCAACCTTTTTCTTTAAATAATCCAGCATTATAAAATAATCCACAAGGTGCATTATTAAGTGGTGCTAAACGTAAAGTTCCATCACCATAAGGATCAGCAGTTGCTCCTTCAACAAATGATGTTAAAACTTTATCTTTCACTTTCACGTCTTCACCTGGAACTGTTTCATCCAATAACGCAGAAATATCAGCAATTTGTTTTTCTTTAATAAGTGTATCAGTTAATCCCCCAGTTGCTCCAACACTTAAGTAAATAATATCAGGAACATCTTTTCCAGAAGTCATTTTTGGTCTTAAAACATCACTAATTTTTTTATCAAATGTAGATTCTACTTTAACACCTGTTTTTTCTTCAAACTTTTTAATAACTTCTTCCCAACCTTTTGTTCCATAACCACCATCTAATCCGGCGATTTTTAAAGTTTTACTTTCATTACTAGATGTACTACTATTATTACTGCAGCCTGTAATTAATGTCGCACACATTAATAATGAAAGACCTAAAGATAACATTCTTTTCATTTTCATCTGTTATTTTCCTCCTCCATGATATCTTTCTAATAACAATATATATAAATGTAAGCGTTTTATCTATATCGAAATTGTTTATTTTTTTATATATCTTGCTATTATTTAAAAATGCGATATAATTAAAAAGGAAGCTAAAGAGAGGAATATAATATGAGCAGTAATCGTATCAATATCGTTGATGATCAATTCTTTGACCATAAATCACAATTAATGTATATTTCGCATTCTAAATACGGAAGTGATTGGAAATCTTTAAAACATTTTCACCCTTTTACAGAAATTTTTTTTGTTTTGAATGGAAGAGGCAAATTCACTGTTGAAAATAAAACCTTTCCCATTAAAGAAAATGATCTCATTGTTGTTTCTCCTAATGTGTACCATTATGAGAATTCGCAAGAAGATAAACCTTTGGAATATGTTGTATTAGGTGTAAAAGACTTATTATTTCAAATAGATGAAATCAATCCACATTTTATTTATCAAAACTTTAATAAGGATAGTGGTGATATTCGTTATTATTTTTCGCATCTATTAGTTGAAAGTAAAAATAAAGAAATAGGATATGATACTGTCTGTCAAAAACTATTAGAACTTTTATTACTTAAAATCATTAGAAAGCTCAACATTCAACTTCAGTCGCATCAATCTTCATTACCTATAAGACGTGAAATAAAAATGATTTGTCAATATATTGATCAAAATTATGCAAATAATATAACACTTGAATCTCTTGCTCAATATATGAAAATGAATAAATATTACATGTCTCATGAGTTTAAAAAATACATGCATATTTCACCCATTCAATATCTTATTGAACGACGCATTAAAGAATGTCAATCACTTTTAAGAACATCCAGTCTATCTATCTCAGAAATATCTGAAGCAGTTGGATTTTCTTCTCAATCTTATTTTGCGCAAATTTTTAAAAAAACTCTTGGTTTAACACCTCTACAATATCGCCAATCAAATACAAACGATGAAATATTGCATCAAAATGATCATGATAACTTTCTTATTCAATCCATTGAATAAAAGCATAAAACCTTATCATCAACAATCCTATATCAAATACAAAATAGAGTAGAGGGAAGAAATTAATCTTCGCCCCTCTCATTGCACCGTACGTACG
>OBYM01001152.1_pt1 | contig 12068 bp, 11 predicted proteins | sample 1538191 | NCBI WGS metagenome assembly OBYM01 (sample SAMEA2580165, study PRJEB22360) | human gut metagenome | biome: human gut; feature: human-associated habitat; material: faeces | place: Denmark | collected 2008/2010 | reverse complement strand
TGTTTACAGGAACGCGTTTTGCTTTTTTCCGGTAAAGGATGGCATCCTGGTGTTCTTGGGATTGTTTGCGCCAGAGTCCTCGAAAAATTTGGAAAACCCTGTATCTTGTTCAGTGAAGAAAATGGGGTGCTGCGCGGCTCTGGCCGTAGCGTCGATGGGTTTGACCTGATTGGCTGTATCAGCCGATGTCACGAGTTGTTAGAACAGTATGGAGGACATCCGGCTGCGGCAGGAGGGACCTTACAGAAAGAAAAATATGAAGATTTTTATGCGATGATGCAGCAGGAAGCTTCTAACATGTATGAATACATGCCTCCGGCAGTTCTCCGAATCGACAAACTGGTATCGGCCCAGGAAATAACGGTTTCAGAACTGAAATTTTTGCGGGCGATGGAACCCTTTGGTTCTTCCAATGAGCCACCGGTATTTGTATATGAACACTGTAGAATAGAGGGCATTTATGCGATGGGCGGTGGAAAACATTTGAGGTTGAAGCTGAACCAAAATGGACAATGCTTTTATGCGGTCTATTTTCACATGCCTCCGGAGAATTTTCACTATCAAGTGGGAGACTTGGCCGATATTGCGGCAAACTGTGATATCAATAATTATCAGGGGAAGGAACAGATATCGGTAAAAATAAGAGATATCCGCCTTTCCGAATTTCCACAGGATGCCTATTTTGAAGGGCGGGAACAGTATGACCGATTCCAGCGGTCTGAATCTCTTTTAGAAGATTCTGTGAGTCGTTCTATTCCGGATCGGGCAGATATCGCGCAGCTATATCGCGGCCTGCGGGATCGTAGTCCTTTTTATGGTGATTACGATGGGCTGTTTGCACGTTTGGGAGCGCAAGAAAAAAATTATTGTTCTTTTCGTTTGGGGTTAGAAATCTTGACGGAAAGAGGTCTTGTGAAAGTATCTAAAGAAAAAAGAGGATTTTGTTTTTCCGTGCCCCAGATGAAACAAAACCGATTATGCAGAAACTTCATCTGATAAAGGGGTAAAATTGATGCTTAGTATCTTTGATGACCTTAGGCAACAAATTCTGAATAATGGAAAACAGCTTGATTTGGGCCAAATTCAGCGAGCCTATGAAACGGCGGAAAAAGCCCATGGGGGACAACTGCGCGTTTCGGGAGAGCCTTATATCATTCATCCTCTGAACGTTGCCTCTATTCTCGTTGGATTGGGAATGGATACAGAAACGATTGTAGCGGCGCTGTTGCATGATGTGGTAGAAGATACCCCGGTTACGCTGGAAGACGTTTCACGAGATTTTGGCCAAGAAGTTGCATTGCTGGTAGACGGCGTTACCAAGCTGGGAAAAATTCCGTTTTCTTCTCGGGAAGAACAGCAGGCGGAAAATATCCGTAAAATGCTGCTGGCGATGGCACAGGATGTGCGGGTAGTCATTATCAAATTGGCTGACCGTCTGCACAATATGCGCACCATTGACTGTATGCCGGATCAAAAGCGCCGGGATAAGGCGTTGGAAACGATGGAAGTTTATGCACCGTTGGCGCACCGTTTAGGTATACGGGGGATTAAAGAGGAGCTGGAGGATTTGTCTCTTCGGTGCCTGGACGGGATTGCCTACGAGGAAATTGAAAAGACACTTGCGTTAAAAAAAGAAGAGCGCGCTGCTTTTTTAAACAGGATGAAAGAAAAAATCCGGGAACGGGTGACACAGGAACATAAAAATGTGTATATTGAAGGCCGTGTAAAAAGTATCTATGGTATTTACCGAAAGGTGTATATGAACGGGCGGGCCTTTGAAGAAATTTATGATATTTATGCAATCCGGCTGATTGTAGACACGGTGTTTGACTGTTATAATATTTTGGGCATCATTCACGATATGTTCCGGCCGATTCCCAATCGGTTCAAAGATTATATTTCAACGCCAAAATCCAATATGTATCAATCCCTGCATACGACAGTGGTGGATAAGGAAGGAATCCCTTTTGAAGTTCAGATTCGTACTTGGGATATGCATTATACGGCAGAATACGGAATTGCGGCCCATTGGAAATACAAAGCTGGGGTCAGCGGAAACGATAAGCTCAGCGAGCGTTTGGCTTGGGTGCGTCAGCTTTTGGAGGCACAGCAGGAATCGGAGGATGCGGAAGATTTGGTTCGGTCGATTAAAACGGATCTTTCGCCGGAAGAAGTTTTTGTTTTTACGCCGAAAGGCGATGTCATCAGTTTGCCGGCAGGCGCGACGGTAATTGATTTTGCTTATGCAATCCATACCGCTATTGGAAATCGTATGGTGGGAGCCAAGGTGGACGGGCGGATGGTATCGATCGATTATGAAGTGAAGACAGGAAACATTGTGGAGATTTTGACCTCTAACAGTGCCAATCATGGTCCGAGCCGAGACTGGATCAAGATTGTGAAAACCAGCGGCGCGCGAAATAAAATCCGATCCTGGTTCAAGAAAGAGCGGCGAGAAGAAAACATTCGAGAAGGCAGGGAGGAACTGGAGCGCGAATTTAGACGCAACAGCATTTCCCTGACCGAAGGACAGGCGGCGGAATTTGTGCTGGACATTGCCAAACGTCAGCACTTTACCAATATAGATGATTTCCTTGCTGCCATTGGTTACGGTGGGGTATCACTGTCCCGAATTATTCCGCGGATTAAAGAGGATTATCTGCGTATTTATCGGACCAGCGAAGAAGAAAAGCTGGATAAAACGCTTATTCGGCCCAAAAAGGAACGAAAAGCGCAAAGCGGTGTGATTGTAGAAGGATTAGACGGTTGTTTGGTTAAGTTTGCACGCTGCTGTAATCCCTTGCCCGGTGACGAAATTGTTGGTTTTATTACCCGCGGGTTTGGCGTTTCCATTCATAAGCGGGACTGTGTGAACGTGGTAAACAGTATCAACGAAGAAGAACAGAAGGCGCGTTGGGTAAGAGCTGAATGGGCAGACAATGTCAGAGGTTCTGTGTTTAAATCAACGTTAGAAATTTATGCGGCGGATCGGAGCGATTTGTTAGCGGATGTCAGTATTGCGATTGCCAATATGCGGATTCCGCTTCATTCATTGAGCGCCAGAGAAGCAAAAGATCACCATGTTGTCATTCAAATTACATTGGGTATTACCCATTTGGAACAGCTGAATAATATCATCAGCACTTTTCAACGGATTAGCGGCGTAATCTCAGTAGAAAGAGCCAATCAATAAGGGGGAAAAGAAAATGCGTGTGATTGTGCAGCGTGTGCAGGCTTCCCGCGTGGAAATTGACGGAGCAGTTTCCGGCGAAATCGGGCAGGGTCTCATGGTTTTGCTTGGTATTACCGCGGAAGATACGAAAGAGCATTGCGATTTTCTGGTAGATAAGCTTGTGCATCTGAGAATTTTCACAGACGAGCAGGAAAAGATGAATTTATCTCTAAAGGATATTGGCGGAGAAATGTTGATCGTTTCCCAGTTTACTCTTTATGGTGATTGTAAAAAAGGAAGGAGGCCCTCTTTTGTGGCGGCAGCCCGGCCAGAAACGGCGATTCCCCTTTATGAATATTTTATTGAAGCGGCAAAACAACAGGGAATCAAAAAGGTAGCCACCGGGCAGTTTGGCGCAGATATGCAGGTTTATATCCAAAATGATGGACCGGTAACGCTGATGCTGGATACAGATGAAATTATGAGACGAGGCGTGAAATGAACATTAAAACTTTAGTGGTGGGTATTGTAAGAGCCAATTGTTATCTGGTTTGGAACGATTTGGCCTGTGTATTGATCGATCCTGGGGATGACGCAGAGCGGATTGAAACTGCGTTACAGCAATTAGGGAAACCGTTGAAAGCCATTTTGCTGACCCATGGCCACTTCGATCATGTAGGAGCGGTAAAAGCGTTGAAAGAGCGCTATCCGCAGGTGCCGGTTATGATTGGTGCCTTGGACGAAGAACTCTTGTTGGAACCGGAGCGAGTGTATAAGGGAATGCTTTCCCGCATTCCGGATAGTTTGCATTTAAAAGCGGATCGCCTGCTTTCGGATGGAGATGAAATCAATGTAAAAGGAATGCGCTTTACGGTTATTGCAACACCGGGACATACAAAAGGCTCCGTCTGTTATCTTTATGAAAATGCGATTTTTTCAGGCGATACGCTGTTTCGTGGCACCTGCGGCCGTTGTGATTTGTATGGAGGAGACAGTCGGGCTATGCACAACTCTTTGGCAAAGTTAGCGCTTTTAGAAGGAGACCGGCCGGTTTATCCCGGGCATGAGGGAGAAACATCTCTGGATCAGGAAAGAAAATATAATCGATTTATGGGATCAAAGCAATGAATTTGATATTAGATGGACATCATTACAAATATGAGTTGGAATCTTTGGCCAATATGTTTTTTCATGAAAATAAGGTCCGGGTTGTAGAGGAGAAAGATTTTAGTCAAGGCGAATATCTTTACACATCTCTTTCGCGGAATATGGATGGTATAATTACGTTGAAAGTGGTTACCAGGCTGGAAGAGAAACTTCGGGAAGAGGAATTTCAGGGCAGACCGGATAAAACTGATCCGGATCGGTTTTGCGAATACCATTTATGCCGGATGCTGTATCGGCAGCTGGAAAAGGCCACAGGTATTTCGCTGGCTTGGGGCATGCTGACTGGTGTGCGTCCAGTACGGCTGGTGTATCGCTATCGGGAAAGAGGTATGGATGACAAGCAGATTCGGGAACATCTGCACCGGGATTATTTTGTAACTGATGAAAAAATTGATCTTTTACTCCGAACAGCAAATAAGGAAAAGCAAATTTTGGATTTGTCCCGTCCCGAGTCGTTTAGCTTGTATCTGTCAATCCCATTTTGTCCTTCCCGCTGCCATTACTGTTCCTTTGTTTCTCACTCTGTTGAACGGGCCAAGAAGCTGATTCCCGAATACGTAACGCTTTTGATTCGAGAAATTGAGTATGTGGCGCCGATTGTTCAAAAACTGGGCCTGAGATTGGAGACTGTTTATTTTGGCGGAGGAACACCAACTGCCATTTCGTCCAAACAGCTGGAGCAGATTATCTGTGCGGTTGAGCAGCATTTTGATCTTTCTCATCTGCGGGAATATACGGTAGAAGCTGGTCGGCCGGATACGATTACGATGCAAAAACTGGAAATGCTGAAGAGAAAAGGGGTTACCCGCATCAGCATCAATCCGCAAACCATGAATGACGCCGTTTTAGAGCAAATTGGTCGGCGGCATACGACTGCTCAGACCATCGAAGCATTTCAGATGGCTCGTCAAGCAGGGCATCGGAATATCAATATGGACCTGATCGCCGGTTTAACGGGGGATAGCTTGGAAAGCTTTTGCAAAACGGTGGATCAGGTAATTGACTTGGCACCGGAAAATATCACGCTGCACACCCTTTCCGTAAAGCGGTCCTCTCAGCTGGGGCAACATGCGAAAAGTTTTTACCTTCAGGAGCATCAGCGGGTTACGGATATGCTTTCTTATGCTGGCCAGCGGTTTTATCAGGAACAATATCTGCCTTATTATCTGTACCGCCAGAAAAATACCATGGAAAATATGGAAAATGTCGGCTACTGTAAGGAAGGAACAGAAGGGTATTATAATGTTTACATCATGGATGAAACCCACTCGATCATTGCGTTGGGTGCCGGTGGTGTTTCCAAACTGAGAAAGCCGGGAGGAACGCTGCTGCACCGTATTTTTAACTACAAATACCCTTACGAGTATATTGAACGATTTGATACAGTTTTACGCCGCAAAGACGAAATTGTAAAATTTTATGATCAGTCGGAATAGATACAGTTTTTTCTTGCCCTGCATAATGGAAAAAGGTATAATATCAATATGAGTTCTGTGAAAGGAGAATCATTATGGCAAATATCAATGAGTTTATCAATACTGCAAAAGAATTGGCTGATTTGGCCGGCAAAAAAGCCGGGGAAGCAGTTGAGGTTTCCAAGTTAAAGATTAACAATGTAAAAATAAACGGCGAAATTCAAAAAACATATGAAAAACTGGGTGCTTTCGTTTATAAATTCCGCAAAAGCGGGGAAGAAAACAACGAATTAATCGATATGTGTGTGAAAGAAATCGATGAGCTTTTGGCTACTTTAGAGGAAAATGAGAAAAGAATCAATGAGACGCGGCATAAAGTAAAATGCCCGGATTGTGGTGCGCTGAATGATATACAGGCGGTTTACTGTATGAAATGTGGCGGAAAATTGCAGAACGAAATAGAGGATCTCTATGTCGAGATGCAGGTGGATTCGGCGCAGCCAGAAGACGATGTTGTTCCGGAAGAAACAAAATTGGAAGAATCAAATGAGGAAAACGAGGAAAGAGATTCGGAGAATTCCAGTTGGGGAAACTGATTCGAATGAAAAACTGAAAAAACTTATCTGAAAAACCCCATGCTTTTAAAAGCATGGGGTTTTTCCTGCATTGCCAAGATATTATACTGATTGAGAGGTCTTTTCACTGGCTTTTCGAATATCCACCCGTCGGATTTTTCCGCTGATTGTTTTTGGCAGTTCTGTTACAAACTCTACAATACGGGGATATTTATAAGGAGCTGTCTGTTTTTTTACATAGACCTGCAGCTCTTTTACCAATTCGTCGGAAGGAGCATAATTTTTGGTCAATACAATGGTGGCTTTGACTACTTGTCCGCGCACCGGGTCGGGCGCGCCAGTCACTGCACATTCCAGCACAGCCGGATGCTCCATCAGCACGCTTTCGATTTCAAACGGCCCAATCCGATAGCCGGAAGCTTTGATGACATCGTCGGTACGGCCAACATACCAGTAGTAGCCGTCCTCATCCATCCATGCAGTATCGCCTGTGTGATAAAGGCCGTCGTGCCAGGCTTCTCGGGTCTTTTCTTCATCTTTATAGTAGCCCATGAATAGGCCAACTTGTTTTTCTCCATGAGTACGTACGCAAATTTCACCTACCAGACCAGGCTGTACTTCTTTGCCGTTTTCATCTACAACCGCAATATCATAAAGGGGAGAGGGTTTACCCATGGAACCAGGCTTCGGGGTGGTTCCTGCCAGATTGGCCAGAGTCAGAGTTGTCTCGGTCTGCCCAAAACCTTCGTACAGTTTGAGTCCGGTATATTCATAAAAACGGTTGTAAACTTCTGGATTGAGCGCTTCGCCTGCAGTAGTGGCATACTTGAGTGAACTGAGATCGTAACCTTCCATGCCTTCTTTGATAAAGAAGCGATAAATCGTAGGCGGGGCGCAGAAAGAGGTGATGCGGTATTTTTCAATCAGCTGCAGAAGGTCATGCGGAACGAATTTTTCATAGTCATAGACAAAAACCGTGCAGCCTACCATCCACTGGCCGTACAGCTTGCCCCAAACCGCCTTACCCCATCCGGTATCGGATACGGTCAGGTGCAGCCCATCAGACGGGATATTGTGCCAATATTTAGCAGTAATTAAATGGCCAATGGCATAAGTGTAATCGTGAAGAACCATTTTGGGATAACCGGTGGTACCGGAAGAAAAATACATCAACATGGGTTCCAGAGCTTTGGTATCAGCCCGGGGAAATTCGTCCGGCATAGCTTCCAACTCCGCGTCGAAATCAATCCAACCGGGGCGGGAGCCCATCGCGGTGAAGCGGGAGGTCAGACCATGGTATTCTGTGCAGGCGCTTTCTACATGCTGTGCAACATCACCTGTGGCAGTAGCGATAATAGAGGTAACGCCGGCAGCTTCAAATCGATAGACATAATCTTTTTTCGTCAGCAGGTTGGTGGCTGGAATTGTGACTGCGCCAATTTTATGCAGTGCCAGAATAGAGAACCAGAATTGATAGTGGCGCTTGAGCACCAGCATAACCATATCGCCTTTTTTGATGCCGTATTTGACAAACAGGTTGGCGGCCTTATTGGAATACCGACGCATATCATCGAAGGTGAAAATTTTCTCCTCCCCCTGATCATTGCACCAGACCATTGCGCGGCGGTTAGGTTCCAGGCGGGCAATTTCGTCGACCACATCGTAGGCAAAATTAAAATTTTGCTCATAAATGGGGCGGAAGGTTTTTAAAACTCCGTGTTTATCAAAGCTTTCGTCACAAGAGCGTTCGTAAAAATCTTCAACTGCAACAGGTTTCATTGTCTTATTCCTCCTCTTCTTTCAAAACGACTGCGATAAACCGGCATTCTTTTCCACCGGTGGCAATCATGCCGTGACCGTGTCCGGAATTATAGTAAATAGCGTCGCCGGCGTGGAGAATTTCGCAGTGGTCTTCCAATTGGACTTTTAGATCCCCTTCTAAAATATAATCAAATTCTTGTCCTTTGTGGTAAGAAAGGTGGATCGGCTGATCCTGTTCCGATTCGGAATAAGGCGCGGTGACGAGGAATGGCTCACAGGTTTTGTTTTTAAACAGATAGGCCAGATGCTGATAGTTGAAGCCGGCCCGCCGTTTAATAGGAAGCCCTTCGTCTTTTCGAACAATGGAATAAAAGCTTAGGCGAGGATTTTCACCGGTCACCAGTTCGACCATGTCTACGCCAAACAGCTTGGCGCATTGATACAAAAAGGTGAAAGAAAAATCTTTCTGTCCGTTTTCGCAGGAAAGATATTCTTCGATAGAGGTATTGGTCGCTTGCGCTGCCTGTTCTGGTGTTATTTCCAGAATTTCTCTTAATTCCCGAATTCGCATTGCGATTTCAACGAGTTTTGCTTCCATAACATAATTCCTCCTGATCGAAATAAAATAAAAAGCCCGCCCCAAATGGGACGAGCTTAAACCCGTGGTACCACCCAATTTACGCGAAAAAACGCGCCTCTTACAGGATTCCAACAAATCCCCGGCTTTAACGCAGCCTTACGAAGAACATCTACTCACATAAAATAACGTTTTGGTGTCTTGGCTTAGGAGGGATTTATCTGTTCGATCCATGCTATCTCACAGCAACCGACAGCTCTCTGAAAAGGATACTTGAAAAGACTTGTCTCCGTCATTGCCTTTGTGGTGTCATATTAAATTATCTGCATTATAATGATTCTGAAAGGATTTGTCAAGTTCTATTTGAAAATTATTTCCGTTAATTCTTTTACATTGGCAGCGATATCGTCAGCATGGTTGTCTTCCAGCTCCTGCCTGGTTCGAAACCCCCATAAAACGCCGCAGGATTTTACGCCGCTGTTTTGAGCTGTCTGCATGTCCACCCAAGTGTCACCTACATATAGCGAATCTTTCGGATCGATTCCGGTCAGACGAAGCACCTCCCGCACACCGGCAGGATCTGGCTTTTTGGGAATCCCTTCTTTTTGTCCCATGGTAGCGGCGAAATGAATTTGAGGGAAATAATACCGTACAACGTCTGCCGTAATGTCATCCGGTTTATTGGAAACCACCGCAATCAATACACCTTCTTTGTTGCATTGGGAAAGTAAATTGGCAATTCCGGGATAAGGCTTGGTTTTGTCCTTGCTGTGAGCGGCGTAGCGGGATAGATAGATTTTTTTGACCCGATCAAATAGCTCCTGATTATCCTGATCTTCTTTGGGTAAAGCGCGGCGGATCAATGGATCGACACTGTTTCCCACAAAATATTTATATTCTTCCACCGTATGCAAAGGAAGCCCACATTCCTGCAACGCATAGTTTGTGCTGTCGGCCAGATCGTCAATCGAGTCAATCAAAGTCCCGTCTAAATCAAAAAGAACCAGCTTTTTCATTCTTTCATCCCCCAAAATATTTTCGCCTTAGTGTATCACATTTGCGGCGTGAGTGCAATTTCCATTCCTTCATAGCGGCATGTTTTTCCAAGATGCCGAAAAGGGAAAAAGCATGAAACAATCGGATGCAACTACAGGTTGACAAAAAGAAAGCACTGGTTGGTGGCGAAAAGAGACGGTATTTGGTAAAGTGATATAGAAAGGAGAGGATATTTTGGAATTGGCAGAGCAAATTGCGGCATTGAGAAAAAAACATGGATTCTCTCAAGAAGAACTGGGAGAAAAATTGGGTGTATCCCGTCAGGCTGTTTCCAAGTGGGAATCCAGCCAGGCGGTGCCGGAACTGGAAAAATTAAAGGAACTTTGCCGAATTTTTGGAGTTTCTTTAAACGAATTGCTGCAGCTGGAGGAAAACGGTCAAGTAAGGGAAGAAGAGAATCTCCTTTCCCAACAGGCGGAAAAAAATATAGCGGAACAGCCTAGAAGCACAGCGGATAAACGGAAAAAACAAGACCATAAACTGCTCGTGCTTACCATTGTCGGCTTTGCTCTGGTATTGGCTGTAACTGTGTTTTGCCTGCAGGTGCAGATTCAAGATTTGAACCGTCAGATGTCAGATCTTCAAAGCGGTCTTTCCAGCGTGAGATCCGAGTGCTCTATGGCGATTTCTTCCCTGCGCGCCAGCATAGAACAGAGCTTGGAAAGCCAGACAAGTATCGTATCTGAGTACCACTACGATATCATTAGTTTGCAGCCTGTCACCAAACAGGCACGGGTAAAGTTTACCGTGACACCTAAAAATTGTACGGCGGATACCACAGCGGTGCTGTCTTTTACCGGAGCAGATTTTGAACCAATTGCACTGGAGGCTTCCAAAAGCGTCGGCGGAACGTTTGAAGGGACGGTGGATTTACCGTTATCCCGCGAAGTACGCGTGCAGGTTGCTTTTTTAAATGGCGACGAAAGAACTAATGAAGCGTTGGAAACCATTTATGGGCTGGATGGCTACCTTCTATCGGTTTTTTCTACATTTCAAGGGGATATGTCTCGCTATGCTATCGGAGATTTGTCGTCGACCTTGTCGATTAACGGCTCGCTGGTTGTAGAGGTGCAGATGAATGACAGCATCGGATATCGGGCCTTGGCAAACTATCCGGACAGCGGGATGGTAAGGCTGATAAAAAATGGAAAGGCTTATCGGGAATATGAACTGGGTTTTTATGAAAATGAGCCGAAACCGGATTATGAAAATGGAAACAGCACAGTGACATACAGTTCTATTTCCGCATCGGTGCCGATGAAAGAGCGGTTTGATGAAGGAGAATGGGAGACAATAGAAATAGAGATAACGATTGTAGATCGTTTTGGCATTCGTTATCAGCAAATACCATATGCATATCGATCATCGGGGGAAGAAAGCCTGAATCGTTCTGCCGATACAGAAATTACTTACCCTACAAAATAAAAGGATGGCTAAAACGCTGTCAGACAGAATTTTCACAAAAAAAAGGAACACGAGGATAACTTCCAATAAGACAGTATGAGAACATTACTGACATAGGGTAGCTGCCGTGCAGGAGTGCGACAAGAAAAATTGGCGATACTTGGTTTTCATAACCAGGTATCGCCTTTTTCTATCTTTAACAGAATGTTTGAATCTTATTGGAGGTACATATGATGCAGGAACTGAGCTATATTCGTTGCGGTGATTACTATATTCCCGATATTCGCTTACCGAAGGAAACCAGACCTATTGGTCGTTGGGGGCGTATGCACAGAGATTATATCAAGGAGCACAACCCATCCGCTTCAATGATCTATGTCTTAACGGCGAATTATGGACATATCTGGCGGATTTGAACGAGCAGGCACAGAACCGCCTTGAACTTATCATCGAGCAGATGAAGGCATCTGAGAGCGTGACAGAAGAACTGAAATCCGCTGATCAGATGGCGTGGGTTGGAGCCATGAACAACATCCGTAACCGAGCCGAGGAAATCATCCTCCGAGAAATGATCTACGAGGAGGATGCGGTATGAGCACGGAACGGAAAAGTCGGAAGGTGCAACCTATGGGCAGGACATCACACCGGCAATTCTGAACGGATTTGGTGACAAGGGAATTTTTCACGACACAGCGAAGCGGTTATGCCAGAGGGCGTGCCAGCTTCGCTTTTTTATCAAGTAAATTTAGGAGGATTTTTGATGATGACGGTACGCAACGAAATCAAGGCACAAATCATCCGGGCGGGATATACCATGCAGGAGCTGGTTGACCGGCTCCATGAGGAATACGGCTGGTCGGACAGTGTTTCCAACCTGTCGGCCAAGCTCCAGCGGGAATCCATCCGCTACAAGGAGGTCATGCAGCTGGCCGATGTGCTGG
>OBYM01001150.1_pt1 | contig 12079 bp, 9 predicted proteins | sample 1538191 | NCBI WGS metagenome assembly OBYM01 (sample SAMEA2580165, study PRJEB22360) | human gut metagenome | biome: human gut; feature: human-associated habitat; material: faeces | place: Denmark | collected 2008/2010 | reverse complement strand
TAGACACCCGTCTGCGGGAAGAAGGAATCCGCAACCGGGTTTCCCTGGTGGTAGGCGGTAGTATCCGCAGCGCTGCGGATGTGGTGAAGGCCGTCGCCCTTGGTGCAGATGCCTGCTATGTAGCCACCGCCGCACTGCTGGCTCTGGGCTGCCATTTGTGCCGTACCTGCCAGACTGGCAAGTGCAACTGGGGCATTGCGACCCAGCGCCCCGAATTGGTCAAGCGGCTGAATCCCGATATTGGCAGTCAGCGTCTCATCAACCTTATGACCGCCTGGAAACATGAAATCATGGAAATCATGGGCGGCATGGGCATCAACTCCATTGAAGCCCTGAAGGGCAACCGCCTGATGCTGCGGGGCGTTAATCTGACGGATAAAGAGCTGGAAATTCTGGGAATTTCACACGCCGGTGAATAAGGAAGGGGAAACCATGAAGCGAGTATATGTAAATGAACAATGGTGCCTTGGCTGCCATTTATGCGAATATAACTGCGCTTTTGCTAATTCCGGGGAAACCGATATGGTGAAGGCGCTGAAAGGAAAGCCCATCTACCCCAGAATCCGGGTAGATGGCGATGAGAAAATCAATTTTGCCGTTTCTTGCCGCCACTGCACAGACCCTATCTGTGTAAAAAGCTGTATTTCCGGCGCACTTTCGATTCAGGACGGCGTAATTTCCATTGACCAGAGCAAGTGTGTTGGATGCCTGACCTGTGTGCTGGTATGTCCTTATGGCGCGCTGTCTCCCAATGGCGACGGTGTGATGCAGAAATGCGAGCTTTGCCTGCAAAATTCCTGCGGCGAGCCTGCCTGTGTAAAGGGATGTCCCAACCGGGCTATTGTATATGAAGAGAGGTGAGGGGAATGAAACAGTATGTGATTCTTGGCAACGGCGTGGCCGCTGTGGGATGTATTGAAGGAATCCGTCGGGAAGACAAGAAGTCTGCCATTACAGTGGTTTCCAAGGAGCCCTATGCCGTATATGGCCGCCCGCTGATTTCCTACTATCTGGAAGGCAAGACCGATTTGGAGCGGATGAAATACCGTCCCGATGATTTTTATGAGAAAAACGGCTGCACCGTCCTGTATGGAAAAACAGCCGTAAAACTGGATAAGGAAAACCAGCAAGTGCTTCTGGACGATGGTACTTCCCTTCCCTATGACGAACTTTGTGTGGCTACCGGTTCTTCTCCCTTTGTCCCTCCTTTTGAAGGGCTGGACACAGTGAAAAACCAGTATCCCTTTATGACGCTGGACGATACGCTAGCACTGGAAAAGGCTGTGACTCCCTCCTCCCGGGTTCTGATTATCGGTGCCGGACTGATTGGTCTGAAATGTGCCGAAGGACTGGCCGAAAGAGTCGGAGAAATTACCGTGTGCGACCTGGCAGGTCATGTGCTCTCCAGTATTCTGGATGAAACCTGTGCCGGAATTGTTGCCGAAACGCTGGAAGCCCACGGGATTCACCTGATGCTCGGGGACAGTGTGGCGCGCTTTGACGGGCAGACCGCTTTGATGAAGAGTGGCCGTACGGTGGAATTTGATGTACTGGTACTGGCTGTAGGTGTTCGCGCCAACACTTCTCTGGTAAAAGATGCTGGTGGCGAAACCGAGCGGGGAATCCTGATAAATAAGAAAATGGAAACCACTCTTCCCCATGTATACGCAGCCGGAGACTGTACCCAAGGCGACGAGCTGCTTTCCGGACAGAAACGGGTATTGGCCCTTCTGCCCAATGCCTATATGCAGGGCCAGTGTGCTGGTATCAACATGGCCGGCGGTGAGTCGGTATTCGATAAGGCCATTGCCATGAACTCCATTGGATTTTTCGGCCTGCACCTGATGACCGCCGGTTGCTGCTTCCCCAAGGAAGAAGGCGGCGAAGTATACGAAGAACACATTCCCGGCGGGATTAAACGTCTTTTTACCAAGGATGGGTTCTTAACAGGCTTTATGCTCATTAACGCCACAGACCGGGCAGGCATTTATACCGCTATGATTCGGGAACAAATCCCGCTGGATACGGTAAACTTTGAACTGCTGCAAAAAACTGCCAGTTTGTGTGCTTTTTCTGCAGAAAACCGCAGAAAAAAACTGGGAGGTGTGGTATAATATGAGAATCAATGCTGCTAATCTTGATTACCGCCCCCTGAACGAGCTTCTTCGTCAGGGAGAAGGAGAAAATTTTGAAGTGGTGGGTTGCTGCGGTCAGCGTTTTTTGGCTGCTGGTATGTCCAACCGCACCATTTCCATTGATGGTGTGCCCGGAAATGCTCTGGGTGCTTATCTCAATGGCGCAGAAATCACCGTAAACGGCAATGCACAGGACGCTGTGGGTGATACCATGAACGAAGGAAAAATTGTCGTACGCGGCAATATCGGAGACGCTGCCGGATATGCTATGCGTGGCGGAAAAATTTTTGTCCGGGACAACGCCGGATACCGGGCCGGAATTCACATGAAGGCCTATCAGGAAAAACGCCCGCTTATGGTGATCGGCGGCTGTACCGGCAGCTTTTTGGGAGAATATCAGGCAGGCGGCACCATTGTGGTGCTGGGACTGCATGCAAACGGAAAACGGGTGGTAGGTAACTTCCCTTGCACCGGTATGCATGGCGGCAAAGTCTATCTGCGCGGCGATTGCCATGACATCCGTTTTCCCAGCCAGGTAACGGCTGCACCAGCTGATGAAAAGGATCTTGCTGAAATTTCCCCTATCGTTGCCGAATACTGCTCCTTGTTTGGCGCCGATTTTCAAAAGGTGATGGACTCTCCTTTTACAGTAGTGACCCCTGACAGCAAAAATCCCTATCACCAAATGTATGCTGCCAACTGACAGATAGAAAGCAGGTAAGCCTATGAAGTATTCCGCCCAAGAGGTCATGCAATTTATCAGAGAGGAGGACGTGAAATTCATCCGTCTTGCCTTCTGTGATATTTATGGCACCCAAAAGAATATTTCCGTTATGCCCAGCGAGCTAAAGCGCGCCTTTGGCTGTGGAATCGCTATCGATGCTTCCGCCATTGCCGGGTTCGGAGGCGAAGTCCACTCAGATTTGTTTCTGCATCCCGACCCCTCCACCATTGCCGTATTACCTTGGCGGCCGGAGCATGGGCGAGTGGTGCGCATGTTCTGTTCCATCACATATCCAGATGGACGCCCCTTTGAAAACGATGCCCGGCGCCTGTTGCAAATGGCTGCCGCAGATGCGGAAAAGGCCGGGTATTCCTTTGCATTCGGTTCGGAAATGGAGTTCTACCTGTTCAAGCTGGATGAAAACGGCGACCCTACCCGGGAACCCTATGACCACGCCGGATATATGGACATTGCCCCCGAAGACCGGGGAGAAAATGTGCGCCGGGAAATCTGCCTGACGCTGGAGCAGATGGGAATTTTCCCCGAAGGCTCTCATCACGAGGAAGGCCCGGGGCAAAATGAAATTGATTTCCGCTATTCCGACCCCCTCTCGGCAGCGGATAACGCCATCACTTTCAGTTCGGTGGTAAAAGCCATTGCCGCTCGAAATGGTCTGTGTGCTGATTTTTCTCCAAAGCCCCTTCCCGACCAGCCGGGCAGCGGCCTGCATATCAATATGTCTGTCCGTAGTTTGTCTGGAAACCGAAATGACCCATTGCCTGCTATGATTGCCGGAGTACTGGATAAAATCACCGATATGACGGTGTTCTTAAACCCCACCGACTTGTCCTATCACCGGTTGGGAAATAACAAAGCGCCCCGTTATATCACCTGGTCCAGCGAAAACCGCTCCCAGCTGATTCGGATTCCTGCCGCTGCGGAGGAATACCGCCGGGCTGAACTTCGTTCCTCTGACCCTTCGGCCAATCCCTATATTGCGTTTTCTCTGCTGATTTATGCTGGGCTTCATGGAATCCAGAATGGTCTGGAGCTTCCTCCGGCAGCGGACATCAACCTGTTTACTGCCGATGCCGCAACTCTTTCCCGGTATCAGTCCCTTCCCCGGACCCGCAAGGAAGCTGCGGCCGCTGCGGCTGCCAGCCCCTTTATCGCATCCCATCTCCCCTCATCTCTGATTGATGCATATTGCGGAATTTGATGCACCCTCATGTCCGAATCACCCACTGAAACTATGAATCATCCGGCAGGAAAGGAGGCGGCGCCATGGTCTTTCAAGAACGGGTCTACAGTGTTCTGGTAGTGTCTTCCGAGCAGCGGTTTAGCCGCTCCCTCTCTCCCCTTCTTCCCGAAACTGATTATTACCCCGTCCATTCCGTGTCCAGCGCGGCGGCGGCCCAACGGGCTTTTCTCGAGAGGCCGTATGATTTTCTGATTATCGATGCGCCCCTTCCCGACGATTTTGGCATTAAGCTGGCTGCCGGCCTGTGTGACGAAAAAAACGCCGTGGCTCTTCTCTTTGTCAAAAGCGAAATGTATGCGGACATTACCTCCAAGGCCTCGGAATATGGAATTTTCACCCTGTCCCGTCCAATTTCCGCCCAAACGGTTTCCTATGCCCTGCGGTGGATGTGCGCTACCCGGGAAAGGCTTCGTAGGCTGGAAAAAAAGAGCGTGTCCATGGAGGAAAAAATGCAGGAAATCCGTCTGGTAAACCGGGCGAAATGGATCCTGATTGACCGGCTGAAAATGACGGAGGCAGACGCCCACCGGTATATTGAAAAGCAGGCTATGGACCGCTGTGTGACCCGCCGGGAAATTGCGGAGAATATCATCAAAACCTATCAGTAGCCCCTAATAATGCTGCCCCAAAAGCTGGTATACTGAGCACGAAATTCCTAACCCAGAAGCCCATCTGTTAATGCAGGCGGGTTTTTGGGTTGTTTTTTATCCGGAAGGCCCGCCCTGCTGCGCCTACCTCCTGTTTCCGGCATGGTTTTTATGGACATTTTAAGAGGGTAGGCGCAGGAAAATAGGGCTTTCCGGGGCTTTTTTCCCTGTTTTTTCAAAAAACTCTTGCTTTTCCCCCACAAAAACTGTATACTAAACCCAAAGAGCTGCGTCACACGTTCGATTTTTTGGCAGTTTTTGCTGATGCAACTCACCCCCGCAAGGGGACGGTAACATGTGGTGCTGGATTTGCTGTTCGTCCCTGTATTCCAGATGCAACTCACCCCCGCAAGGGGACGGTAACTCTGCAAATCCACACTTTCCACATCGGCCAGCCGCTGATGCAACTCACCCCCGCAAGGGGACGGTAACTCCTTGGCGTGGTCGAACATTTCAAAACACAAAAGATGCAACTCACCCCCGCAAGGGGACGGTAACATCCCTGCAATCATCGACAAAGATACCTGGGAGGATGCAACTCACCCCCGCAAGGGGACGGTAACTTATATATCCATGCCCCGAAAAATAAGACGGAGCTGATGCAACTCACCCCCGCAAGGGGACGGTAACGGTCACCACATTTACAAGCCAGTTCCAGATATTCCCGATGCAACTCACCCCCGCAAGGGGACGGTAACTCGAAACAGTGCTACTATGAACCCCCATTATTTTGATGCAACTCACCCCCGCAAGGGGACGGTAACTTGGAAAGCGTCATAACCTGCACATCGTCCGGGTATTTAGATGTAACTCACCCCCGCAAGGGGACAGTTAACAAAAAAGCCTACTCGCTGCTTTCAGGCAGCAGTAGGCTTTTTTCCTGTTCCAATCAAAAACCATACAGCAAAAAAGGCTGACCCTTTTCGGGGCCAGCCTTTTTGTGTGTAAGATCTGTTTTCTTTTGATTATCCCTGTACCGTTGCCCCTGCTGTCAGCGGAACGGTTTCGTTCTTCTGCCACAATGCAAATGCAATGTTGGTAGAATGGTCTGCAATTCTTTCCAGATTGGTAATCAAATCATTATAAATTGCGCCGCCCTGGGCAGTACACAGGTTCTGGTTCAAACGGGATACATGGTTCTCTTTGTATTCCTTGGCCATCTTGTCAATACTGTCTTCCGTCGTATTGATGGTAAAGGCCAAATCAAAGTCCAGCCGCCGCTCCTGGAACAGACGGCAGGAATCATCCAGGACGCTGATGACTTTATCCTGCATCAAATGCAATTCCTGAATGGCCTGATCACTAAAGGTGGTCTTGGTTTCCTGCAGCTGGATGGCCTGCTCGGCAATATTTTCGCTGTGGTCCCCAATCCGTTCAAAATCGTTTACCACATGGAACAGGGAACCTACCAGCTGCCGGTCATCGTCCTCCAGCTCCAGCGCGTTGATTTTTACCAGATATTCCGTAATATTCGTGTTTAAAAAGTTTAGGACGCCTTCGTTGTCTTCCAGCTCTTCCATTTTCTGCGTGTCCCCGCTGAATAGCATTTCCATGGACATCAGGTAGTTTTTCCGAGCCAAATCACCCATACGGGCCACTTCTTTCAGCACCTGTGCCACGGCAATGGGCGGAGCCTTCAGAATCCGGGAATCCAGAAATTTGAGGGACTTGGCTTCTTTGGTCTCGTCCTCTCCGGGAATCACTAGGCAAGCAAGCTTGACCAGATAGTCGCTCAACGGCAGCAAAATCGCCGTTGTCACCACGTTAAAGGTAATGTGCACAATGGAAATTTGCATGAGAATGTTATCGGGAGCCGCCATTTTTACCCAGCTGACAAAGGGGGTAAACAGGCTGATGCAAATAAACAGCGTAGCGCCGATAATATTGAACAGCAGGTGTACCGTTGCAGTACGCTTAGCGGTACGGTTGGTGCCGATACAAGAGAGCACTGCGGTTACGCAGGTACCGATATTCTGGCCGAAAATGACGAACACAGCCGACTCAATGGGTACAACGCCCTGTCCTGCCAGCGCCATCAGCACGCCCACCGAAGCGGAGGAGCTTTGAATAATCGCCGTAAACACCAAGCCAATGAGCACGCCCACCAGCGGGTTCGAGAAGGTGGACATCATACTTTTGAACATCTCAGATTCACTCAGCGGCGCCAGCGCATCACCCATGTTCGTCATGCCCATAAACAGGATACCAAAACCGGCAATAATTTGACCCACATGCTTATACGTGGTCTTTTTGATGAACATAATCATCACAACGCCGATGAAAATAGCAATGGGCGCAAGGTCATTGAGCTTAATGGCAATCAGCAGGCCCGTTACAGTCGTCCCAATGTTGGCGCCCATAATGACGCCGGTAGCCTGTGCCAAAGTCATCAGTCCGGCATTCACAAAGCCTACTACCATTACCGTTGTCGAAGAGGAGCTCTGAATAATCATCGTTACCAGCAAGCCTACCAGCGCACCCATATACTTGTTGCGGGTCAGCTTTTCCACGATTTTTTTCAGCCGGCTGCCAGCTGCCATTTCCAAGCCGTCTCCCATCAGCTTCATGCCGTACAGGAACAGGCCCAGGCCGCCCAGAAGCATCATGACTTCTGAAATTTGCATGTCGTATCATTCCCCACATTCTTTTTTCTTTCCGTTTTTTATCGTACTATGAATAGTATACCTGCTATTATTTTTATAGCAAGCATCATTCCCACTGATTTTCTGAAACGCAGGAACATTCTTATCATATTACTTTTACGGCATTTTTACAATCTTTTTAAAAAACTTTTTTGCAGTCCAAGGCATGTTCGGCTCATTTTCAGAAATATGCTGCAGATTTTCCCATATCACATCCAAGCTTTTGCATATATTTATTTTATAGTTTCTAATGAATTAATATCGGCCTCGGGAGCCTCATTATCAATGGCTGTATAAATACAGGAATAGGATGATTCCTGCATCTGTAGCGTTCCACTGGCAATCCACTGGAATTCACGCAGGGTATAGCCATTCTGCTCATTCCCATATCCATAAATGGATTTAGGCGCATAAATCCAATCGGGACGCCGGTTTAAATCCTGTACCAGATAGTCATAAAGCAGGCTGCTATCCAAAGTAACTTCCGATACGGTTGGAGCCACTACCTGACAGTCCCCACACAGATAACCAAAGGGAAGGTTGCCCACAATCAGCACTTTTTCTCCCGGCTTTTGAGAGGAGCGGATTTCCGCCACCATGCTCTCATAGGCCTGGGCATCAATTTCGGTAGTATACAGTCCCTGTGCCGGGCCGGATGTCAGCTGTGTGTGCAGTTCCGAAATAGGCAGATCCCGATAAGACAAGGCCGAGCGGATAAAAATAGTGGTGCCCAGCAGGAAAAAGGCCACCAGCGCCATACATGTTCGGATAACCGCTACTGTGGTTTCCATTGAACCCCGATTTACCTGCCGGAGCAATGGCCCATAATTTTCATATACAATCAGGACGGCAGCCAGCATAGAAGGCAGCATGGCAAACGAAGCTCCAAAAGCATCGGGGCTGTCACTCAGATGTGCCCCCAAAGCCATCAATTGCCCAGGCAGATACATGCCCAGCAACAGAATTTTACAGCGCCTGCTGGGATTGAGCACACAAAGAATAATCGGCCAGATACCAGCGCTTGCCAACAGTTGGCTCATTTTGGCATTGGCAGGCATGTCCCAGTCCGGCTGTACAATAATCAACACAATGTTTGCCAGAATACATACCGGCAGGACAATTTTGACGGCTGTGTGGAAAACATCTTCCATCCGAAATGGCAAATCAAAAGAAAATGGCGCCCATTTGGCCAACAGCATGAGCAGTAAAATGGAAATTTCGGCCAAATACAGAAAGTCCGCCTGAGAATACCCTTCAAAAAATGTGAATATCCCTCGCCCATAGCCGGAAAAAGGATTGTGCCGGTCGGTTATCAGCCAGGGAAGATAATTCCACAAAACCCGCCAGCCCAAGCGGTTCCCCAAATACAAAAGTAATACGGCTGGCGGGACGATAACACCGGACAGAAAACACCAAAATGGTTTTTGGGAGCGGCGCCCATTTTTTAAAGGTCCGGGCCGGTATAACAACAGCATCAGCAGCATCGGCACCACTGCCAGCAGAAAAGTTGGATACACAATCCCCCCTACCCCGGCAAAAAGCCCGGCAAAAATCGCGCTGCGCCCTGTGTGTACCGCATCCCGGCGATAGAGCCATACCAGCGTGGTACAGGACAGCACCATCAATAGCAACCCCGCCGAGGAATAGGAAAAATTAAAAATCATCCCCGGCACAAAGGCTGCCGTCAGCCAGCCTGCCAGCATAGCTGCCAAATGACTCCGGCAAAATTGCAGCAGCCGCCGGTATACCACCCCGGCCACCGCCATGTGAACAAAAAGAAATATCATCCGCCCTGTCAAAAGAATCCCGTCCATACTTCCCTTCCACTGGCGGTATACTGCCAGAAAGGGGGCCGCCAAAATGGACCATCCCATGTGGCTGTCCCAACTGTCCACCAGCGGCGTGTCTCCCAACAACAGGCGATAGGGCGCAGCAAAGGCTACGGATTCATCCGACCAGTCAAACCCCCGAAATGCCCTCCAGAAAAATAACAGAAACAGCACGGCAAAGCCGGCCCATGGCAGCACCTGTGCTGCCGGATACCGCTTTTTATTCCGCCCTGTAATCATTTCCAACCATACATTCATCGGTATTTCCCCCAAAGCATCGTACCGGTATTGTGCTTTTTACAGCATAGACAAATATATTTCTATTATAGCATACTCTTCCCCGCCAGAAAACCACCAGCAGGCGGGGATTTTCATTCATTTTTTTCCTTTTCCGGTACCTCTGCTGGTTTGGAGCCGCCGTTTCTTTCGGATTTTATACTGGGGATTCCTGGGCGGTAGTCGCTGGGGGCATGGCCGGTGGTCTTTTTAAACATTCGGGAAAAATAGTTATAGTCCTCCATTCCCACCATCTCCCCGGCTTTCGTCAGGGGAACGCCACTGGCAATCAATGCCGCTGCCCGGCAGCAGCGAAGCTCATGAAGATAGCCGGTTACGGTCCTTCCCGTATAGCGGCGAAAAATCCGGCACAGATAGGGCACCGACAACCCAAATTCTGCGGCAATGACCGGAAGGGCTGTTTGAGAGGAATCATGATACCACCGGGACAGATATTCCAGGATTTCCCGGGTTCTCTGTAAGCTTTCCTGTCCCATGGGCAAAGCGTTCCCCGCCTCCTCCCCGGCACTTTGAGGCAGACAGCGAAACAGCTTTCCGATAATCTCTAAAAGTTTTCCCTTGACCACCAATTCCATTCCCGCTTTTTGAGAGTTCCACTCTGTTACCAAATCCCCAAACAGCTGGGAAAGCTCTCCATCTCCATGAAAAAAGGGAGAGATTTTCCCCAGCTGCTCCACAATCAGGGAAGCATAACTCCGGGAGTCCGAAACCCGGAGTTCGTTTCGCAGCAAGTCAGGACGAAACTGAACAATATAATGCTTGGTTTCGTTTAAAAAATCCACGCCTCGATGGGGAACCCAACTGTTAACAAATCCCACGTCTCCCGGATACAGCCACTCCTGTTCCCCGCCGCACCCCAGTAGAACCCCGCCGGTAATCACATAGTAAAACTCCAGCTCCTGGTGCCAGTGAAATTCGCACCCAGGCCCGCCGGAATCATGCCGGTGCTCGCAAACCAGCAGCGGAAGCCCCCTTTCCGGCAAGGGAACCGTTTCACAATAAAAGGATTCCATAAGTGCCTCCCAGTTAGGATAAAATTGTGCTAAATTTATATCAGTATACCCGTTTTCCAAATCCCTGTAAAGGGCTACAATAGAAGCAGAAAAATCTGCCAGAGCTCACTGCCCGGTGCAGTGAGTTTCGGAGAACGGAGTGAATACATATGAGAATCCTCTTTTTGGACATTGATACCCTTCGCCCCGACCATATGGGCTGCTATGGCTATGGCCGGAACACCACCCCGAATATGGATAAAGTTTGTGCCGAAGGGGTACGCTTTGATAACTATTATTGCTCGGATGCCCCCTGCCTGCCTTCCCGTGCAGCACTGGTTAGCGGTATGTTCGGCATCCGCAACGGTGCGGTAGGCCACGGCGGAAAAGCTGCCGACCGATTCTCCTGCCGTCCCAGCCGGGACTTTACCAATCTGATTGATGACAACTGCTTCCATCAAATTTTCCGCCATGCCGGAATGCACACCGCATCCATCAGCACCTTTGCCGAGCGTCATTCCTCCTGGTGGTTTAACGCGGGCTTTAACGAGTGCTACAATGTGGGCGGCCGCGGCGGTGAATCCGGCGAAAAAGTACTTCCCGTAGCGCTTGACTGGCTGGCACGCAACGGCGAAAAGGACAATTGGTTCCTGCACGTCCATTTCTGGGACCCCCACACGCCATATCGGGCACCGGCAGAATTTGGCAATCCTTTTGAAAACGAACCCCTGGATGGCTGGATTACCCCGGAAGTTTTTGCTGAACACCGCAAACACGTAGGCCCTCACTGTATCAACGAACTGGGCATGTACAATTCTGACCGGAACCCAGGAGCTCCCCGCCAGCTTGGCAAGGCTGAGACCATGGAGGAATTAAAACAGGTGATGGATGGCTATGACTGCGGCATCCGTTATGCCGACAGCCTGATTGGCCGGATTTTCGACTCCCTTCGGAATATGGGGGTATATGAGGATACCGCCATCATTATCACGGCTGACCACGGCGAAAATATGGGAGAGCTGGGGATCTATTCCGAGCACGCCACAGCCGACTACCCCACCTGCCACATTCCATTTATTATCAAGTGGCCCGGCTGCCGGAAAGGCGGCGTAGACACAGGCCTGCATTATAATCTGGATGCCTTGCCCACCATGGCAGAGCTGCTGAACGTGCAGAAGTTCGAATACTGGGATGGCGAAAGCTATGCGCCTTCCCTCTTTGAGGAAACCGACACCGGTCGGGATAGCCTGGTTCTCTCCCAGATGGCCCATGTGTGCCAGCGCTCCGCACGTTTTGGCGACTGGCTGTATATACGCACCATTCACGGCGGCTTCCATCTGTTTGATAAAGAGATGCTCTTCAATATCAAAGAGGATCCCCACGAGCAGCATGATGTCAAAGCTGAACATCCTGAACTGTGCGCCAAGGGTGCGAAAATCATTCTGGACTGGCAGGAAGACCAAATGAAAAAATCCGAAACCGACGTTGACCCCATGTGGGTGGTATACAAGGACGGCGGCCCCTATCACACTTGGGGGCATCTGGAAGAGTA
>OBYM01001146.1_pt1 | contig 12099 bp, 8 predicted proteins | sample 1538191 | NCBI WGS metagenome assembly OBYM01 (sample SAMEA2580165, study PRJEB22360) | human gut metagenome | biome: human gut; feature: human-associated habitat; material: faeces | place: Denmark | collected 2008/2010 | reverse complement strand
CGCCGGAGATGCTTCTGTTGTTTGCCTCCTCCCAACCCCCGCCACAATGGCTTGCGGAGATTCGGGTCAAAGCTGATGAGCTTGCCATGTTCCCGGCAATATTCCACGGCGGCGTAAGTAGCGCTGCGGGCAGGCTCGTCCGTCAGGGACAGGGTTCCGAAATGCAGGACCTTCGTCTCGTCCAGCAGGTCATAGCGCACCTCGTCGGTGCCGATGCAGGTGTCCGCACCGGGCTTCCGGGCGAAGGAAAATTCCCGGTTTCCCGTCTCGTCCAGGGTCACGAAGGCCAAAGTCGTGAACACGTCCGGCGTGGCAATGAGGCCACGGGTATCGATGCCCGCCTTTTCCAGGGTCCCGGTCAGCAGCTTTCCGAAAGCGTCCGTGCCCACTTTGCCCAGCATAGCGGTCTTGCCGCCGAATTTCGTCACGGCGGCCAGGTAGTTGGCCGGTGCGCCGCCGGGATGGGCGGCCATGGTGGGGTATCCGTCGGCATCGGCGGAGATACAGGTAAAGTCAATGAGCAGCTCGCCCAGGGCGACAACATCCAGCATAGCAGGGTTCCTCACTTTTCTTATAATACTATCAGTGTAGCGTATTTTCGCCAAAAAATCAATGGCTTAAGAAGAGAAATTCATGGGATTCTGGGCATAGGGGGACTGAGGCTGCGGGGCCTGACGGCGCTCCTCGGTGAGCACGTCGTAGGCAGACGCATAGGTCAGCTCAACCTTTGCCCCGAAGGCCCACAGAAGGGCCGTCTGAGCGGCCAGGCCCAGGGCATAGAATAGGAAAAACTGGACCGTGGCGCTGAGGGGCAGGGCAACATTCAGGGCGGCGCAAATGCTGTCCCCGTAGGTCAGCAGGGCCGCAGCACCCATGGCCAGGAAGTACCACCAGAAATGCAGGTCCAGCCGGAACAGGGCCATGCAGTTTTTCCGGGTGATGTTCACGCTTTTCCGCAGGGCGTTCATGGCACCGGCCTTGGGGTTCTCCGCCAGGGCCAGCCGGCCCATCCGCAGGCGATAGCTCAGGGGGATGAGGACGATGAGGCTCAGCAGAATGGCGATACCCACCAGCGACACCATGGAAGCGTACAGCGTCGGGTCCTCCAGCATGGCATTCAGGTCTGTGACCCCGGCGGCGATCTGGGCTTCAACGGCCCGGGTGAGCGGGCTTCCCAAAGGCGTGACCATCAGGATGCCGCACAGAGGATAGATCAGAAGCATCCCCACGCCGAAAACCAGCAGACCGTTTAAGAGCAAAAACCGCAGCACCGGACCGAAATTCCGGAAGCCCAGGGTCAGGTCCCGGAATTCCGTCTGCCGCTGGCGGCGAATGGACCAGATGGTGAAGGTCAGGCCGAACTGCCAGAAGGGCTGGGCAAGGCGCACAGCCCCGGAGAGCAGGGTCTCCACGGTGGACAGCACCGCCCGGCTGTCCATGCCGCTGAGGCCGCCGGTGTTGTCGATTTGATTTTGCAGCAAAAGCTGCACCAGCGCCGCCAGAAGCACCGCTCCCGCCGTAATAAGGCTGTGGACCAGCACCAGTTTCCGGGGCGGAACGCTGGCAGCGGAAATCTCCCGCTCCGCATTGGCTTCCAGCCGGTCGTAGGAAAATCGTTTCATAAAAAGCCCGCCTTTCGGGTACGTTTGGGAATAGTGTAGCGCATTTTTGCCGAAATAGCAAATGGATTTTTTGTAAAAATCCCCCCGGGATCGGTTTTTTGGCCGGTTCCGGGGGAAAATGCTTATTTCATCAGCTTGCAGACCAATTTCGTGTAGGCTGCCGGGTCATTGAGGGGCAGGTCTGCCATCAGCAGGGCCTGATCGTAGAGCAGGTTGGCGTAGTCCGCACCCAGCTCCGGGTCCTGGGCCATGGCCCGCTGCAGAGCCTGAACGGCCTCATGCTCCGGGTTCAGCTCCAGAATACGGCCCACAGGGAAGGCGAACTCCGGGTTGGCCCGCTTCATGTACTTCTCCATCTCGAAGCTCATCCCCGCCTCGGGAGTCAGCACCACCGGGAAATCGCCCAGATTGGAGCCCAGCCGGACCTCCTTCACCTGGTCGCCCAGGGTGTTCTTCACGAACTCCAGCACCGGCTTCATGGCCTCGGTCTTGTCCTCGATGTCCTTCTTTTCCTCCTCGCTCTGGAGGCCCAGGTCCTCGGAAGAAGCGTTGCAGAACTTCTTCTCGGCGTAGGTCATCAGGGTCTGGGGGATGAACTCGTCCACGTCCTCGGTGAAGAGCAGGGTGTCATAGCCCTTTTTCTCCAGAGCCTGGACCTGGGGCAGCTTGGAGAGCCGGTCCTTGTTCTCGCCGGGCATATAGTAGATTTTCTCCTGGCCCTCGGCCATGGCGTCCACATATTCCTTCAGGCTGATGAGCTTCTGCTGCTTCTGGCTCCAGAACAGCAGCAGATCCTGGCAGGCGTCCTTGTGTGCGCCGTACTCGCTGACGCAGCCGTATTTCAGCTGCTTGCCGAAGGCAGTATAAAATTCCAGGTACTTCTCCCGGTTGTTTTCCAGCAGGTTCAGCAGCTCGGCCTTGATCTTCTTCTCGATGTTCCGGGCGATAATGGCCAGCTGGCGGTTATGCTGCAGCATTTCCCGGCTGATGTTCAGGCTCAGGTCCTGGCTGTCCACCACGCCCCGGACGAAGCGGAAATGCTCCGGCAGCAGATCAGCGCAGTTTTCCATGATCATCACGCCGGAGGAATAAAGCTGCAGGCCGCTCTTGTAGTCCTTGGTGTAGAAATCATAGGGGGCCTTGGAGGGGATGTAGAGCAGCGCTTTGAAGGACACGGCGCCCTCGGCGCTGAAATGCACCACGGCGGCGGGCTTGTTATAGTCGAAGAACTTCTCGTGATAGAACCGGTCGTATTCCTCCTCCGTCACGTCCTTCTTGTTCCGCTGCCACAGAGGCACCATGGAGTTCAGGGTCTCCATCTCGGTGTAGTCCTCGTATTCGGGCTTGTCCTCGGGAGAATCCTCCTTCTTCCGGGACTTGGTGACCTCCATGCGGATGGGGTAGCGGAGGTAATCGGAATATTTCCGCACCAATTCCCGAATCTTGTATTCCTCCAGGAACTCGGAATACTTCTCGTCCTCGGTGTCGTCCTTCAGGACCATGATGACATCCGTACCGGCGGCATCCCGCTGAGCGGGCTCGATGGTGTAGCCGTCAGCGCCGTTGGACTCCCATTTCCAGGCCTGGTCGCTGCCATACTTCTTGGAAATGACCGTCACGGACTTGGCCACCATGAAGGCGGAGTAGAAGCCCACGCCGAACTGGCCGATGATGTCGATATCCTCCTGCTTCTCCATGGCCTGCTTGAAGCCCAGAGAGCCGGATTTGCAGATGGTTCCGAGATTTTCTTCCATTTCCTCCTTGCTCATGCCAATGCCGTTATCGGACACGGTCAGGGTCCGGTCGGCCTCGCTGCGGGTGATGGTAATGGCGAACTGGTCCCGGGAGATGCCGACTTTGTCGTCGGTCAGAGCCGTGTAGGCCAGCTTGTCGATGGCATCGGAGGCGTTGGAGAGGATTTCCCGAAGAAAGATCTCCTGATGGGTGTAGATGGAGTTGATCATCAGGTCCAGCAAACGCTGAGACTCCGCTTTGAATTGCTGTTTTTCCATATATATCCTTCCTATTCTGAAATGTATATACAAAGTTATTAGAGGGGCAAACCCCGGCGGAACGCCGGCTCCCCCGTGTAGAGGGGGAGGCTTTCGCCTCTCCGGCAGATTTCCGGCCGCCATATTTTAGCACTCTAATTATCCGAGTGCTAATATTATACCCCTCTCTGAAAAAAATGCAAGAGGTCTGTCAGAAAGTTCTTGGAATATTTACAATTTTGTGGTATGCTTATGCTGTGTAGATATGCGGCTTGGGAACGGCCCTCTGAGGAAAGCCTTCCCCTGGAGGAGAAGCTGTCAGCCCGCAAGGGCTGACTGATGAGGTCGAAGCTACCAATCAGCGCCATAAGTTGGTACTACGCTGCAACCTTCGACCTCATCCGTCACGGGCAATAGCCCGTGACACCGTAGTAGAGGTATGACTGCCACCGGCAGTCATATAGATTTTTGATTCGCTGCGCGGAGTACCACCCTCCAGGGGAAGGCTTTGGCTGGTGGTACATCGATAGCCCCTACCGCCCCTCATCCGGCCGGAATAGGAATTCCTGCCACCTTCCCCCAGGGGAAGGCTTTCCTTCGTTAAAACCATTTACCATATATAAGGAGACACCACATGATCACAGTATCAAATCTCGGAATGCAGTTCGGCGGCCAATGGCTTTTCCAGCACGTGGACCTGCAGTTCCTGCCCGGCAACTGCTACGGCATCATCGGTGCCAACGGCGCCGGCAAGTCCACGTTCCTGCGCATCCTCACCGGGGAACTGGAATCCACCAACGGCTCCGTCACCATCGACCCCACCAAGCGCCTCTCCGTGCTGAAGCAGAACCAGAACGCCTACGACGACTTCACCGTCATGGACACGGTCATCATGGGCAATCAGCACCTTTACGACGTGATGAAGGAAAAGGACGCCATTTACGAAAAGCCCGATTTTTCCGATGCGGACGGCCTCCGGGCCGCCGACCTGGAAGCGGAATTCGCAGAACTGGGCGGCTGGGAGGCGGAATCCGACGCTTCCCGGATTCTGCAGGGCCTTGGCATCGGCACGGAGCTGCATTATGAGCAGATGGCCAACGTGGACCCCCGGCAAAAGGTGAAGGTCCTGCTGGCCCAGGCCCTGTTCGGCAACCCGGACATCGTCATGCTGGACGAGCCCACCAACAACCTGGACATCGAGGCCATCAACTGGCTGGAGGATTTCCTGCTGGACTTCCCCGGCATGGTCATCGCCGTCAGTCACGACCGGCATTTCCTGAATACCGTCTGCACCCACACCGTGGATATTGACTACGGCAAGATCAAGATGTATGTGGGCAACTACGACTTCTGGTACGAGTCCTCCCAGATGGTCCAGGCCATGCTGCGGAACAAGAACAAGAAGAATCAGGAAAAAATCGAGGAATTGCAGCTGTTCATCCAGCGTTTCTCCGCCAACAAGTCCAAGGCCAAGCAGGCCACTGCCCGCCGGAAGCTGCTGGACAAGCTGACCGTAGAGGAAATGCCCGCCTCCACCCGCCGCTACCCCTTCGTGGGCTTCCAGGCGGAGCGGGAACTGGGCAAGGACGTGCTGACGGTGAAGGACGTATCCGTCACCGTAGACGGCGTGAAGCTGCTGGACAACGTGTATTTCTCCGTGAACCGCACGGACAAGATCGCCTTCGTGGGCGAGAACGAGCTGGCCCAGACGGCCCTGTTCAAAATTCTTATGGGCGAGCTGGAGCCGGACGAGGGCAGCGTCAAGTGGGGCGTGTCCACCATCCGCAGCTACCTGCCCAAGGACAACAGCGCCTATTTTGAGGGCAACGACATGGAGCTGGTGGACTGGCTCCGGCAGTATTCCGCCAAGAAGGATGACGTGTACCTGCGGGGCTTCCTGGGCCGGATGCTGTTCTCCAACGAGGACGTGTTCAAACCGGTGAACGTGCTTTCCGGCGGTGAAAAGGTCCGGTGTATGCTGAGCAAAATGATGCTGTCGGGTGCCAATGTGGTCCTGCTGGACCAGCCCACCAACCATCTGGACATGGAGTCCATCCAGGCGGTGAACAAGGGCCTGGAAGCCTTCCAGGGCGTGGTGCTGCTGGCCTCCCACGACCATGAGTTGCTGACCTCCACCTGTAACCGGGTCATTGCCTTCCAGAGCGACGGCACCATCGTAGACCGCTACGGGACCTATGATGATTACCTGGCCTGGCTGGCGGAAAATAAGCAGTAATACGAATTTCGTACCAACTCCCGGCGAAGCGCTGTAGGGGCGGCGGCATGCCCCGATGCGCCGAGTTTCATACGCAGAACCGGCGAGGCGCAACCCTCCAGGAGGGAAGCAAGAGACGGTGCAAACCATAAGCGCTACCGTCCCTCATCCGGTCCGGCTTGGGCCGGACCACCATAGTAGAGGTATGACTGCCACTGGCAGTCATATAGATTTTGGATTCACTGCGCGGAGCACCACCCTCCAGGGGAAGGCTTTGGCCGGTGCTACACTGATAGCCCCTACCGCCCCTCATCCGTCTTTGCTTCGCAAAGCCACTTAGGAATGGTATGACTGCCACCGGCAGTCATGAATATTTCTATTCGCTGCGCGGGGCACAACCCCCAAGGGAAGGCTCTTCTCTGTCCCGGCGGGCTTTTTCGTCGATTCTTACCGCTCAATCTTCGCTACCTGGCGGGCGGGGCATGCCGCCGCCCCTACAAGGCCGAACGGGGCTTCTTTCAAAAAATTTAGCGCCAGCCGGGTGTCGGCTGGCGCTTGTGTTTTTTTCTGCTTCCGGATTTTGGGAGGATGTCGCCGTTTCCCGGCAATTTTCTTTCTCCGTTTCCGGGGATGACAATAGAAGATTCTTGGGGGGAGAAAACGGTCCCCTTCAGAAACGCAATTCATACTGCCGATCGCCGTCATACACGGTCACGCACGAAAGGTCCCAATAATAAGAGACGTCGCAGTGGCTCACACTGTGTCCCTCATCGATCAGAAAGATACCTGTAATTAGGCTGCCGATCCCCGTGTCATTGAAGAGAAACCTATAACAATCCGGGGATCTCTTTCCATTCAGAACGTAGGAGAAGCTCTTTTTGTAGCTGCATACCAGTGAGCGCACCTCTGTGATCTCCACGGAAAGTTCAGCCGTCTCGTCATACTGCTCATCATGCGACGGAGACCACTCCGTCGCCACGCCAGAGAAGGAATAGGTCTTCGTACGCGGCCAGAAAAGCACCGCCGCAATCGTCAGCACCGCTGCGACAATTCCCGCAGTAATCAGACGTTTTTTCATAATACGCCTCCTTAAATTCTTGATGTATTTTTATATCGTCTCTTACGGCATCTTTATCGTATCTCTTTTTGTGTCAAATGTCAATTGGAATGTGGGCAATATGCAAATAAACTCCGAGTAACGCAATGCTGAATTGTCCATATTTTCATGAACAGGGCGACGGCACGCCCCGATGCGCCGAATTCCGGGAAAACTCCCGGCGGAGCGTATGCCTCCCGGCGTGTAGGGGGAGGTGGGCCACGCTTGCGTGGCTCGGAGGGGGTGTACGGTCGGACGATGTAGGAGACTATCGAACGATTGCTTTCATCAAATCGATAGCGTTCACCCCCTCAGTCATGGGCTTTTGGCCCATGACAGCTCCCCCTACACAGGGGAGCCTTACTCAGAGCGGGCAAGTGCCTACTTCTAATTTCGCACACTCCCCCAGTCACGCCGTTGGCGTGACAGCCCTCTCTCAGAGGGGGCCAAGGCGTTGCACAACGCATAAAAAGACCCCGGAAAGTAGGCTTTCCGGGGGTGCTTCATGCTCAATATTCGATTTTCGCTGCAAAGACCCGGTGGGAGGTCTCCCCTTCTGCCCGCTCGGCCTCCACCCGAAGGCTCTCGCCCAGATCCCAGCTCAAAAGCAGGGTGTCCCCTTCCCGGGACTCGTTCAGGTAGCAGACCGTGAAGGCTTTGGGAGAATGGTCCCGGTGGAAATCGCTGGGCAGCAGATCGTCCACCCACTCCAAGTATCGGGTGTTGTTCATGTGGCCGTTCCGGTCCAGGTCCGTGTAGCGGACCCGACGGCTTTCCCTGCTGCCCATCAAATGGTAGGCCAGGGAGCCGGGAGCGGTCAACTCGTCGCCCCGGAGGGTTCCCGGCAGGGCGATGCCGCTTTTTCCGGGGACGATCATGCTGCGCTTTTCCAGGTCCATGAGGACCCACAGGCTGATGGAGCGGAAGATTTCCTTGCCCGCTTCGTCGTAGGCAATGATGGACCGGGGGAAGGCCACCTTCGTGGGGGGCATGGGCCAGGTCTCCACCCGGATGGTTTCGCCGATGGTGGGCAGTCGGGTGATCTCCACCCGGTGGCGTGTCACGGCCCAGAAAAGACCCTTGGAGGCCAGGTAATCATAGCTCAGGTCCAGGAGCTCCGAGTGCTTCCCGGCGACTTCCTGACCGATGGTCAGCAGTTGGGACAGCTTCAGCCGGCAGAACCGGTCGCACATCCCGTCGGTGATGAGATAGTTTTTGGTGTAAATGGGTTCCATGAGTGGGGTTCTTCTTTCTAAAATGATTTTTTGAGAGTGGGCCGCTGAATGCGCTTCCGGCGGGGCGAAAGCCTTCCCCCAGGGGAAGGCTTTTCTCAGTGGGACCGCAGCTGGTTCCTTAATTCCACACGTTTTCTTCCACGGTCAGGGTCAGTTCATAGCGCTTGCCGCTGCGGTAGAGGATGGCGGTGAGGGTATCGCCGATGGATTTCTTGTACAGGATCTGCGTCACGTCGTCGCCGTCGGAGACGTTTTTCCCGTCCAGGCTCAGGAGAATATCTCCCGTCTGGATGCCCTGCGCCTCGGCACCGCTGCCGGAAAAGACCTCCGTCACATAGGCCCCGGAGGGCAGATGGTAGTAAACCTGATAGAAATAGGGGACGCTGCTGCACCGCAGGCCCAGGCTGGGCCGCCCGGACACATAACCCTGGCCGGTGAGCTGCTCCACGATTTCCTTTACTGTGGTGCTGGGGATGGCAAAGCCCAACCCCTCCACACCGGCGGAGGAAACGTAGTCGCCAATTTTCATGGTGTTGATGCCGATGACCTGCCCGTAGCAGTTCAGCAGGGGGCCGCCGGAATTGCCCTCATTCAGGGCGGCGGTGGTCTGGATCAGGGTCATGGTCCGTCCCCCCACGGTAATGTCCCGGTTGATGCCGGAAATAATGCCGTCGGTCATGGTGCCACGGAGGGTTACGCCCAGGGGGTCCCCGATGGCCACAGCCAGATCGCCCACCCGCAGGGTGGAGGAATCGCCAAATTCTGCGCTTTTCAGGTCCGTGGCTTCCACCTTCAGCACCGCCAGGTCGGTCATCCGGTCCTGGCCCACGATGGCCGCCTCCAATTCCCGGCCGTCGGTAAACAGGGCGGTGACGGTGTCGGCGCCGGAAATCACATGGCAGTTTGTCACCAGATAGCCGTCATCGCTGAATACCACGCCGGTGCCGGTGGAGGTGGAGCCGTCGGCGGAGGCAGCGGTGATGGAGACCACGCTGTCAATGACGTTGGAATAAATCTCCTGTAAGGACAAGCCCTTTTCCTCCGGCCGGTTCTCCACGGCGGCGGGGGCGGGCATCAGGTCCACCCCGACCTCGCTCTGGGCGGATACGCTCATGGTGGCATCCGGCTCCGTGGGCTCGGTGGTAGGCTGGAACATGGAAATGGGGTCCTTGGGGTCGGCATTTTTCTGGGCGTCCAGGTTATTCTTTAACTGCTTCACCCGCAGGGCGCTGAGGAAGCTCACCAGGCCGAAAAGCAAAATCACCGCCGCCAGCAGGATGGCAAACAGGGCTGTGTGGTCCTTGGGAGGCCGGGTGGAGCCGGTCTGGTACACGCCGCAGTCCCAGGGGTCCTTTTCTTTCTTGGCGTGCTGCTGATATTCTGCGGATTCCGGGTAATCCCGGTCGGGATAATCGTCCGACATAGGCTCCTCCTTTCCCTTAATTCACCAGCGGCAGGGTGAAGGTAAACTCCGTTTTCCCGTCCCGGCTGGTGACGCTGATGTCCTCTCCATGGGAGCAGACAATGGTTTTGACAATATACAATCCCAGGCCCCAGCCGTCCCGGTTCTGGGAGCGGCTCTTGTCCAGCTTGTGGAACCGGTCAAAGACCAGGGGCAATTCCTCCGGCGGGATGGTGTCGCCGTCGTTGGATACGGAAACGTAAACCTTCGTGCTGCCCTCCCGGACTTTCAGACCCAAGGTTCCCTTTTCCGGGCAGAACTTCACGGCGTTGTCCACCAGATTGTAAATGACCTGGGTGATATAATCCTCGTTGGCGCGGGTGTACACCGGATGCTCCGGCATATCTACGCTGACGTCCAGATTTTTGGCGTTGATCTTCTGCTCAAAGGTAATGAGCACCTGGCCCACGCACTCGGTCAGCTCAAAGCGGACCTTCTGCTCCTCCGGAATGCCCCCCTGGTCCTGCAGGCGGGAAATGTCCAGCATACTGCGGACCAGACGGCTCAGCCGCTTGGTCTCCTGAGAGACCAGCGTCATATAGTGGCGCTGCTTTTCCGGGGGGATGGTCCCGTCCAGCATTCCGTCAATATAGCCGCCGATGGTGGTCATGGGGGTCTTTAACTCGTGGGACACGTTGGCCACAAATTCCTGCCGCTGGTACTCGCTCTTTTCCAGGGACGAGGCCATATTATTGAAGGCCAGGGCCAGTTCGTCCACTTCCTCGGTGTGGTCCCCGTCCAGTTGGACCCGGGCTTTCAGGTCCCCGTGGCCGAAGGCGTTGGCGGCCTTGGCCATTTCCTGCAGGGGCTTGGCCTGCTGCCGGGCAAAGACGCTCATAATAATGACGGCGAACAGAACCACCAGAATCGACACGAACAGATAAATATCCGTGACTTTTTTCAGCATTTCCATGGTGTCGGCCGTGGGGCTGGACACCATGACCACCCCGGCAGGCGTGCCGTCGGTGCCAGGAATGGGCATGCTGACCACATACCGGGCGTCGTCATAAAGATTGGTGACGGTGCCGGTGTCCTCGGCAATGCCGTCCGTCAAAACCCGGGACAGGTAGCTGCTGTCCAGCATCTGCCCCTGATGGGTGCAGCCGAAGGGAGCATCGGAGCAGAGCCGCAGCTTGCCGGTGGCGTCGCAGATGACCACGTCCGCACCGGAGACCTGGGCGCTGACGGTCAGGTTCACCAGAAACTCCGTGTTGCCCAGGGGGTCGGAGTCGTAATTTTCATAGACCCGGGCCAACTCCGCAATGGCGGTGGCGTTGGTTTTCAGCCGGTCCATGGCGTCCTCCTCCAGATAGTTGGCAGTCAGCGCCCGGAAGGACGTGCCCACCAGCAGCAGAGCCGCCAGGAGTACGATGGCCGCCGGAAAAAACATCCGGGAAAAGGTGGATCTCATTGGTTGACCTCGAACTTATACCCCACGCCCCAGACAGTTTTCAGGCACCACTGATCGCTGGCACCCTCCAATTTTTCCCGCAGACGCTTGATGTGTACGTCCACGGTCCGGGAATCGCCGAAATAATCGAAGCCCCAGACTTCGTCGAGAAGCTGGTTGCGGGTGTACACCCGGTTGGGAGAGGAAGCCAGGTAATAAAGCAGCTCCATTTCCTTGGGGGGCGTGTAGATTTTCTGGCCCTTCACGGTCAGCACGAAGGCGTCCATGTCGATAATGAGGTTGTCGAAGGTCAGCTTGCGCTCCTTCTTCTCCACGGCGGCCCCGGTGGACCGGCGCAGGACCGCCTCGATGCGGGCCAGGACCTCCTTCATTTCAAAGGGCTTGGTGATATAATCGTCCGCACCGGACTTGAGGCCGGAGACTTTATCATTGGTCTCGCCCTTGGCGGTGAGCATAATAATGGGCGTTTGGCTTTCGGCCCGGATGGCCTTGCACACGGACCAGCCGTCCATCACGGGCATCATCACGTCCAGCAGCACCAGATCGGGCTTCAATGTGCGGAATTTGGCAAGGCCCTCGCCGCCGTCGTAAGCTGCGGCGACGGTGTAGCCCTCCTTTTCCAGATACATTTGCAGAAGCTCGGAAATATTGTGATCGTCCTCAACGATCAATACGGAAACGGCCATAAGGTATCCCTCCTGTTTTCTTTCTCTTTTCCCTTATTATAGTCGGTTTTCCGGAAATGAAGTGAACAATTTGTAAAGAGTTACGGGGCAATTTGTGAACGGCAAATTGGGTATTGCAATTCTCGCCGGGAAAGAGTATCATAAGCCCAAACGGCCCCGGTGAAAGCCTTCCCCTGGAGGGGAAGGTGTCACGCCAAAGGCGTGACGGATGAGGTCGAAGGTAGCAGCGTTGTACCGACTTATGGCGATGCTTTGTAGGGGCGAGGCACGCCCCGATGCGCCAGCTTGGAACTTTTGAGCGGTAGAAATCGACGTAGCGGGCCGCCGGGACAGAGAAAAGCCTTCCCCTGGGGGAAGGTGGCACGCCAAAGGCGTGACGGA
>OBYM01001141.1_pt1 | contig 12110 bp, 11 predicted proteins | sample 1538191 | NCBI WGS metagenome assembly OBYM01 (sample SAMEA2580165, study PRJEB22360) | human gut metagenome | biome: human gut; feature: human-associated habitat; material: faeces | place: Denmark | collected 2008/2010 | reverse complement strand
TTTGCGTCGACTGCATCGTGAGGGATGTTACCCACGCTGCCGATAGCCCAGCGCTTAATGCGCAACTTGCTGCGGTCGGTACCGGTTTCGATAATTAACGTCTCGGTATCTTCTTTAATTCCAACGATACGGCCGCAAATGCCGCCGATGGTGGTAATTTCGTCACCAATTTGTGCATCTTTGCGCATTTTATCCTCTTTTTTTCTCTTTTTGGACTGAGGACGGAAGAAAATGAGATAGAGAGCGCCGAACAGGAGGGCATACATCAAAACCATCATAATAATGCTGGTGGTTCCGCCCCCATCTTGTGACAAAAGGAAATACTGATTCATGTTTCTATTTACACCTCCAACAGAATATTTCAATTATAACAGGGATTTCCAAAGGTTTCAAGCTATTTAGAGGCTTTTTAAATTCTTTTGGAAAGATTTTCGATATTTGTGCGGTAGAAGCTTTCAAATTCTCCTTTATCCAGCGCATCTCGAATTTTCTCCATAAGGGTGTTATAGAAATAGAGGTTATGCAGTACACTCAACCTCATAGCCAGCATCTCCCCTGCCTTAAACAAATGGTGAATATAAGCACGGGTAAAGTTTCTGCATACCGGGCAGTCACAAGAAGGGTCTAATGGGCTTTCGTCCAAGGTATATTTGGCGTTCATCATATTCCGTACCCCTTCCATAGTAAACACATGTCCGTGGCGGGCATTGCGGGTCGGCATCACACAGTCAAAAATATCTACGCCTCTGCGCACTGCTTCCAGAATATTGGCCGGTGTTCCTACCCCCATCAGATAGCGGGGCTTATCCTCGGGCATATGTGGTGTAACAGTTTCAATAACCTCATACATCACTTCCGCAGGCTCGCCTACCGCCAATCCGCCAATGGCATAGCCGTCCAAATCCAATTCCCGGATACGCTTCATATGGTCCACTCGCAAATCAAGGAACGTACACCCTTGGTTAATGCCCCACAGCATCTGATGAGGATTCAAGGTGTCCGGCAAACTGTTCAGACGAGCCATCTCTGCTTTGCAGCGTTCCAGCCAGCGAGCCGTCCGTTCACAAGAAGCTTTGGCGTATTCATATGTTGCCGGATTTTCCACACATTCGTCAAAAGCCATGGCGATAGTAGAACCCAGATTGGATTGAATCCGCATACTTTCTTCCGGCCCCATAAAAATTCTGTGTCCATCAATATGGGAAGCGAAGGTCACGCCTTCTTCTTTAATGTTGCGAAGCTTAGCCAGGGAAAAGACCTGAAATCCACCACTATCGGTGAGAATCGGTCCATCCCAACGGGTCATAGTATGCAATCCGCCCAGTTTTTTGACGATTTCATCGCCGGGACGCTGATGTAGATGATACGTATTGCAAAGCTGCACCTGGCAATGGACATCCTTCAAATCCAATGCCGATACGGCACCTTTAATAGCCCCGCAGGTGGCGACATTCATAAATGCGGGCATCTGAATCGTCCCGTGAACTGTGGTAAATTCTCCTCTTCGGGCAGAACCTTCCTGTTTGATGAGTCGATACATATTGGTTTCCTTTCTTATGAATTTTCTTCCTGTTTTACTGGCAGGGATGGGGTAACATAAAGTGTCTTATACTGGACATAAATGACCATACCAGGTTTGGCTCCCTGAGGTTTATTTACATGGCGCACTTGCGTATAGTCCACCGGCACCTGAGAAGAATCCTTTCCGCGGCTGTGCCAAGCGGCAATACAGGCAGCCTCCCACAAAGCCGTGTCGGTAGGCTCCCGCCCATCCGTTACCAAAATGGTGTGGGAACCGGGAATGTTTTTCGTATGGAACCAGATATCGTTATTGTTGGCCTGTTTTAAAGTCAATTTGTCATTCTGACGGTTGTTTCGTCCCACCAGTACAGTAAATCCGTCACTGGTAATAAATTTCAGCGGAGCTGCAGGTTGTGCCATTTTTGGCTTACCTTTACTGCGAAGCATCCGAATATATCCCTGCTCCATCAGCTCCTGCCGGATTTCCGAAAGGTCTTTTTCCGTTTCGGCACGCCCCAGTTCATCCAGTACCGAATCGAGGTATTCAACTTCCTGCTGAGCAAAAGCAATTTGCTCGGTTAGCTTTTCTTCCGCAACTTTGGCCTTTCGATATTTTTTATAGTAACGTTGGGCGTTCTGATTGGCTGTCAATGCCGGATCCATGGGAATTACAATTTCCGGCATTCCTTCCTCATAAAAATTTTCCAGTGTCACAGAGGAAACACCCTTGTCAATTCGATACAAATTTGCACTCAGCAAATCTCCATACACTCGCAGCCGGTCACGATCCGCACATTGACTCAGCTCTCCCTGTTGAATGGAAATTTTTCGTGTCAGCCGTTCGGAAGAAGTGGTAATGACCCGAAGTAAATCAGCTTCCCGAACCCGCATCCGTTCTACCCGATCCCGCTCGGAATAGAAATCGTCCAGCAATTGAGAGAAAGTGGGGGCAGTACGCACCAAAGCAGACGTGCCATATTGTGTGATATTCATAAAGGAAATATCCATGGGCTTATGCTGTGCCAAATTCACCACCATACAAGGTGTACCAGAAACTTCCCGCGCAGTTTGCTGCAACTGGCCAAGGAAAAATACCAGCCGTTCCCGTTGACCGGAGGTAAGCTGTTTCGAAAATACATCTTCTCCCCGGCCTACCAGCTGCTGAATTTCCCGGCAAACTACCGGAGAAACCCCCTGTAATACCGACAGTAGCCCTTTAGAGAGATCGCTGTCTCCAGGACGGTTTTCAAGTCTTTCTAATACCTGGGAAACGTCAGTCTCCAACAAATTCAGCTTATCCTGTGCCGGCGGCATCTGATAAGTCACGCCCGGCAGAACCAGCCTTTCTGAACTCATCTCCGCATCCACACGCTTCAATGCATCCAGCACCTTGCCGTTTTCGTCCACAAAAATTACATTGCTGTACCGCCCCATAATTTCCACAATCAATTCCAGCCGCACGTGATCGCCTAATTCGTTAACCGCATCAAAGGCAAAACGCAGCATCCGTTCCAGTCCCGGCTGTTCTACAGAGAGAAGGCGAGCTCCGGTCAAACGCTTTCGCAGCAGCATACACAGCATCGGCGGCTGCTTAGGGTTTTCCGGCAAACAGCGGGTAAAATGTGCCCGAGCGCTGTTCACTCTTGCCGAAAGCAGCAAATGAAAACGGTCCCCCCGGGTACGCAAGGTAATAATCAATTCATCCCGACTGGGCTGATAAATTTTATCCACACGGGCATCCAGCGCCCGCTTAGAAATCTCACTCTGCAAGTGATGCAGAAAAATGCCATCTAAGGCCATCAAAAATTCCTCCCTTTCCGGGATATTCTATACAATTAACAGGATTCTTCCGGTGCTGTATTGGATTCTGCAATCAACCAGCGAACCTGCGGAAAAGTATCTTCCAGTTTTTTAGCAAGTAGCGGAAGCGCTACCGTTTCCGTATAAAAATGTCCGCCTTCCACCAGTGTTGCACCCAATTCGCGGGCCAGTAAAAATTGATGGTGCTTCACTTCACCAGTCACAAAAGCATCGGCTCCTGCTTTGAGAGCGGGCTCCAGATAATCGGCCCCTGCACCGCTGCAAATTCCAACAGCCTTTACTTTACGGTTTCCAGGCACAAAGCGCACACAGCCACAATGCAAAACTTCCTTCACATAATGGGCGAACTCCTGCGGCTCCATGGCTTTCGGTAAATCTCCCACCATCGCTTCAAATCCGGAACCATGAGGACAGATTCCTCTGCAGTTTTCCATCCCTAACGCCTGAGAAAGAGCGACATTCACTCCGCCGTTTGGGGCCATATCCAAATTGGTATGGGCACAAATCGCCGAAAGGTCATACTGCGCTAACAACCACGGCACACTGTTCTTTTTTAAGTTGCGCAAAGGTGTAAAAATGACTGGATGGTGGCTAACAATCAGTTGGGCTCCCTTTTGTGCAGCTTCTTTCACTACAGACGGCGTAATATCCAGTGCCAGAAAAGCTATTGTTACATTCTGTTTGCCATCCCCTACCAGCAGACCGGGATTGTCAAAATCAAATGCTTCGGCAAAAGGAGCGAAACTGTTGATATATTCAAAAACTTCCTGAACTGTTGCCATTAAGATTCCTCCATTTCCACTCCGGTAACTTCGCGCATGTGGGAAAGCAGTCCACGGATCTTCTCAAGTCCTGCTTCATCCCGTCGATGCTCACATCCCAGCATTTTTTTTGATAAACGAAGCATCACTTTCTGAATGTATTCCTGTTCCGCTTCACTTTTTCCTATCAATAGGCCAATATAGGGATATAATTCCTGATTTTGAAACTTTTCGGCTTTTTCGGGTGCATAAGCTGCCAGCATCACAGAGTAAACCTTTCCTTCGCTGCGCACACATTCTTCTCGCAGCAACGCAAACCCGTTTTCCCGCAGCCATACCCTCAATTCATTTGCTGTGGTCATGGGCTGCAATATCAAATGTTTCTCCTGATTACAAACCCATGGCGCCTTGCTAATAATTTCTGCAATCAGTTCTCCGCCCATGCCGGCAATGACAATATCGTCGGCTTCCTCCGACTTCACGTCCGTTAAGCCGCTGGAAAGTGAAAGCCTTATTTTTTCCGTCATTCCATAACGGTTCACATTTTCCCTGGCTCTTTCCAAAGGACCTTCCCGAACATCCACTGCCACCGCACCGGGACAGATTCCCTGTGACACCAGCCATACTGGTAAATAAGCATGATCCGTGCCAATATCAGCCAATTTAACCCCTTGCCGAACAAAATCGGCGCAAAGTCGGAGCCGGGGGTCAAGTTGAAACATTCTCATAGCAAAATTCCCTTTCCTGCACAGCAAATCCTACTTGAAGCACCGCGCCTCATAACAAAAAGCCGTCCAGTAGACAACCCCTTTTCAGGGATGCTTCTACCGGACGGCAGCCATTTGCAGTACAAACGGCAGATTACTTTCCTTCGATATGCCGGTTCAGCTTTTCTACCAGCTCATCTACGCTGACTCCATGAACCAGGCAGGCCTGCTCCAATGTTTCTCCCCGGGCAGACGGGCAACCCAAGCAGTGCATTCCCATTTCAAAAAAGAAAGGAGCGGTTGTGTTATCAATCGTAAGAATATCGCCAATAATTGTGTCTTTTGTAATGGCAGCCATTGCATATACCTCCATCATACTATATTGATAGCGCAGGCATAGCCTGGCTATCCATTATTTTCCCCGACTATGGAAGCCTCATACAGGAACCACAGCGGTTTTTAGAAAAACAGCCCCTCTCACCCAGAGTGAAAGGGGCTGGACCCATACAGGAAATTATTCCTCGGAAGCAGCCTCTTCTTCAGCAGCTTCGTTCTGCTCGGCCTCGAGAACAGCGCGGATAGAGAGAGAAACACGCTTCTTGTCGAAATCAATATCAGTAATCTTGGCCTTTACCACATCACCAATCTTGAGAACGTCCTGCGGCTTCTCAATGCGATGGTCAGCAATCTGGGAAATATGAATCAAACCATCAATGCCGGGGATGATGCGAGCAAATGCACCGAAAGTGGTCATGCCAACAACGGTCACGTCGCAAATGGTGCCAACAGGATATTCACGCTCCAGAATATTCCAGGGGTTGTCCTCTGCATGCTTGTAGCCCAAAGAGATCTTGCCCTTCTCGCGATCCAGACCCTTGATGTATACCTTAACGGTATCGCCAACATTCACAACCTCGGAGGGATGCTTGATGCGGGTCCAAGACAGCTCGGAAATGTGGATCATGCCATCAATGCCGCCCAAATCAACAAATGCGCCATAAGCGGTCAGAGACTTGACAACACCAGTATACTCCTTGCCCTCTTCTGCGGTCTCCCAGAACTTTTCCGCCTGTGCTTTGCGCAAATCCTTCAGAACGGAACGGATGGAACCTACAGCACGACGGCGGGAGCGGTTCACTTCAATAATGCGGAACTGAACTTCCTTCTTCAGCAGGTCATCCAAGCTATCTCCACGGGAAGCAGTAGCCTGAGAAGCGGGGATGAATACGCGGATGCCATTGGTAACAGCAATTACGCCGCCCTTAATGACTTCGGTAACAACGCCGGTGAGAACTTCCTGGCTCTCTTCAGCAGCAGCAACAGCTTCCCAGCCCTTGATGCTGTCCAGACGCTTCTTGGAAAGCATAATGGTGCCTTCCTGATCGTTGGTGCGCATAATCAGCAGATCCATTTCGTCGCCAATCTTCACGACATCTTCCGGCTTGACATTGGGGTCAGCGGAAAGCTCGGAAGCAGGAACAAAGCCAGCCTGTTTACGGCCAACATCTACATACACCTCGTTAGGGGTAATACCGACAACAACACCGTGAACCTTCTCATCTGTATTAAAACTCTTGAGAGATTCTTCAAGCATCTCCGCAAAGTTAGATTCGGTTACCTCCGTAGAATTTTGAGCAGCGCCTTCAATGATTTCTGTCATGGTAACAAGTACCTCCTTTATAATGCTTGCAGGTGTTGAAGCACCCGCAGTAATGCCGATTTTGGTTGTCCTGCTAAGAGGGATTTTTTCCTTCTCCAGCAGCACACGCAATTCTGCGGCAGTTTCTACCAGCACTGTCTGGCAGAAGGGCAGACACACTTCCCGCAGCTTCGCGGTATTAGAGCTTTGTCTGCCTCCGATCACCACCATCAAGTCTGAATTTTTTGCAAGTGCAATAGCTTCGGCTTGACGCTGAGCGGTCGCATTACATATTGTACCAAAAATCGAAACGTTTGTATATACCTTTTCGATTATTTCCAAACAATTTTCCCATTCTTGACCGTTAAAAGTCGTTTGTGAAACAACGCAAACTGGCATATCGTACAATTCTTTATTGGAATCGTTAATTTCTTTTAGTTCTTGCTGATTTTTAAAAACGAAATAAGGACCGGAGCAGTGTCCTAAAATACCTTCAACTTCTGGATGATGGCGGTCCCCTGCTACTAAAACGACTTCACCTCTGGCAGATGCGTCCCGAACGATTTTGTGAATTTTGGCAACAAAGGGGCACGTAGCATCAGCACATGTAATTTTACAGTTTTCCGCCCTATCCATGACGCTCTGCGGAACACCATGAGAACGAATAACCAGGGTACCGCTTTGGGGAACCTCTTCTGGATTTTCTACAATCTGAACGCCCCTGTCGGACAACTCCGCCACCAGTTGGGGGTTGTGAATAATTGGACCCAAAGTATAAACCTGCTTTCCCTCTTCCAGCAGGCGGTAAACCATTTCCACTGCCCGGTTTACGCCGAAACAGAATCCGGCACTTTTGGCAATCTGTATACTCAAAAATTTTCCTCCAGTAGCATGTTAATTTTTTCTGCGAGCCTTCGGGAAAGACAGCGTATCTGCTCTTTTTCCGGCAAGGACATTTCATTCGGTGTCAGAAAAAAGCTTTTGCCAATCCGAACGGTAATCCGCGAAAATAACCGTAGTCGTCCTTCCACCTGTATGCAGGCTGGTACTATTGGCGTTCCTGTTTTACAAGCTACCAACACCGCTCCGGATTTTGGACGAAATGGTATAGATTCTTTTATACAGCGGCCTTGTGGGAAAATCCCCAAAACTTCGCCTTTCTGTAAAATTTCGCAAGCTTTCCGTAAAGAGCTTTTATCTGCCCGATCTCTTTCTACCGGAAAGGCCCCTAAAGACCGCAGCAGCCAGGCCGCCGCTTTTCCATGCTCCGTAAAGAGTTCTGATTTTGCCATATAGCGAATAGGCCTGCGGCAGCTTCTCTTTTTGGAAAACAACGGCCAACAGGTAGCCGCCAAAAAACACGGGTCACAAACCGATACATGATTGCTGCATAATAAAAATCCTTTTTCTTTCTCAGCCGGCAGGTTTTCTCTACCAATCACTTGAAAACGAAACAAAATCCGCATTAAAGGGAACAGCACCCATCTTCCAATGCGATACAGCAATCAAACCTCATCCTTTCTCAGGAATGACTGACTTTTTTCTCCTTGGTCAAAGCTAGAATATCCCGCTCCCGCATTTCGGCAATCCGGGACATGACCAGTCTGGCCGCCTTTCGATAGGAAGAAATCGAATTCTCCTCAATCCCCAGCTCTTCTGGATAAATCAAATCTCCACAAGAAACCATCAACTTATGAAATGCAGACGGTACCTTTCCTTCCGGTGCCGTAATGCACATGGGCAAAATAGGTGAGTTGGTTTGATGGGCTAACATCACTGCACCGGTTTTGGGCTTCAGCAGCTGACCAGTCCGGGAACGAGTACCTTCAATAAAAATTCCCACAGCCTGTTCTTTCGCAAGCAATGCTCGGGCAGAGGCCATAGCGTCCTGGTCTTCCTGACCTCTATGTACCGGAAAGGCTCCCAAAGAGCTGATGACACCTCCTACGAATTTATTTTCAAACAACTCCGCTTTTGCCATATAATAAATTTGTCTTCTAAAGGCAGATGAAACAAAAATTGGGTCGCGCATTGTTACGTGATTACAGCAAATCACCACCCTGCCTTTGGAAGGCATTTTATCAGTGTCGTTAAAAACCAGCGGGTTTGTGATGCGGAAAAGCGGAGGTACAATGACCCGGCCCACACCGTATAGTGGCGTATACTTCATGATATTCCCTCATTCCCTTTTTCTATCGAAAAACACAGGCGGAGAAGGAGTATATCTACCCCCGTTCCGCCTGTCAAGTCGAAGTTATATCTATTATATACTGTTTTAGTGGGAAAAATCAATTGCGCAACCTGGTAATTTTTTGTAAACTATTTGCAAAATTCTTTCAACTGTTTCTTCCAGCCCACAATCGCTGGTATCCACTATGACAGCATCATCCGCTGGAACAAGAGGAGCAATCTCCCGATGAGAATCCTGATAGTCCCGCTTTTGAATATCTGCCAATACTTCTTCATATTTGATTGGCTGCCCTTTTTGTTCAAATTCCAAGCAGCGACGGCGGGCACGTTCTTCAGCAGAGGCTGTTAGAAAGATTTTCACCTGTGCATGAGGAAGAACTACCGTACCAATATCACGGCCATCCATCAATACATTATTTGTCTTTGCAAGATCTTGCTGCAAATCAAAGAGGAATGTCCGTACCAACGGAATCGCGGACACCGTAGATGCAGCCATAGATACTTCCGGTGTCCGGATTTGAGAGGATACATCCTCTTCGTTTAAAAAAACATGCTGGCCATCCTGTTCATAGGAAAGCTTCACCGAAATATTTTTGAGCTCCCCACCTACTGCCTCAGTGTTTGTCAAATCGATCCCGTTTTTCAGCATATACAGCCCAACTGTTCGGTATAAAGCACCGGTATCCACATAGATAAAACCTAACTTTTTTGCCGCTGCTTTGGCTACGCTGCTTTTTCCTGCACCGGCAGGACCGTCAATGGCAATGGCATACATAAATAATACATTCCCTTCATCAATCATCTATTTCCGCCTGAGCCGCCAGATATCCGGTAGCAAAGGCGATTTGCAAATTAAATCCTCCGGTATAGGCATCTACATCCAGTACTTCCCCAGCGAAATACAAACCCGGCAATTTTTTCGATTCCATGGTTTTAGGATTCACTTCTTTTACCGAAACGCCACCAGCCGTTACAATAGCCTCTTCAATGGGCCGGAATCCCAACACCGTAAAAGAAAAAGACTGCAGCAAAGCACCAAAGCTCATTCGCTGGGCTCGTGTAATCTGATTACACTTCTCTTCCGGGGGAATCTGAGAGCGGGCAATCATAACCGGAATCATTTTTCTCGGCAAAAGTGCTCCCAGCGAATTGGAAAAATCGCGGTTTTTATTTTCCAAAAAATCTCGCTGTAATCTTGCATCCAACTGCTCTGGCCGAAGCGCTGGCTTTACATTGATAGTGATTTTATATCTATCAGGTTCCATGTCCCGCATATGAGCACTGGCACTTAAAATCACCGGACCTGACAACCCAAAATGTGTAAAGAGCAACTCTCCAAAATCTTCATACAGTATGCGTTTTTTCACGGTATCGTATACTTCAATGGAACAATTCTTCAAAGCTAACCCCTGCATGGCAGCACATTCTTCCTGTTCCCTCATACGCAAAGCCACTAAGGAAGGACGCAGCGGTACAATGGTATGCCCGACCTGTTTTGCCAGCTTCACACCATCTCCATTAGAACCGGTTCCTGGATAAGACGAGCCGCCGCAGGCAATCAACACTTGTCTGGCACGATATTCCTGTCCATCTTTTGTCAGAACGCCGCTGGCACGGCCTTCCTGTATTAAGATTTTGCAAACGGCTTCTCCCGTCTTTATTTTTACCCCTTGTTCCCGTACAAAGCGTATCAAAGCATCTACAATATCCGCTGCTCTGTCCGACTGAGGAAATACCCGCTCTCCTCTTTCCGTTTTCAGCGGAACCCCCATTTTCTCAAAAAACTCCATGGTATCCTGGGGAGAAAAGGCGGAAAGGGCACTGTATAAAAATCGCCCGTTAGTAGGGACTGCTGCAATGACATCCTGAGAGGTGCAACGATTTGTTACATTGCATCTCCCTTTTCCGGTGGTCATAAGCTTTTTTCCCGGGGATTCCTTTTTTTCCAGCAACAAAACCCGCTTGCCGTACCGTACCGCCATGCCAGCAGCCATTAGTCCTGCCGCACCGCCACCCACCACAATCAGGTCATATATTTCCTGTCTACTCACGTTGTCTTATCATCTACCTTTTCATAAACACTGTACTGATCCCAAATTTTTTCGAGCTTGCGCAGGTTTTCCCCAACGGTCTCTTTTTTCTTAATCGCAATGGTCACAATAAAAGCGTTAATCAAGCTAAGCGGCGCCACCAGAGAGTCCACAAAAGAAGCCATATCGCTCCGAGCACGCAACACATACTGGGCTGCTTCTGCCAAAGGAGAAAGGGGACTGTCTGTAATTGCAATCACGCGGGCTTTCCGGTCAGAAGCAAAATGAAGGGCTTTTACTACCTTACGGGAATAGCGAGGAAAGCTAATGCCAATGACTGCATCCTCTTCACCAACGTTGACCATCTGCTCAAAAATTTCCGCCTCGCTGGCAGAATTCACCAGCTGAACATTATCAAAAATCAGATTAAAATAGTACGACATAAAGGTCGCCAAGGCATGAGAGCTTCTTGCTCCCAAAATATACACCTTTCTGGCATCTACAATCGCATCAGTTGCCCGATAAAATTCTTCGTGGGAGGTTTCCTCCATGGTCCGACGAATAATGTCGATATCCTGATTGAACACCGCACTTAAAAGCTGAGAAGTCTCCAGGTTCTGGGCGGTAATTTCCAGCCGCTGCACGCTGGTCAATCGGCTGCGAATCATTTCCTGCATAGCCCTTTGCAGTTCCGGATAGCCAGAATAACCGATTTCTGTTGCAAACCGAACTACTGTAGATTCACTGACCCCAACGGTAGCTCCTAATTTGGAAGCCGTCATAAAAGCAACTTTATCATAGTGTTCTTCAATATATTTGGCAATACGTTTTTGCCCTTTGGAAAAATCATCCATTTTCTCATGAATCCTTGCAATTAGCTGGATATTCATGTGATACATCCCCATTTCTTCATTGAAAGGCCAAAAAATGACCGGCTCAAAACTTTCTCATTCAATAGTATCCTGTATTCCGGGAAAAATCAAGTGTTTTCACGGGTTTTTATCCTGTTTTTGCAGGAATGGCAAAAACGCATTTCATTTTTCTTTTTAAAATCAAATCGTGTATTCCTCTAACACCTCAGAGAAAACAAAAATCCCGGCTGCTTTTGCAGTCGGGATTCTTTGGAGGCGACACCCAGATTCGAACTGGGGAATCAGGGTTTTGCAGACCCATGCCTTACCACTTGGCTATGTCGCCATACTGGAGCGGACGACGAGGCTCGAACTCGCTACCTCCACCTTGGCAAGGTGGCGCTCTACCAGATGAGCTACATCCGCAGATGGTGCCTCCGATCGGAATCGAACCAATGACACGGGGATTTTCAGTCCCCTGCTCTACCAACTGAGCTACAGAGGCAAATATGGCGACCCGGAACGGGCTCGAACCGTCGACCTCCAGCGTGACAGGCTGGCGTTCTAACCAACTGAACTACCGGGCCATC
>OBYM01001139.1_pt1 | contig 12146 bp, 15 predicted proteins | sample 1538191 | NCBI WGS metagenome assembly OBYM01 (sample SAMEA2580165, study PRJEB22360) | human gut metagenome | biome: human gut; feature: human-associated habitat; material: faeces | place: Denmark | collected 2008/2010 | reverse complement strand
CGCCGCCTGGGGTATCTATATAAAAAGGCACATGAGCTTGAATGCTCATGTGCCTTGTAACATACTGTTTCAGATGGAATTATGATAGAAAATCTGATGAAAGCAAAAAAGTTCCCAAAGGCCGGCACGACCTCTGGGAACTTTGAAACACAGAAACTGTATTTGCCTCAGGCAAACTGCTGATACTGTATGTCCGTATTATATCTGATTGGTTTGGGAATTGCAAGCAGTTCATGCAGCCAGGCGCTGGCCGGACAGGGGCGCAGCGCCAAAAGACGTTACTGCTAAGGAAATCCTCATGACGACTTCTACGCAAGCCCTCTATTCCCTCTCGTGGGTGCGTTATGAACTGCTCATCAGCAATCGTCTAACTGTCTGTGAACAGATGTCCCCCTAATTGCCGAATTCTTATAACCGTGCTATCATATGGACTGACAGGGCACAAACGGTGCGCAGTCCGGCTCTGGCTATCTTCCACGCAGCCATCTGCGATGTGGCAGCCCATACACTGATAGAAACGAGGAATAATTGTGAAGACTGATCTAAGACACAACACCGGCGCCGGAAAACGGGAAGCCTTGTTGGACGGTGTCAAACATATGACGGTTTCTGGATATGAGCCAGTGATCCTCACCAGCCAGGACGTAGAGGCGGAACTTGACTCGCTTCAAAAACAACCCGGTCCGCAGGACAACTCCAAAGATGGCTGAAAGCACTCGGTATAGAAGACATCGCAATCCCGGCCATACTGTCCGTCTTTCCTGTGGTGGAACTGGCAACGTAGCGATCCGAGAAAAGTAATTTCTGTTTTAGGAACCCATACACGGCAACCGGCTCGGTGTCTCACTTGACGCTGTATTTGACCCGGTTTCCATACTTTGTCCTGCGCAGGAGGCCCATCCCCTCGAATTTCAGGACGAAACTGCGGATGGTGGCATAGGCGGCGCTGCCGAAATCCCGCTCCAGCTGCTTTGTAGAGAACTCCCCTCCGCCATAAGCGGACAGTACGAACTGCCACAAGTCCTTTTCCTTCTCCGTCACGCTGCCCGAGGCCAGAGCCGCCTGAAAATGCTCCGTTGTCGAGGCCGCCGGGAGCGCATTGCTCAGTTTGTGGTAGACATTTTCAACGAAATACACCAGGAAGGGCGTCACATCCAGGACGCCGCTGATCCGGGCATTCTGTTCGATGAGCGTGTATGCGTCATAGTATCCCTTCCGGCTCCGCTCGATGAATCCGGACAGCGGCACAAACAGAGCGGAGGAATATCCGCGCTGCACCAGATACCACAGGTGCAGCAGCCGCGCCATTCTTCCGTTCCCATCAAAGTAGGGATGCAGGTAGGCCAGATCGAAGTGGAGCAGCGCAGCCTTCAGCAGGTCATTCATATCGCCGTCCATATTGGCAAATTCAATCAGAGCGCCCATGTACTCCGGGAGTTTCTTCCAACTCAGGCCCGTGTGCTCCACCTTGTCTCCCACCACATAGACGCTGTCGTTCCGGTAGAGATTGCCCGGCAGCAGGCGGTCTTCCTCTGGGAGAAGGACCCCAATGGTCATCTCGTACAGCTGGTGAAGGTTCTCTTCGCTGATTTGATGGGCCGGATCCACGATAAATTCCAGGCCCTTCTTCATGGCGTAAATCCGTTTTTCTGACTCATTCGCAGGTGCATAACCGTAGAGTATCTTCCGGACGCTGTCACGGGATGTGTCAATCTGCTCAATGGAAAGCGTCGAGACGATCTCCTCCTCCATCGCCTTGATGCCATAGGGCTGGCTGCTGTCCTGCGGTGTAAGCAGCACCCGGGCCGCAGAGAGCCGCACCTGCGCGACACTCTCCAGATAGACCATCTGCCCCCCATCGAAATCCTTTAGGGGCAGCGCATGATAAAAGCTGCCTTTCAGCAGGCTGACAAACTCTGCGAGATCAGCCTGCGGGTATTTGTATTTCAGTTTCTTCAAGTCCGTCACGCTCTTATCCGAAAGCATCTTTGTAAACAGCCCGGCATCCATCCCATATCGCCTCCGATATTTTGTAGTATCAATTAGTATCAGTATAACAAATGATGCCCCAATCTGCAAGGATAAAATCATCCCCGTATTGCCATTCCACACTCTCTGCGGTATAATGGATATGTACAGTATCAGAAATTGCCTAAGGCAATTAAAGTAAGCCGTGTTTCACAGCGTCTGAAGGCCGTGTTGGCCTTTGGGCGCTTTTTTCTGTTTCTGGGCAAAAATTTGATGAGCGCGCCACAAAGCATCTGAGGAACTCTCTTCAGGTGCTTTTTTATATAGATCCTGGTCACGGCCGGGGCTCCCCTGTTCTGCGGCGCGCTCCGGAGCGTGCCGATCACATAGATATCTCAAACGAAAAGGAGTGATTGACTTGGGTATCAGCAACTGCTGCGTGTTCGGAAAATATGAGGGTCTCTATTTCATCGACTACGATGACATCCATGTATTCCGCCATAAGGACTGCGACCCGGACGGTTCCGCCGAGGCCAGGTTCCTGCGCGATCTGGACTACGGGGAGCTGACGGGCGGCGACTGGATCTTTGATGACCTGGCCACGCAGATTGTACAGCAGGAGGTCCTGGACTCCTTCACCAGCGACTTCCTGCGGATGTTCCCTAATTTCAGCAAGACCTGTCCGGACCTGTGGATCTCCCGGAGCCAGAAGGCCATCCTGGAGAGTCCTCTCTTTTACCTCTGTCTGGAGGACAACAACTGGTCGCTTGCTGTGGAGCTGATCCAAAAAGAGCCGCCGCAGGGCCGGTCCTACGCGGCCCTCCAGGCCAGGTGCTACCAGCGGTACTTGACAGGGATCGCGCGGTGCCTGCTGAACCATCTACCCAGTGTAGGGCTCTATACGGGTCCCTGGACTTCCGGGCGCCTCAGGCGCGAGGAACTGAGCGCATGACGCCGTCAGGACAAGCACGCCAAACCATCGGACATCTGATTGAGGAGGTTCCATATGAAAAATGATAATTCGCCGGCCGCTGTGTATGAGCGGTTCAAATTGGAGTGGATGCTCGCGCATGGGTACACGCTCCAGCACCTTGTGGCAGAACTGGAAAAGCTCCGGGAGGAGTCACCAGACATGTCTCTGCCCGATATCTTTGCCGACTGGGAGTTTGGCTATGGGTTCGGCTCCGAGATCTGGCCCTGCTTTGAAGAATTTCTGGATTGCGAATACAAGGAAAGGATGGCTTGCGGCCATGATGGACAGTGAACCCAAGCGGCTGTGCGGCCGCTATCTGGCCGAGAACAAAGACGACTTCCTGAAGGCCTATCACATCGTCGTGGATGTGAAGGAAACCGACAAATCCTACATCATGCAGCTGGTCGAGTTCAACAGCCGGTACAGCGCCAGCCATATCTCCCTCCTGTTCTCCAAGTCCAAGCGGGTGGTACTCAATAAGAAAAAGGGAGGTTTCGCCATCAGGAGCTGGAGCGATGATAGCTTTACGTTTTACCCCTTTCAGGCTGGGACCCCCTATTACTTTGAGAAACTCCCCGGCACTGGCGGTAAGGAGGAACATGCTGTCCAGGAATTCAAGCCCATCCAGGATGACTGCCTTGAATGCGAGTCCAAGGACTGCGCCTATAACCGGGACGGCATCTGCCGCTTTTCCAAGGTCTTTGACCGGGGCCCCTCTATCACCGAGGAGGACGGCTGCACGGAATTTGTCATCCGCCACACATACTGAACACAGAATAACCATTAGAGGAGGAATCACAAATGCAGTTTGCAGAAATCAGACACGATTACATCTGGGGTGAGGCGGTCGAAAACGGACTCAACCATCGAGCCGGCGATCCCCTGCTCGCCGCAGTTTCCATTGACGCATGGGAGACGGGCGACGATGATGAGGAGGGCCGCGTGGTGGCCAATGTCCTGTTGTCCCGGCACGGCGACATCATCGTGGACTTCCACGACAACGGTGTGCGGATGGACCAGCAGGTGCTGGAGCACATCGCAGAAGCCAAGACAGATTTGCGGCGGATCTGGGAAGAATACACCGCTGCGCAGCGTCAAGCTGCCGTTCATGTCAAAAGCCTGGGCTGCACCGCTGAGCTGGAGATCCCCCGCGATGCGATGGAGCAGATCAACGGCTACCTGCACGCCGCATCTGAGGATGCGTACCAGAGTGAGGATCATACCATCACCTACACCGTCCAGTTCGCTGACGGGAAGCAGATGGATATAAAGTGCTGTGGATGCCAGGATGAACCGTCCTGGACGGAAGCAGTCCTGTTCGATGAGGATGGCAGCCAGCTGTGCTGCACGGAGCCGGGCGACAGCTTTGACGGCCCCTGGGAACTGCAGCACGCAGGAATCCGCTACACTGTGACCATCAAAACCGAACACACCTGACAATCAGGCAGCGGGGGCCTTCCCAAACTTGGGAGGGCCCCCGCTTTTCTCTGTTCAGGTGCAGGACGCTCAGGACCTGTACATATTATGTTATTCTGGCGGTGAATCCGCAGGGACAACTTATTGAACCGGGGAAATCACCACTGCTCATCAAGCAGGAAGTCTGCCAGATGGACGATTCGAATGCCATTCTCGTTGCCTACATCCAGGCTGTTTGTGGTGACCACGTATTTGGGGTAGTGATCCTGGATCTCCATGAGATTGCCAATCTCTCGGTCAGAGTTCTCCGGAAGCTGGACGCAGACCTGGACGTAGATCTTCTCATCCCGCCGGATACCGATGAAGTCGATTTCTTTGGCGGCGTTCTTCCCAATATAGACCTCGTAGCCCCGGCGCTTCAGCTCCAGGAACACGATGTTCTCCAAGGCCCCGTCCAGCATCTTCCGGTCGTAGCCCAGGAGGCAGTATTTCAATGTGACGTCGGCCAGATAATACTTCTCCTGGGTAGCCAGGACAGCCTTCCCCTGGATGTCATAGCGGTGGCAGGGGTAGATGATGAACGCCTGCTCCAGCCAGCGCAGGTAGTTGTAGATGGACTCCACAGAGACCGTGCGGTGCTCATTGCGCAGGAACTTGGTGATGGAGCTGGCCGAGAAGGTCTTGCCCATGTTTTCCATCAAATACTTCACTACCCGGTCGAACAGATCCTGCTTGTTGATCCGGTGCCGTTTGACAATATCCCGGGAGACAACTGTGTGATAGATGCCATTGACGATCTGGTAGGCGCTCTGGGTATCATACTTGCCAAGAGCGATGATGGGAAACCCACCGAAGCGGATAAAATCCTCCAGCAACTCTTTCGGCGTCCGGGGATCGCCTGCCTTAAAGTCCAGGAACTCCCGGAAGGACAACGGGTAGACCGGAATGGAAACATAGCGTCCAGTGAGGTAGGTGGAGATCTCACTGGACATCAGTTTGGAGTTGGAGCCGGTAACGTAGATATCCACGTCAGCCCCCTCCAGCAGACTGTTGACCGTCTTCTCCCAGCCCTTGACCTCTTGGATCTCATCTAACAGCAGATAGCAGCGGCCCTTCCCCTGTATCTGCAGCTTCAGATCATCGTACATGTCCTTGGCGGAAATATCCGCCGGAATATCCATTTCTGTATAGCGCTTCTTGATGATTCGGTCCTCCGGCACCCCACGACGCCGCAGTTCGTCAGCCAGCATCTCAAAGATGGTGGACTTCCCGCAGCGCCGCACCCCAGCCAGGATCTTCACCAGCGGCTGGTCGATGAACGGGGCAATCGCCTCAATATAGGAAGGTCTTAAAATCATTACGCCACCCCCTTTGCTATAGTATACCAAACTAGGCCTCGAATAACAACACTTTTTCGTGTGTAACACGAAAAAGTTTATACATCACCGAGATTTTTCCTGACAGACTAATCCCCATGCGCAGGAGGCATACCGCGACCCTCCATTTTGGCACTGACTTCTGGTAGGAGTAGTCTTGCCATATGTTTGTATCGCCGTTATAATTCAAGGTGAGAGAATTGCGCAAAATCCGCTCCAATGTCCCCTGTTCTCTGGAGGCAAGGCAATGATAAAAGACGGACAATTCTATATCGACTTCCCGGAGCCTTATAAACGACGGGAACTAAACTCCAAGTACCGGGAGATCCCACTGAAGGATACGACTTCACGACAGCTGAGGAAGTACTTCAATGCGATGGCTAACCTCTATGGGATCATTCCCCTTCGGAAAGCATATGAGATTATCTCTTCTCAAAGCCCGAAACTGGTGACGCGGGACGAGTTCCTGGCCTTTTCGGAAATCGCCCGCCATGAGTGCGAGGACTACTATATCCTGGGCCTTGACGAACTCTATGTGGACGGGAAACTCAAAGATGTCCTGGACCGAGAGATCATAGATGTCTCGCTCATTGGTGATGGGTTGGACAGATACCATGCACTCCTGAAAAGTCAGCAGGGAAAGCCCTACTATGTTCCATCGAAAGCCCAACTGCTGGCCTACGATGACGCCTTCTACTGTGAGCCGACAGAGGAAACAAATCAGATGCGGGAGTTCATAGAGACTCGGCTGCAGCTGCCAGAGTGGAAAAAGGCTGAGGTCTTTGATGAACTCGTCTTCGGTATCCGCTGCGCTGATGCCGATTTCCCGCAGGTCCAGGAGCGGCTGACGGCGATGGGTGTCCACTTTCCTCGTCGGAGGGATTTCCAAACTTTCATCGAACGATATCAGGCTTTCCACAACACCACCAGGATGCAGAGCAACCGTGGCTATACCCCCAACGAGCTTTTCGACCTCTTGCCTCGTGAAGAACAGATGCCCCAGACGCTGTCGCTCGGCCCGAATATCAAGAAGGCGCTTGCAGAAGGAAGTATGAATGCGGAGGAGCTGCGGCGAGGGATCATGGAGGCTGACCTGCCCAGCGAACAGCTGCGGCTGAGCCTCCTGAAGGAACTGGCCGAGGCAGCTCCTGCAAAGCCGGTGGGAGAGAAGAAACCGAAGATCGGCAGGAATGACCCGTGCCCTTGCGGGAGCGGCAAAAAATACAAGAAGTGCTGTGGCAGGTAGCGAATAGGTTTTTGCCAAGGCCGGAGTGGTTTTACATTGGATCTGAAGACATGAGGAAAAGTCCAGTACCTTGGAGGTGCTGGGCTTTTGCCATATCAGGATACCGGGGTCTTCCCAATCAGGGAGGATCCCGGTATCCTCCTTTTCTGTTCCTTAAACAGGTCAGAGGCTTGCATCGCTCCGCTCAAACTGATGTTGCCCCGCGGGCGCTCCCCCGCTGACATGCTCCTCGGTATCGTCAAAGTAGTTGGCCACAATATCCGCCAGCAGGCCATACCGGTCGATCTTCCGAATGAGCCTGCGGGCGTCGAGGTGATTGGTGATGTAGGTGGGGTCCTCTGTCAACAGATAACCGACGATCTGGCCGACTGCGTTGTACCCCTTTTCCTGGAGCGCCCCATAGACGCGCAGGATATATTCTCGGTTTTCATTTTCCATCGTGCGCATCACCTCTCAGGCATTCCCGGCTGAGGCAAATTCAGATTAGGCGGGCGCGGATCCCACCCCCGTTTCAGTTAAATGCGTCGCAGACCTCCCAGAGCTGGGAGAGCGCATAGAGGGGCAGATTGATGAGCTTCTCCTGCCTGCGATAGTCGGACATGGAGGTGCGGACGCCGAAAGGCAGCTCATTGCCGGCAACAAAGTGCTTCAGGCTCTTGGCCTGCAGGTTCTCCTCCGCCTTGACCTCCAGCGGGATCACATTCCCGCTGTGCTGGAGGACGAAGTCCACCTCTCCGGAGGAATTCTCCGCCGACCAGTAGTAGGGCGTAGCGCCCAGATCGGAAACGAGCTGCTGGCAGACATACTGCTCTGTGAGCGCCCCCTTAAACTCGGTGAAGATTGCGTTGCCCTTGAGCAGCGTCTTGGCGTCCAGATCTGTCATCGCCGCCAGCAGGCCAACATCCACCAGATACAGTTTGAAGGCCGGAATGTCCTGATATGCCTTCAAGGGAACGGCGCCCTTAGTCACCCTGCCGACCTTGCAGCACAATCCGCAGTCGATCAGCCATTGGATGGCCAGCTCAAAGTCCTTGGCCCGGGCCCCCTCCCGCAGGACGCTGTAAATGAATTTCTTATTCTCCTTGGCGAGCTGAGAGGGGATGCCGTCCCACACCATACGGATGCGGGGAATGACGGCCGTCGGAGCATGCTTGGAAAAGTCCTGCTCGTAGTCTGAGATCAGGCGCTTCTGCACCCGGCGCACGGCAGTCAGGCTCTGCTTGGGCAGGTAGGCGTTCACCGCCGCCGGCATTCCTCCGACATAGTAATAGGTTCTGAGCAAGTCAATGTATTTATCTCGGAAGGCGGTGACCATTTCAAAGTCCCGCTGCTCCAGAAGGGTGAGCAACTGTTCATTGCCTGTGGCGGACAGAAACTCGGTGAAGGAAAGCGGGTAGAGTTCCATGCTGTCCACCTTGCCCACAGGAAAGGACGTGCCCTCGAGCATGGCGATTCCCAGCAGCGACCCGGCAGCCAGGATATAGTATCTGTGCCGGCTATCCTCGCAGAAATATTTCAGGCTCTGCAGCGCGGCCGGCACCTCCTGGATCTCGTCCAGAATAATCAAAGTATGCTCCGGGTCGATCTCCACCCCGCTCTCGATGGCGAGGCCCCGCAGGATCCGATCCACATCAAAATCGCCGGAGAACAGGTTCTGCATCCGCTCATTGCGGTCAAAATTGATATAGGCGCACTGCTCAAACGCAGTCCGGCCAAACTCCTGCATCAGCCAAGTCTTCCCCACCTGCCGCGCGCCGCGGATGATCATAGGCAGGCGGTACGGATCCTCCTTCCACTCCTGCAGACGGTTGATTGCATATCGCTTCATCGCCACACTCCCCTCGACCATTTGATACTATCAGTATATCGCTTTCTATCAAATAGTCAACCGAAAAAGTGTGTTTAATGTCATAAAGTCCGCATTATTTATGTTGTTCGGCCTTCGGTGTAGGGTTCGCCTCCAGGGCACGCCGTGTTCCGTCTGGCTTCCTATCTGTCAGAGGGCCCTGCCGGTTTGGAAAACTCACTTCCGGGGGCGGTCCGTATATTCTGGATACCGCAGCTTGACTGCCTCATAGAAGTAGGGGGCAAATTCACAGCAGAACAGATTGTCCGGCGTGAATGCTTCTGACATCCGGCCCTCCTGCGCGTCCTCCTCCGACTCGTAGCACCACCCGTTCCAAAGATTGAAGGCCATGCGCACGATCCTCGCAGTACCGCCCGTCTGCCAGCCCTCCCCCAGGGCGGCTGGTCGGATCATCCTCGCCTCCCCGTCAAAGCACCGGGAGAAGTTGGCGCGTGTCTCCTCCGTCATACCGAGCAGGTAGACGAGCGCGCGATAATAGGGGTCTGCGCCGCCGTCCACATGGTGGCGGTAGAAGTTCCGGTGCTGCTCGCTGTAAAAAAGGTCTTCCATCAATTCTACACATCCTTTCCTCACGCCTCGCGCTGGGTCCTCTGCTTGTTCCCTACCTTATTATATATAGGATGCTTAAATCGCTCAGAGGCGGTTCGCCTTCTCCTTCATCTTCTCCCGGGTGGGGTTGGTGTAGAGCAGCGTGGTGTGGACATTGGAGTGGCCCGCCTGGTTTGCCAGATCGGCAATGGTGTATCCATTCTCCAAGGCATTGGAGCAGAAGAAGTGGCGGAGGGTGTGCGGGGTGATGGACTCTGAATACTCGTTGAAGATCCGGTTGACCTGGCTCCGGGTCAGGTGGCTGTCGCCCCGCCCGGGGAACAGATAGGGATTTTCCGTCTTCGGCCGGTTCCTGAGGTATTCCCGTACTGCGTTGACCACCTTATCCCCGAAGTACACCACCCGCATCTTGTCCCCCTTGCCATGCCGCACCTTGATCTCCCGGGCCGGCAGGGATATGTCCTCCACCCTGAGCGCCAGGCACTCGCTGATCCGCAATCCGGCGTAGGCCAGGATGGTGACGATTGCATAGTCCCGGACGCCGCAGTGCTCCAGGATCTCCTGCCGGAACCGCTCCACCTCCTCCCGGCTCACCGTACTGGGGCTGGCATAGGCCAGCTGCACCTTCAAATAGTCCTGCTTGTCCAGGACCACCTCCTTTGTATAGCCGGCGGCGATCAGGTAGAGGTTGAAACTGTGCAGGCTGGCCAGCTTGGCGTTGACCGAGCGGTTGCTCAGCCCCTTCACCGTGCGCAGGTAGGAGATGTAGTCCAGCACATTGGCCCGCAGGAACATCTTCATCCGCTTCCCAAAGGTCTCCTCGTGCCAGCGCATATATTCCTTCATGCCCTGGCAGTACGCCTTCACCGTGTTCTCCGACTTCCCCTGCCGGCGCAGGTACTCGCAAAATCCATCCAGCATCCTTCGGCCCTCCCCGGTCATAAATTATGTTGCATTGAGGTTCTCGGCCGGACGCATCAATTATGTTGCATCCACCTGCTCTATTACACGGATGACGGGCCGGTTTTGCAACATAATTTATCTTATGGCGCGTGATATGCCCGGGGCGGGCAGACGGAGGGGACGCCGTATACCCGCCCCGGGATGTCGGGGATCTTCAATCAGGTCTGAACCGCTCCATGATGCGGGCGGTCAGCTTGTCCTGGATTCGCTGCTTCAGTTCCGCATCCACGCCGCGGTAGGACTGGCCATACTCGTCGTAGAAGATCCGTGTGGCCCGCAGCGATATGTAGCCGTCGAAGTGCCGGAGCACCTCGGCCATCGCATCCGGGTCGCCACGGGTCGCGGCGCAGATGGTGTCATAGGGCAGCAGCTTCTCTTCAGGGATATTGCTCTTTCTTTTCATCTTACTCCACCATCCGCTTCTTCAACTCGTTGAACAGGATCTTCCGGTCCTTCTGGATCTTGGACCGGGACAGGCCCAGGAGCGAGGCGATCTCCCGATCCTTGAGCTGGAGAGAGTAGTACAGCAGCAGGATGCTGTACCCCTCGTCGCCGAGCGCGAGGAGGATCTCCGCCAGGCGGTCGTTGCGGATCGGGATCTGATGACCGTAGACGTGGAAGATATACTGCTCCGCCGGATCGCTGTCAAAAGTGCAGAGGCTCGTCAGCACGGTTTCCGGCAGATCGGAAAAGGAGGACTCCCATTCCATCTTCTTCATCAGTTTTCGGAGGTAATCACACCGCTCCCCGTCGATGACCTTCATGCAGAAGATCTCAAATTGGTAACGGACTCTTCTCTGGGTGGTCTGTGTGGACTCCATCAAATCACCTCCTCCCCTACCCGCGGAGGCGGTTTCTTCGTCCCCTTTCGCTCCTTTCCCCGAAAGTGGGCGGCGATTTTGCCACACATGATAAAAACCGCCAAGCAAATTCCTTGCTTGACGGTTTGGTGTCGATTATTCAGAACTATTGGTTCATTGTTGACACAGACAGAGTGGCCGCCGGTCAAGCCGGCTTTTTTCAGATGCTCCGGCCGATCTGCTGCATCGGGACGTACTGCTACTCTATCAGCGTATTCAGTCTCATTCTCTTCCCACCTTTCTCCTGTGATGAACCATTAGAACTGAAATTACGCCACCAGTGGAGCATTTCACCTGATTTCTGCACAACATAGAATGTGAGTCGGAGGTGAACCATTGGTGGTAACAAATGATGAATTCAAGGGCTGCCGGAGCATAGCGGGAGCGGCTCGGCTATACGAGAGATCAAGCCGCTGAACGGGCCGACATCACTTCACGGTATCTGGCAGCCATCGAATTGGGCGAAAAAATTCCAAAGGCCGACGTACTGGTGAAGCTCATCCGGGGTATGGGCGCGTCTGCCAACACTGTGATCTACGCTTCACAGCAGGAGGCGGATGACGAGTGCGAGCGGCTGGCCCGCCTGTTCCTGCAGTGTTCCCCGAAAGAGCGCAAGCTCATTGCGGCCATAATTGATACGATCCTCGACCAGCATCGGCAAGAGGACACGCCGGATGAGAAGGCGTAACCATGTTTTCGCCTTGAAAAAGCATGAAGGGCATTGCTCCATCTTGAGGAGCAATGCCCTTTTTTCACGGGAGCGGCCCGTGTTCACCCTATGCAGGCTCCTCAGCAGTATTTCACGCAGTGTTTACTGTTCAGTGAGGGGAAACCTTTTTGTTATTTTATACCCTCGGTTTCATATCCGTTTCTCATTCGCTTCATATCTATATCACATTTTCATCTGCGGGCGGTTGGATGTGCCTTG
>OBYM01001132.1_pt1 | contig 12202 bp, 10 predicted proteins | sample 1538191 | NCBI WGS metagenome assembly OBYM01 (sample SAMEA2580165, study PRJEB22360) | human gut metagenome | biome: human gut; feature: human-associated habitat; material: faeces | place: Denmark | collected 2008/2010 | reverse complement strand
TGGCTCAATGTGCGGGGGGCGCGCTAAGCCCGCCGCAGACGGAGCGGCACAGGCCGGGGTAGAGCACGCACCACCAGTTCCGGCCGTAGGGTGCCGCGCCAAGGTCGATCCGCACAGCCTGATACCGCCCGGCGGGCAGAACGCCGGTGGGATACCGGGTGGTATCGAAGTACATTTCCACCAACTGCACCTGCACCGGTGCAAAACTGCCCCGCCGCGCCAGCGCCCCGGCGGCGGCAAGCTGCAAGTCGGGCAGGTGTGCGGCAGCCCACGCGCGGGCTTCGGGCTGGGTGGAGGCGGTGCAGTGGGCGTCCAGATAGGCGAGCAGAGCGTCCCGCACGGCCAGCTTGTCCGTCTGGTCGGCGATGGTATCGCTGGCGGCACGGATGTGCAGCCGCAGCGTGTCGGCGGAGAGCGCGGCCCCAGTGTCCAGCTGGGAGCGCCCCCAGCCAAAGAGCGCTTGGATGCCGACGCAGAGCGCCAGCGCCGCGCCGAGCGTGATGCAGCCAAGAAGCATCCTGCGGCGGGAGAACATTGCAGATTCCATAAAAAACAGACCTTTCCGCTGGAAATGATATCCAGAGGATTGGTCTGTTGAGGGGGATCTATTCAATCATAGCAGGAAAAGGAAAAATTCAGCCGTTTGCCACCATCTCGATCAGCTTGGCACCGCCCTTGGTGTTCAACTGGAAGAAAGCCTTATTGCGGGCCTCGTCGATGGAGACGTCGATGGGGGTCTTGGTGCCGTCGGCATTGACCAGCAGCAGAGAGTAGCCCTTGACCGCGTCCACCGGCAGCTCGATGTTCGTGGTGGTGTCCGAATCCATCACGCGGGCGGCGGTGGTGCGCAGGTTCTCGACCTTACCGCACTTGGCGCAGACAGCGTTCTGGATGTAGGTGGAGTTGTAAAAGGCAACGGTCATCACCGTTTTGCCGTTTTTCAGGCTGCCCTTGTACACCTTGATGTTGGAGTAATTCGAGAAAGCGAACTTCACCTCGCTCAGCCGCTCGACCGGGTCGGTCTTGCCCTCCTTGCCGCAGTGGGGGCAGAGGGTGATGGTCTCTCCGTCAAGGGAGAAGTCGGTGGGGACGCAGTCCTCTTTCCACTCCTCGGTGATCTTCCACTCGTGCTTTCCATCCTTGCTCTTGGGGCAGGTATCCTTGTTTGCAGCGTCTGCGGCGAAGCCGGAAACAGCACTGCCCACCAGCAGACAGGCCGAAAGCCCCAGCATCGCAAGCGTTTTCAGAATACGGGTTCTCATAGCAGTTCCTTTCTCCCTGCGAACGGGCAGGGCCACACGGTTGAATTTCGTTCAAAGCGTCGTTTCCGCGTGTTTTTCTGCACCCTCATTATACCATTTGAAGGAAAATGCTGTCAACGGTTCCTTTTTAACCGAAGTGCCGTCCTGCCGCTTGCGTGCAGGGCCGGGACGCGCTATACTATTCTTACTAAAATGCGCCGATTTGGGCAAATCACGGAAGGGAGAAATTGATAAGATGTCTGTGATGGAAAAGCTCTTCACCCGCCGCACCTACCGCCGGTTCCGGCAGAAAGCTGTGCCGCAGGATGTGGTGGAGGACCTCATCGAAGCCGTCCGTATTTCCTCCAGCGCTGCCAACCGCCAGCCGGTGCGGCTGGTCATCGTGAACACCCCCGAAGACGCGGCGCGCTCGGTGAGCCCTGCACGCGGACCCCCCCCCGAGCGCGGCGCTGCCGTGCAGCCGCTGGTCAAATGGGCGGCCTATCTGCCGCCGGAGCAGGGCACCCCGAAGGCCGACGAACAGCCGACGCTGTATGCCGCCGTGGTGGATGACACCTCGCTGCCCGGTGACCACGGGGTTGACCTCGGCATCGCGCTGGCCAACCTGACGCTGGCCGCTTGGGATAAAGGCGTGGGCAGCTGCATCATGGGGGCCATCGATAAGCCCGCCCTCACCGAGCTGCTCCACATCGAGGAGCCGCAGAAGCTGATGTACATGGTGGCCTTCGGCTACCCATCCCACGAAGCACACATCGTTACTATGACCGAGGAGACCGGCGTGAAGTATTATCTGGACGAAAACCGGGACTACTGCGTTCCGAAGCGGAGCAAAGAGGAAATTGCAAGATACTTGTGAGGCTTTCTGCATATATACATTCATTTCTCCCATCTGATTGCATAAGTGTTCTCAAAAAGGTTTCATTTTTATCGAATTTTTGCACAACACTTGACTTTTTTATTTGTACAATCTATACTAAAGCCGTCCTCCGGCGCTTCGATGAATCGCATCGCCGCCGCAGACGTGAAAGATTATACAATCAATTGAGGAGTGTTTGAATATGAAAAAGATTACTCGCCGCAGCTTTCTCGCTGCCGCTGGTCTGACCGCTGCCGCTCTGGCTCTGACCGCATGTGGTGGTTCTTCCTCCAGCACCGCTTCTTCCGTTGCAAGCTCTGCTGCCGCTTCTTCTGAGGCTGCTTCTTCCAGCGCTGCCGCTGCTGAGCTGACCACCGTTGAGGCTGGCAAGCTGACCATGGCTACCAACGCCGCCTTCCCTCCGTACGAGATGACCACCGATGCCGGTGACTTCGAGGGCATCGATATCGAGACCGCACAGGCCATTGCAGACAAGCTGGGTCTGGAGCTGCAGATCGACGACATGGACTTCGACGCAGCGCTGCTGAGCGTCCAGCAGGGCAAGGCTGATATCGTCATGGCTGGCGTCACCGTCACCGACGAGCGCAAGGCTGTCATGGACTTCTCCGACAGCTATGCGACCGGCATCCAGTCCATCATCGTGCCCGAAGGCTCTGATATCGCTTCTCCCGACGATCTGGCGGGCAAGAAGATCGGCACCCAGCGCGGCACCACCGGCTACATCTACTGCTCCGATGACTTCGGCGATGAGAACGTCGTGGCTTACGACGACGGTCTGACCGCTGTGCAGGCTCTGAACAATGGTCAGGTGGACGCCGTGGTTATCGACAACGCCCCCGCCAAGGAGTTCATCGCTGCAAATCCCGGTCTGGTCATTCTGGAAACCAGCTACGCCGAGGAAGATTACGCCATCGGTCTGGCAAAGGGCTCTTCTCTGGAGGACGCCATCAACAGCGCTCTGGAAGAGCTGAAGGCAGACGGCACCCTGCAGTCCATCGTGGACAAGTACATCTCTGCTGAATAATCAGCTTCCAATGTACCCATGGGGAGGCGGCTCTACGGGAGCACCTCCCCTTTTTTGGAAAAACAAGGTTACAAAATTCTGACAAAAAAACGAAAGTGAGGATGCGAATGGCCGCACAATACGAACTGCTGAAAGAGCTGCTCAACAGCGGCACGAAGCTCGGCTTCGGGCAGGAAATGTTCTACAAATTTTATCAGGCGTTCATCCTGAAGGATCGCTGGATGCAGTACATCCAAGGCGTCGGCACCACCCTGCTCGTCACCGCCATTGCGTTGACGCTGGGCATCGTGCTGGGCAGCGTGGTCGCCTTGGTTCGTGTTGCCCACGACCAGCAGCGCCCCAATCACAAGAACCCGGTGCTGGGCTTCTTCAACGCCGTGTGTCAGGTGTACACCACCATCATCCGCGGCACGCCTATGATGGTCCAGCTCCTCATCATGAGCATGGTCATCTTCGCCAACAGCCGCAACTTCACGGTGGTCGGCGCACTGGCGCTGGGCATCAACTCCGGCGCCTATGTGTCGGAGATCATCCGCGGCGGCCTGATGGCCGTGGACCCCGGCCAGATGGAAGCCGGCCGCAGCCTTGGCCTGAACTACATGACCACCATGGTCGTCATCATCATCCCGCAGGCCATCCGCGCGGTGCTGCCCGCTCTTGGCAACGAATTCATCGTCCTGCTCAAGGATACCTCGCTGATCACCGTCATCGGCGGCAAGGAGCTGCTGTATGCGGCACAGGGCATCATGAACCGCACCTACGAGGCCATGTTCCCGCTGTGCGGCGTTGCAATCATTTACCTGATCCTCGTCATGCTGTTCACACGGCTGCTGGCGAAGTTTGAGAGGAGGCTGGCTCAAAGTGACCGATAAGATTCTGGAAGTCCGCGGCCTGACCAAGACCTATGGCGGCGAAACGAAAAAGGGCGCAAAGCAGCCCACCCCCATTCTCGATGTCCTGAAGGGCATCGACATCGACATCTACCGCGGCGATGTGGTCTGCCTGATCGGCCCTTCCGGCTGCGGCAAATCCACCTTCCTGCGCTGCCTGAACCGGCTGGAGATCCCCACCAGCGGCTCCATCAAGTTTGAGGGCGTGGAGGTCGATGACAGCCACATCGACGCCGTGCGGCAGAAGATGGGCATGGTGTTCCAGCACTTCAACCTTTTCCCGCACCTGACCGTCAAGCAGAACCTTGAGCTGGCTCCCACCCTTCTGAAGTTGAAGGATAAGGAAGCGATCTCCACCAAGGCAGACGAGCTGCTGGCCCGCGTCGGCCTGTCCGACAAGGCTGACGCCTACCCCAAGAGCCTGTCCGGCGGCCAGCAGCAGCGCATCGCCATCGCCCGCGCCCTCGCCATGGACCCGGACGTGATCCTCTTCGATGAGCCCACCTCCGCCCTCGACCCCGAAATGGTCGGCGAGGTGTTGGAACTGATGAAGGAGCTGGCCCACACCGGCATTACCATGCTGGTGGTCACGCACGAGATGGGCTTCGCCCGCGAAGTGTCCAACCGCGTCATCTTCATCGACGACGGCAAGATTCAGGAGGATGAGCCCCCGCAGGAGCTGTTCTCCAACCCCAAGCACCCCAGACTGAAAGCATTTTTGTCCAAGATGCTGTAAGATCAAGAGTACAAAAAAACCGCTGCTATTATGCAGCGGTTTTTTTGTTGCAGAATATTAAAGCGTCGAATTCGGATCGTTGGAAGACTGCTCACTGGTATACAGCATCATCAAATGGTTTGCCGACATTTCCAACTGCTGTTTGGCCTGACGGAGGTTCGCTTCCTCGGTCTCGTTCATCTTTTCGGGCTTATCCTTCCGCAGACAGCGGCGGAGGTTTGCCACATCGGCTTTGATGCGGTTCTTTTCGTCCTTGTCCAGTTCCTTTTTGCACTTGGAGAGCGCTTCGTCCACCTTGTAGGCCAGCACCTCGGCTTGATTGTGCAGGTCCAAGCGCTCTTTGCGGCGGCTGTCCTCGGCCTCATAGGCGGCAGCGTCCGCCATGGCACGCTGGATCTCATTTTCGGAGAGGTTGGTGCTGCCGGTGATGGTGATGTTCTGCTCCCGCCCGGTGCCGAGATCCTTGGCCGAGACCTTGACCACGCCGTTGACATCGATATCAAACGTGACTTCGATCTGGGGCTTGGAAGAGAAGCTGGCACGGATGCCGTTGAGCTTGAACTTGCCAAGGCTCTTGTTGTCCCGCGCGAAGTGGCGCTCGCCCTGTAAAACATTGATCTCCACGCTGGTCTGCATGGGGCGGGCCGTGGTAAAGATCTGGCTCTTGCGGGTGGGGATCATGCTGTTGCGGGTGATAAGCGGGGTGGCCACGCCGCCCAGCGTCTCGATGGAGAGGGTCAGCGGGGTGACATCCATCAGGACGAGGCCCTGCGCCGCCGCACCGGTGGCACCGGCCAGCTTGCCGCCGCCTTGGAGCAGACCGCCCTGCACGGCGGCACCCATGGCCACGCACTCGTCGGGGTTCAGGCTGTGGCTGGGTTCGCACCCCAGCAGCTCCTTGACCTGCCGCTCCACGGCGGGCATCCGGGTGCTGCCGCCGACGAGGAGCACTTTGCCCAGCTGGCTGGCGGACAGCCCTGCGTCCCGCAGGGCATTCTGCACCGGCTGAATGGTGCGGGCCAGCAGGTCGCCGGTCATCATTTCAAACTGCGGGCGGGTGATGGTCAGATCAAGGTGGTGGGGGCCGTCCTTCCCCACCGCGATGAAGGGCAGGTTGAGCTGGGCGCTGGGCGCGCTGGAAAGCTCCTTCTTCGCCTTTTCGGCCTCTTCCTTCAAGCGGCCCATGGCGGCGGGGTCGCGGCTCAGGTCGATGCGGTCGGACTTCTTGAACTCCGCCACGGCGTACTCCACGATCCGCTCGTCGAAGTCGTCGCCGCCGAGGTGGGTATCGCCGCCGGTGGCCAGCACCGTGAAGGTGCCGTCCTCGATCTCGATGATGGAGACATCGAAGGTGCCGCCGCCGAGGTCGTAGACAAGAATCTTCTGGGGGGCCTCGTTGTCAAGGCCGTAGGCCACCGCTGCTGCGGTCGGCTCGTTGATGATGCGCAGGACGTTCAGCCCCGCGATACGGCCTGCGTCCTGCGTGGCCTTGCGCTGGCTGTCGTCGAAGTAAGCGGGCACCGTGATGACGGCCTCGGTCACCGGCTCGCCGAGGTAGCTCTCGGCGTCGCGGCGGATCTTGGTCAGGATCATGGCGCTGATCTCCTGCGGGGTCAGATCCTTGCCGTCAATGCGGACCCGGTAATCGGAACCCATGTGGCGCTTGATGCTGGAGATGGTGCGGCCGGAGTTGGTCGCAAGCTGGCGCTTGGCTGCGCCGCCCACCAGACGCTCGCCGTCCTTGGTAAAGGCCACCACGCTGGGGGTGGTGCGCTCGCCCTCTGCGTTGGCGATGACGACGGGCTTGCCGCCCTCGACCACTGCCACGCAGGAGTTGGTCGTTCCAAGGTCGATTCCGATCACTTTGCTCATACTGCTTTGTCCTCTTTTCTTGCGGCGTGATTTTTTTCCAAGAATATCTTACCGGTTTCCTATGACGATTCCGTAGAACAAATGTAAAGAAACTGTGTTTTGCCCGATCAGCGGGGCTGATTTGCCTCGGCCACCAGCTCTTCGATGAGTTTCTGGGTCTCGTCGAGCCAGAGCTGCGCGTCCGGGGCCGCCTGTTCCAGCTGGACCCGGAAGCCCTGTTCGGCCTCAGCCAGTTCGGCGAGGGCTTTCCGCCGGGAGACGAAGCGGGTCTCGGTCTGGGCGATGCGGAGCCGGATCTGGGGCGTATAGGCTACATCCGGCGTGCCGCGGCCCGCACTCTGGGCACGGCGGTAGTATTGCAGGGCCACAGCCAGCTCCTTGTCGGAGGCCAGTGCATCGTCGCCGAGGGCGATCATGGCCTGAACCTCCCCAGCAGCGGCGGCCTTTTTCCAGAGCTTGCGGGCCTCCGTCTTGCTGCGGCGGATGCCGCGGCCCTGATAGATGCAGTCCGCCAGCAGAGCCAGTGCCTCGGTGTTGCCCTCGTCGGCGGCACGCTTGTAATAGTGAACGGCCTCATCCCACCAGCCGTGGCAGGCAGCCTCGTAGCCGCAGTCCAGCTCATCTGCGCCGGGGGCGTCGAGGTCCCCCCGCGCCGCGTGGAGCAGCCCCTTCAGGATGGAATTGTCCAGCGTGGCGGAATTCGTCCACGGGTCGATGACCACGCCGTCCAGCCCTTCGGTGTTCAGGGCGTATGCCATGGCTTCCCGCATCCCGCGCTCGGCCATGGGGCGGGTGGCAGTGGTGCGCTCGGCCTCCGCCGTCTTCACCGAGGTGAACAGCGGCAGGTAGGTGCGCTCCCGCCGGGTGTGGAGAAGCCACGGGGGCAGGTCTTCCGCCTTTTCCTCCGGGATGGGGAGCGCCGCCCACGGGGCCGCACCGCTCTGGGGGTCGGTGGCGGCATCCAGCGGCACCAGCACCCGTGTTTTCAGCTCCAGCGCATAGTTCAGGGCGTTCATCAGGTCCCAGAAATGCGCCTCGCTCTGGTCGCGGTAGAGCCGCGCCACAGCCTCTTCCACCACCGGGCAGCCGGTGCCGGTGGGACCGTATTTCGGGGCGGTCTTTTTCTTCCGGTTTCCCACCGGGCGGAACCGCCGTGCGCCTTTCTCATATGCCATCTGCTTCACCCTTCTTTTTCGTCATATCTTTTTCGTCATAATAGATTATTATAGCAGGATTTCCCAATTTTCACAATGGGCGGAGTGATCCCGGAGATGCGGCCCATGCAGTTACAATATTTTGCCAAAACAATAGCTTTCTAAGCCCAACTGCGCTATAATAAGCTGTCGTAAAGTTTATACCTGTTATAATTGAAAAGGAGATTTTCGCCTTGAACAAAATGCTTACCCATTTGAACGGCTATAAGCGCGAGGCCGTGCTTGCGCCGCTGTTCAAAATGCTGGAAGCCACGTTCGACCTGTTTGTTCCTCTGGTCATGGCAGACATCGTCAACGTCGGCATTGCGGCACACGACCTGCATTATATCCTTGTGCGGTGCGGCATCCTCCTGCTGTTGGCTATGGTCGGTCTGGCGTGCAGCCTGACGGCCCAGTACTTCTCGGCCAAGGCGGCGGTGGGCTACTCCACCTCGCTGCGCCACAGCCTGTTCGAGCATATCCAGAAGCTTGGCTTCACCGAGATGGATACCCTCGGCACCAGCACCCTCATCACCCGCATGACCAGCGATATCAATCAGGTGCAGAGCGGCCTGAACCTCTTCCTCCGCCTGTTCCTGCGCAGCCCCTTCGTGGTGTTCGGCGCCATGATCATGGCGTTCACCGTCAATGTGCGGGCCGCATGGATCTTCGTGGTCGCCATCCCGCTGCTGAGCATCGTGGTCTTCGGCGTCATGGTCATCACGAACCCGCTGTATAAGACCGCCCAGACCCGGCTGGACCGCGTGCTGGGCCTGACCCGCGAGAACCTGACCGGCGTGCGCGTCGTCCGCGCTTTCGATAAGGAGAAGAGCGAGATCGACCGCTTTGAGTCGGCCAACGATCTGCTGACCAAGATGCAGCTCCATGTGGGCCATCTCTCCTCCCTGATGAGTCCGTTGACCTATGTGATCATCAACCTCGCCATCGTGGCGCTGCTCTATGTGGGCAGCATCGAGATCAACATCGGCGGCATGGCCTCCGGCGATGTCATCGCGCTGGTCAACTACATGAACCAAATCCTCGTGGAGCTGGTCAAGCTGGCCAACCTCATCGTTCAGGTGAGCAAGGCGTTGGCCTGTGCCAGCCGCGTTCAGGCTGTGCTGGACACCGAGCCGGGCATGGAGTTCCCCACCCGGCTCCAGAGCGCCGTGGACGCCGACAAGGCAGACGACGCCGTTCGTTTCGACCATGTCAGCCTGACCTACGCCGGGGCCGGTGCACCCAGCCTCTCCGACATCAGCTTCACCGCCAAGCGCGGCCAGACCATCGGCGTCATCGGCGGCACGGGCAGCGGCAAATCCAGCCTCATCAGCCTGATCCCCCGCTTCTATGACGCCACCGAGGGCACCGTCGAGATCCTCGGCCGCCCGGTCAAAGATTGCCCCCGCGAGACTCTGCGCGGCAGAGTGAACGTCGTCATGCAGAAGGCCCAGCTCTTCGGCGGCACCATCCGCTCGAACCTGCTCTGGGGCAGCAAGAACGCCTCCGACGCCGACCTGTGGGCCGCACTGGAAACGGCTCAGGCCGCAGAATTCGTCAAAGCGAAGCCCCTCGGCCTTGACGAACCGGTGGAGCAGGGCGGCCGGAACCTGTCCGGCGGCCAGAAGCAGCGCCTGACCATTGCCCGCGCACTGGTGGGCAAGCCCGATATCCTGATCCTCGACGACAGCGCCAGCGCGCTGGACTACGCCACCGATGCGGCCCTGCGCAAGGCGCTGGCCGCGCTGCCCGGCAGCCTGACCGTCTTCATCGTCAGCCAGCGCGCCGCCAGCCTCCAGCACGCCGACCAGATCCTCGTGCTGGACGACGGCAAGCTCGTGGGCCTCGGCAAGCACGCCGAGCTGCTGGCAAGCTGCCCGGTCTACGAAGAGATCTACGCCAGCCAGTTCAAGAAAGGGGATGCGCAGAAATGAGTGCAAAAGCGAAAAGCAGGCTGACCCCCGAACAGCGCAAGGCAACGCTCCGCCGGGTCCTTGAAAAGATCCGCCCCTACAGCTTTTTCGTGGTGTGCAGCCTGATCGTGGCTGCCGTCAGCGTGGCGGCCCAGTTGTATATCCCCATCCTCTGCGGCAGCGCCATTGACCTGATGCTGGGCAAGGGCGCCGTCGATTTTGCCGGTGTGATGCGCATCGTTGTGCAGATCGTCGTGGTGGCCGTCATCGCCGCCTTTGCGCAGTGGCTGCTCAGCGTCTGCAACAACCGCATCACCTTCTCCGTCAGCCGCGACCTGCGCAACGCCGCGCTGCGCAAGATCCAGACCCTGCCGCTCTCCTACCTCGACAGCCACCCCTCCGGCGACATCGTCAGCCGGATGGTCGCCGATGTGGACACCTTCGCGGACGGTCTGCTGATGGGCTTCACCCAGATGTTCTCCGGTCTGCTGACCATTTTCGGCACCCTGCTGTTCATGCTGAAAGAGAATGTGCCCATCACCTTGGTGGTGGTCTGCATCACTCCGCTGAGCCTTGTGGTGGCCAGCTTCCTTGCCAAGCGCAGCTACAAGTATTTTCAGGGGCAGAGCTCCGTGCGCGGCGAGCAGACCGCGCTGGTCAACGAGATGATCGAAGGCCAGAAGGTCGTTCAGGCCTTCGGCCACGAAGCCGAGAGCCTCGACGCCTTTGACGAGGTGAACGGACGGCTGCAGGACGTGAGCCTGAAAGCCATCTTCTTCTCCAGCATGACCAACCCCGCCACCCGTTTCGTCAACAACATCGTCTACGCGGGCGTCGGCCTCGTGGGCGCTGTCTATGCTGTGGCGGGCGGCATCACCATCGGCCAGTTGAGCATCTTCCTCAACTATGCCAACCAGTACACCAAGCCCTTCAACGAGATCTCCGGCGTCGTCACCGAGCTGCAGAACGCACTGGCCTGTGCGGCCCGCGTCTTTGAGCTGCTGGACGCCGAGGACCAGATCCCCGAAGCCGAGAACGCCAAGGCGCTGCAAACGGACGGCCATGTGGAGCTGAAGGATGTCTCCTTCCGCTACCTGCCGGACCGCCCCCTCATCGAGGGGCTGGATCTGGACGTCAAGCCCGGCCAGCGCATCGCCATCGTCGGCCCCACCGGCTGCGGCAAGACCACCCTCATCAACCTGCTCATGCGGTTCTATGATGTCAACGGCGGCTCCATCGAAGTGGCGGGTGAGGACATCCGGAACGTCACCCGCGCTTCGCTGCGGGGCAGCTACGGCATGGTGCTGCAGGAGACATGGCTGCGGGCCGGCACCGTCCGCGAGAACATCGCCTACGGCAAGCCGGACGCCACCGACGAGGAGATCCTTGCAGCGGCCAAGGCAGCCCATGCCGACAGCTTCATCCGCCGTCTGCCCAACGGCTACGACACGGTCATTGCTGAGGACGGCGGCAACATCAGTCAGGGCCAGAAGCAGCTGCTCTGCATTGCCCGCGTTATGCTCTGTCTGCCCCCGATGCTGATCTTGGACGAGGCAACTTCCTCCATCGATACCCGCACGGAAGTGCGCATCCAAGCTGCCTTTGCCCGGATGATGCAGGGCCGCACGAGCTTCATCGTGGCCCACCGCCTGTCCACCATTCGCGAGGCCGACGTCATCCTCGTTATGAAGGACGGCCACATCGTCGAGCAGGGCGATCACGACGAACTGCTGGCGCAGGGCGGCTTCTACGCCAAGCTCTACAACAGCCAGTTCGAGGGCGTGGAGACCTGAGCCAAACGCAAACAAAATGGGATGTTCGCAAGCTGCGAGCATCCCATTTTTGTTTGTCTGTTTGTCTGTTGGAATCTGATGGAGCGGAGGAGCGATCACTCGGCGGCCTCGATGATCTCCGGCTCTGCGGGGGGCGGGGTCAGGGTGGAGTGGGCACGGATAAAGGCGGCAGCCCGCTGGCTGGCGATGCCCTGCCGCAGTTTCCGCCGGTCGTTGGAGGGGAAGGTGCGTTCGCCCTTCCAGCCCGCCAGCGCCGCGTCCACCTCGGCCTCGGTGGGCCAGAGCTGTTCCTTTTCGGCCACCAGCAGCAGCCCCAGACGGCCCCGCAGTTTCTGCTCGGCCCCGGCGTGGAGCTCGGCGCGGAACTGCTCGACCGTCTGGTTCCGCACCTTTAAGTATTGGTCGAAGTTGACATTATTGGCCTGAAGCCGCAGGTTGAACTCCCGCTGCTCGGCAAAGTAGTTGCCCGCCACCAGCTGCTTGGGCAGGGTGCCTTTCACCTCGCCGCCCAGCTGGTAGACCAGCTCCCGCTCTGCCAGCGTCTCGGCCTGTGCACAGCGGGTCCTGTAGATCTCCTGCGCCACCCGCCGCCGCAGGGCAAGCTTGCCCGCCTCGTCGGCGGCGCGGTCCTCGTCGCCGTGG
>OBYM01001131.1_pt1 | contig 12233 bp, 9 predicted proteins | sample 1538191 | NCBI WGS metagenome assembly OBYM01 (sample SAMEA2580165, study PRJEB22360) | human gut metagenome | biome: human gut; feature: human-associated habitat; material: faeces | place: Denmark | collected 2008/2010 | reverse complement strand
CACCTGATCTTGAATAAAGTCCCATACGCCCATACAAAAACCTCACTTTCCATTTGATGGACAACATATCAAAACTTTTTGATGTATTGTGCCGATAGAAACGCCATCTAAATAGATGACGTTTCTATACACAACGAGGACAGGTTGCCTCTTGCTCCATGTCTGGAGTTGTCAACTTCTTTAGCAATTCCACCGCATAATCCCTGCCAGCAGGACTCAGGCGGTAGTGTGTCCATTTACCCTCCTGGCGGCTGACAACAATGCCAGAATCGCAGAGGATTTTCATGTGGTAGGAAAGGCCAGACTGTGTTAAATCCAATGGCTCTTGCAGGACGCAAGCACACTTTTCACCGCTCCTTAACTGTTCCAGGATTGCAAGCCGCTTAGGGTCACAGAGGGCCTTAAATACCTTTGCCTGCTCTTGATACACTGCCCCCATGATCTCACCTCACATCAAATTATTTTGATATGATTAGTATATGCAGGAGAGATGGTTTTGTCAACACCTTTTTACTCCATGTACTTTTTCTATATAGAACAAAACTTATATGAAAAATATTTATTCTACTTTTTCTAAAAACAAACAGAAAGGCCGTACCGATGGAAAGATCATGAACCATCAGTACGGCCTTTCTTTCGTGTGGAGGGACACACAATATGAATCCCTGTTGGGCCTGCAAGCCAACTTCCAATGCCTCTGCATTGAGGGGCGGGCATCCCCTAGTTACTTTTCTCTCACTTAAAATAACTATCCTCAAATAAACTATATGTTGTTTTACAGGTATATCTTTTATCTCATATAGACTACCACATCAGTGTCTTTCCATTGATTTTGCCTGATAAATTTCCCAAACCTTTTCTTAAATGCTCTGACTTCATCAAAACCAATATGTAGTCTAAATATATTGTAGTAGCTGCTGTCTCTAAGTTTCTTAGTTTTTTCTGCTCGGTCTCTATATGGCTCATTATGAATTTTAGGACAATTTTCTGCTATATACTTTTCAGCATTGCCATCTATATTTATATACCATTCAAACTCAGTTTGCGATCTGACAACAATTTTATCTACAAAGTTATTTATCAACTCATTGGGTGACTTTTCCTTATTGCAAAGAGCCATATCATCTAGCAGCTGCTTTATTGCTATAAGCCTTTCCTTAATCAGCTCCTCTTGAGTGTTGCTACTATTCGCCGTTATTTCTTCTAACTGTGCTTTCAGCGTTTCCATGCGAGAAGTATATTCATCTCTTTTGCTCCTATATACTTCTAAGGATATATCCCCATCTGTGTAGAGGTCTACCAATGCAACTAATCTGCTCTGACATTTCTGGATTTGCTTTTCAAGATATTCTGGTGACTCTCTGGTTTTAACCTGCTCAATGTGATAGTTCTGTGAAATCAGCCTATAAACCTCAAATATAGTATCTGCCTGATTTCCCCATATCTTCTTAAATATCTCCAAGGCCATATAGTCTAACTTCCACTCGGGTATTGATGGCAGGCTGCATGTATCATCAATAGGCATCCCTTTGCTTTTTCTGAATTCTGTTGATCCGTCTATCACCCTATGCCTACATGCATAGCCACCTATTTCCTCCCCAGTGCTTGCATTGGTTCTCCATTTGTATCTCTGGAACCCGCTGCCACACCCACATTCTAGCTTGAGTATCCACTTATCCTTAGACTGTCTTACACCATGAGACTTCCCAGTAAATCCGGCCTTGACTACCTTAGATGCCCTGATTTCTTGCACTTTCTGGAAGAGTTCTTCGGATATAATGGGCTCAAAATCCCCCTCAATAAGTACATAATCCTCTTTGCTGTTTTTCTTGACCCTATGGCTCAAGAAATCCAAAACCTCTGTTTGACACTGATACTGCTTGCCTATATACATAGGATTGCCAAGTATCCTGCTTAAACTGGATTCAAACCACTTTGTCTTTCCTGTAGCTGTCTTATACCCGTTTTGCTCTAAATAATTTTTTATACGTTTCAGCCCGTATCCTTCAGCATACATTTCAAAGATCAGTCTGACGGTTTCTGCTTGTTCAGGGACTACCTCAAAGGTGGGAACTGATTTATCACCTATGGCGTTCTTTTTATCCGGGTCTGACTTCCTTCTAATTCTCTTGTATCCTAATATATTGCCAGTACCATATAGCACTCCATTGGCCCGGGAGATATACTGCCCAGCTTTTGCACGCTCACTAATCCTGCGGCTCTCTTCCTGAGCATTGTTTGCCATGATGGTCAATCTGTATTCTCCATCATTATCCTGGATGGTCTTGATGTTATCAAATACAAAATAAATCTGTATGCCTATCTCTTTTAGCTGCCTAGCATATGCCAGTGTATCAACAGTATTTCTTGCAAACCTGCAAACGTCACGAGTGACCACCATGGCAAATTTGCCGCTCTTAGCATCGTTTATCATATGTAGGAACCCAGGCCGCTTTTTAGCCTGGGTTCCTGTGATACCTTTATCCAAGTATGTCTCAATGGGTTCTACCAGCTTCCAATTTGGGTGCATCTTAAGCTGATCTTCATACCATTGCAGCTGGTTCTTAAATGCCTCCAGCTGTGCCTCATGCTCCGTGCTCACTCTGCCATAGAACACCATTGGAATGATTGTGTTACTATCTACCTTGTCCCAATCAAATATCACTTTCCTCACCCCGCTCTATGCATTTCTTGGTTTTGAGATATGTAATATCATCAATCATTCCTGAATTGTACAGTGCCGTGACCATTCCTAACATAATATCTATCTTAGCCACATCAGAAGTCTTTACTTTGCTGTCTACCTCGCCTTTCTTGCCCATATTTTATCCCTCCATCAGGAAATGTCTGAATAGTGGTGACAGAAAATCCTTGGTTTGTCAACCACTTTATCTAAATTCTAAACCATCCTAATGGACAGCCCCGTGGTACAAAAATTAAGGGTATCTCCATAAACGGAGATACCCTTTGTTATAGCTCACAGCTTTATATAGACCTCAATGGGCTCTTTTAGATAGATAATAGGACTAGCCTTCTTAGGCTTCCGCCCGGCCTTATTTTCCTTGGTTTCTTGCTTCGCTTGCTTATCAATTTGTTGCTTTGCCTTCTTAATTCCTTCTTTGACCTCTTTAGTAATGACAGATAACAGCTCCTGATTATCTGTATATCTTTCATTATAATATGCAATCTGATCCTCTAACCATTTATCTGGATTAGATTCAAAGGCCGCCTGCCAGGATTCCAGTTGGGTAATGTACTCAGCATTTTCCTTGATGGTCTCTCCTAGAGCTACTAGGCTATGTGCTGCACTATCATTTGCCTTTCCAGCATCAATTAGCTCTACCAGCTCATATTGCTTGGCAACTGCCCGCCCCTGCTTTTCCTGCCAATGATCCAGTTCCTCAAGTATAGTGCCAAAGAAATTTTGAGCTGCTAATTGAGGATTTATCTCATCATAATCCTCAATCAAACCTAACATCATTTTAACGATTTCACTCTCTTCGGATATTATAAAGGGAGCTGGGACTAAGCTGCTGGTGAGCTTATCAAATATTGAGTAGTCCACATTTTCAACTACTGTCAATGCTTCATAAGGCCCAAGCAATAGAGACTTCTTTGCCGTTACTAAACCATTTCCGTTGCTTGGAGCTGTAGATTCTTCCTTCCCGCTTTGTGATTGCTGTTTGTTGTTCTCGTCAATGTTTATTACAACAAATTTTCTGGCTGCTGCTTGATTATAATTTGTAATATTTAAGCTGATTTCTCCCAAACTGCTGTTCACATGAATTGGACCATCATTTTTACCTGCATTGTTGTATTCTGCAACAATATCCTGGAATAAGCTATCGAGAGGAGCGTGATCTCTAATGCCTCCTAAGGAATATTCCTTTTGTGTAATGTCTATTTTGCTGTTTCTGCGATTTGGGACTGATAATGCTCCGTTACATTTCCTTATTATGTGATAAATCAATGCATCTAGGCAATATATATTGTTGTTCCAAAATGTTTCCACATTTATAAAATGGATATCATCCGATGAGTATTCCTTGAAACTGTTAAAGTATAATTCAAAAAGTGACTCTATCAGTTCTTGATAGGTTTCTCCTTCTTCATATTTTATATATCCATGTTCTATCAAAGCAATAAATGTTGCAAGTGGGTTTATTCCTAAAGGATTATATTTACATTGCTCAAGTGCCTCGGATAATGTTTTGGCATCACCAATCTTTTTATGTCCAATGCCAGTGTTTATAGACCGATCAAACTTTTTCATGGTATCCTTTAAAGATATCCATGTAATATCTTTATATTTCTGACATATATGGATTAAATAATCTAAAAATGCTTTGCTATAGCCTCCTTCAATCAGTTCCCCTCTTTCGATTTCTCCTGACATGCAATCTTCTAATATTGTCTCTGGCAAGTGTACAAGGCTGTGTAAATGCCTTATTTGGGGTTGTGTTGTAATACCTAAATCTATTTGCCTTTTTCCGGTTATTATGTCTTCATCCACATTTAAGATATCTTGAAGTAATCTGATAAATCTATTGTGGGTGTCTTTATCTATCCTTTTTAGGCTCCAAAAATGTTTTCTTAATGTGCCATTTTTTGCTTTTCGGAATATTACATCCAAAATATCTGTTTCTTTGGTTTTAATAATATCTTCCTCAGAAGATTCTTCTGATGTGACGTCTTTTGCTTTTTGAATTATTGCACCAGATATACCGATATTGCCTGCCTCAATATCTAATTTCTCTTTAATTGTATGGTATATCCCAAGGCATGTTAAAATTCGCTCTATAACCAGATAGTTAATTGCTATGTTAAGGTCGGTCACTTCTTCTTTTCGATACTTTCTACTTGTCATCATAAACGCCTCACTGTTAATTTGGTGATATGCTGTGTTTATGATAGTCTAAAAATGTATGAATTGCAACGCTTTCTATCATTTATTTGCTTATCAAATTTTCTCACTAGCTAAAATTGTGTACATCATCATATTTTACATATCCACAAATTTCAACCATTCCATGCATCACTATTCTGTAATTGTAAGGCTTGGCAGGGAAGTGGGTATTATAGTCTAAATTCCGTGTATCAGGCTCGGGTTGCTCCGTAGTATGATTATTTTCACCAGTCATATGGAAGTATAAAATTTTCTACCTTCCCTTAGGTTTTCCTATTAACTATGCATAGCTTGGTGCTCATAGCCTGGGATTTTTACAAACTTGTCTGCATTTTGACACAAAAATACCCAGTAAACCCTTTGAAAAGGCTTACTGGGTGTTTCATTTCATGTTTATGTATCAGCCATCTTCATCTGAGGCCATCCAGGCTAGGATTGTTTCTGAATTGCTCTCATCCCATTTTACTTGGTCTATGCTTTTATCATTGGCTGATTCCTTTCTATTGGAAATGCTGCCCTGATTCTGATTATCTGTTCCAACGGTGCCGATCTGAGGAACCTCCTGGTTAGTATACTGTGTACCTGGCTGCTGCTGGCCCGTGGCTACTCCGGTCATAATCCCAACTGGCATATAAACTGCCTCTTTGATTTCTGCAAGCATATCAGCATATGTCTCAGCTATGTACTCCCATGCTTTTTCTGCCTGTTCCTCAATTTTCAAGAGCTTGTTTGATTCGTACACATGTCCAATATCTTTTTCACCTAATATTTCTCTTATCCTATCTTGCTGGCGTTGCAATACAAATTGTGCCACCATCAAAGTTTCTGCTTTCTTTTCTAGCCCCAGGGCCTTGTTTGCCTTTGCCTGGACATAGAGATCTTTGCACATGGAGTATATTTCATCTATCCTTGAGTCCTGATCCCTAATGGCCCCGGCTACCTCTTTAAAAAATCTGGCTCTGTTTGTTTGCTCTCCAAGTGTACCGAAGGTCATTGCGTCACTAAAGCTGCTCGGAGTAGAATTATCAAATGCCTTTCTAACAAGGTTAGACATAAATGCTCCTATCTGGTGCTTTTCTGCCATCTGCTCTAGCTGCTCCAATATATCCTGATCTTTTTTGCTATCAAGCGTTATTGTCACTCTGAACTGCTTATTGCTCATAATATCACCCTGCCCTCCTTTAAACCTATTAGTCCTCAGGTATTGCCTTTTGCAGATGCTCCAATCTTTGCAGTATCTCTCGTTCATCTGCTGTTGGATTCTTTTTGGTTGATATATAATTGATGTAGCTCACTGCCTGTTTTGGTATTTTTTCCTCCACATACTTTATCCTGTTCTTTGTGTAAGGTGCAAGCATGGTAAAAAATCTATCTAGCTCATCATCAGTTGGTTTTTCAGAACTCGGAATTGCTGGTAATTGCAAAACACTAATTTTACCCAGGGTGTTCCTGCCCATTTTTCTATTGATAGCATTTTGCAGCACATCTTCATAGAACTGTAGATCACCTTTCTTATGCATTATCTTCATAAGCATGTCATCAGGGAATAGCTCTAACAATCTCTTGGTGTCGTAATAGATATGATTTGATGCTTGCTTGGGTGTTATCAACTTGTACCCTTCGTTCAAACTATTATAAGCACGAATGGCATCCATTGGATTGTTCTCAATGGACTTAAGGTATATCTTAGTTACTTCACTGATAACTCCGCTATTCATAACAAAGTCTATATAACTCTTTAGGAATGCATAGCTCCTATCACTCAACCCCATCTTTCCTACTTGGCTTGATGTATTCACTTTCAAAACTCCATTGACCTCTCTGAACGTCTCATAGGCCAGTTTGGTGTACCTCAAAATGGATGACATGATTTTTCCTCCTTTAGCATGTTCTCTGCCTGAAAAATTATGACTTAATTACTCTTAAATACTCTCCTAGCTTTTTATCTAACCTTTTTACATTTCCTGCTGCATTTTCTTTTTCTCCACACCCCACTTTCCGCCTACATTTCCTCAAAAATTTCCCTATCTTATATATTAAATTTAGTCTCTCATCTTAAGTAAGTTCTAGTTGTGGCTTAACTCATCAAAATTTTAAGCTATCCATTTCAAAATTGATGCCATCAAATCATGTTATCTAGCTTACTTCTAACAACAATTTCTATGCTGATTGCTAGACTAAATCAGTGTATGGCCTGCTATGTCTATCCTAATAAACAGCCATTCAAATTCTCGCCCCTAAATGCTCTGGCTTGCTTTTTGCCTCAATTAGCTCATTGGCCCAATACTTGTAATTACATGCCCAAGTTTGGCTTTACTGTATCTCTGTGTTTCTGATGTTGCAAAATCAAATCTAAGTTTCGTTCCGTTGATCTCCGCCTCCCATTTAACACAACTTGCTAATACAATGCCTATGATTATTTCTTGGCTTTCCCTTTTCAGAAACAGTATCAACGCCTATCTTCTCTCAACTTGTTACTATAATGTCTTATAAATCATCACTTCCCATGAAATTTCTCAATTTCTATTCAATGTATATCATTTTTCAACTTGTCACTAACTTGTATCATAAATTATCCTCTATTCCATTTTTCAATAACAGTTTCAATAATGCCTTAATTGATTCAAATGCTTATTATCTTCTTGATGCTCTGCGTTTATTGTTCTTAGGCACCTTGTCCATTCATCTTTTTTTGTTTATACCCATTATAAAAATCAGAAACTCAAAATTGTGTTCCATATAAAATGACAAAATTCACTTTTATATTTTTGTGCTCATCACCTGATTGTCGGAAGCCCGGATTTCTGTTCTTTTCAATGTGACGAAACTCTTGTTTACTACCTAGAAGCTCAGATCGTCAGATGCACGACTTATTATTAAAACTATTTGTTTGCAAAAAGAAAGGCTGCATGGCTTATAAACCATACAGCCTCTCTAACCTAACTGTTCTTACCCTATTCTGACATGTCTTTTAATGATGGTGATGCTTTATCTTTTCTCTATTTCTAATTGTGTTTATGCTGGTGTGAAATATCATCTTGTCTATGTGGCGTATCATTTATTACCCACATGAAAGCACCCCTTGACCCCTCCCTTAACTCCCCATATCCCCCTCTACCTGGAAACCCTCTGGAAACCCCCTGGGGCCTCCTAGGACACCCACTTCCTCACACCCTACTCCCTACACTCACTTAACCCTAAATCCCCTCCTGGGCCTCCTGGAACCCACTGGAAACCATTCCCATCTCATCATCTCAAATACCTTCACCTACCTTCATTCTCTCACCCCCTATATAAATATGTTCTGCAAAACCTATTCTTTGACCCATATTACTTCTTCTTTTTGTAGCTTTCCTTTCCTACGTCCACTACCAGCACTCACATGATATTCAGCCAATACAATCTTTTGTGCGCCAACATCCTCTAATGGCTTGTAGTCATCACAGCCATATGCTGCCGGATCATATCCAGATAGAATCCAACAATTTGATTTACAGAGTATATTGACCATCTCTTGATGTTGTTCTTTGCTCATTTCATGATTGTATACATTAGCTGTTGCTCTAGTTGCCGGATGATAAGGTGGGTCCATATATTTAAGTACTTGCTTATCACTCCCATAAACTCTGAATATATCCTGGTATGTATTGTTGATTACTTTAATCCCACTTGTAATCTCTGGAAATCTATATGCCTTTTCAATATCCCTCTGATATACCTCTTCTGTCACTCTGTTGCTATTATAGAATTTACCTGTTGCATCATAACTGCACTGAGTAACAAAGAAGTTAAAGGCTGCCACCTTAAACATATCCATGTCGTGATTTTCCCTATTCTTCTGGCAGTACTCAAACACCTCTTTGCCTGTCCCTAACTCTTTTAGGTATTCAATCATCTTCTTTGTTTCTTCAGGGCTTTGTGCCACGGCCATCAAACATGCCATGCCATAATCAATATCGTTATATATTTTGTTCTCGAATGTATAGCCAGACTGATCTATGTTAATACATACCTTGGCACTTCCACCACAGCAATCAATGAATGTTGTGGCTTTATTATGTTCTGCTAATTCTCCTATGTATGGAAGGAGGTCTTTAAGCTGAAAATACTTGCCTCCGTACCATCTAACTGTGCCATTGTATTGCCTTCCTCCAAGTATACTGTAAAAGCGGGGGAGAGAGGGAACCACTAAACGTGGTTCCCTCTGCATTACCCTGTATATCTTACTGAACTTCATGAGTTTTCCTCCTCCCTAATGATCACAACATAAACTAATGTCTGATGTGCCCTTTCCTCTTTGGTAATTCCAAGTGTTCGCTTACAGTAGTTTTGCCCCTCCCTTTTGATGCAATATAGCCAACCTTTATCACGCCAGAACCTCGTGATGCTTTCCATCTCCTTATTCTTGGGCTGTCTGCCCTCCTTCTTGCTGGTATTGCTTAAAATCTGGTGCGGGCTTACACCAAAAATTAGGTTCTCAAGGCGTCTGGTAGGAATAAGTACCTGCTGATTACCGTATTCGTTTAACTCCTTTACACCAAGATGTACGTTTTTATCATAATTCTTGTCAGAACCTGCAAACAGCTCAGGCTTGTCCTGCACCAGCTTACAAAAATCATGATAGGTACTGATCCGGTGATTGACTGTGTTGAACATGGCCCTTACACTGTCCACCAAATACCCAGTAAACCGCTCCAGGTCAATGCCCAGGTCGAAACACTGATTCATGATGTGGCAGGTCAGTGTCAGTATTGCCAGACGATTCCCGACTCTTGCCACTCCCGACAACCGCTTATCCTCCTGGATTTTGACCTGCTGCATTTGATACAGGTCGAGGAGGTGTTGACCTACCAACTGGTTCTGTACCATATACCTTCCCATTGCTACGGCCCCAAGCCCGTAGTTGTGCAGGATGAACGCCTCTAGCTTTTTAGCATGTTTAACATCCTTAGTGAGATCTCCACGTTTCACCTCCAGCTCAATAAGACGGAAGAATTGACCTTGAGCCTCAAGCTCTAGCAGCTTGCTCACCAGCGAAAGTTCAGATGACACCAATACGGGACAATAGTATCGCTCAGGCTGTTCATTGAACTTTCCGCGCGTGATGCCGCTGCCCAGTTGGAAAATCAGGTCTCCAATGTTCTTATATCCACATTTTGATGCTGAAATATCATCAACGGTGATTGGAACGATATTCCGGTGCTTGAGCTCGGTATTCCAGAAACCCGGGGTCGAGTTGAAGTTTGTCATGAGCGTCCTGCTGTCACCCCAGAATGCTAGGGCAAGGTTTTCGGCTGTGCTCTTGCCAATGCTTGTATCACCATGAAGGTTGACGATGATGTTGCTGTCTGGAATATTTAGGGCCTGACACACCAGGCCTGATGCTCCAGCAACCAGTGTAGTCAGCAATGCAGGTTGTCCTACCACAAGTTCTTTGAGACCCATCATGTAGTCATTCAGATTACCAGCCTGAGTAAACATGATGTTACTCCCATAGGTGCTAATCTTGTTTCCTGCCGCATCCCAAGAATCATCCATCTTAAAGATAGGCTCTCCATGGTATGTGCCAAATCCAAGGTGAGTGTGCCTTCTGGCCCTCACACTACCTTCCATATTTTTGATTGTGTGACTGATAGCCCCTTCGATTTCCCCAGGGCTAATGCTTGCCCCCCAACTCCACAGAATATTGCTGATTTTGCCTAGCTTTCTGCTACAAATATCAAACTCATCTCTTTTAGTCTCTCCTCTCTTGTTAGTGTACCCCATGTATAGCCCATAGGACGACTCAGTGGGCCCGGCATCGATGTACTCTACAGAGCCAATGATGATGCCCCTCTCCTGGAGTTTAGCCTGCATGGATTGATAAATGTCTGTATCCTTTGCTCCGGGTACTTTGACCTGATTTAGCTCGTTCAGTTTCTCTTTAGTCTGGGTCAGCTCGCCCATCTTCTTGGCGTTCTTCTGGTTTTCCATTTTTGTCCTCCTTAAATAAGAGGACAGCGCTGTCCTTTGCCCGGGTGATCATTCCGGGCACCGGCCTATGAGATTTGCCGGTGATGACAGCATACCACACTCCCTTGGAGGCCCCCGTGGTAAAAAAATTCAAGGGGCCTGAGCAAAAATAAACCCTCTGACCCTATTTAGAGCCAGAGGGCTATACCTTCTTTTGATTTGCTGTGCTTAGTGTTCTTATTTTAATGTAGCAGCTCAATATCTTCCAATCGCCGGAAGTCTACCACGACCTCCTGCTCATTTCGCCCGTCATAATAGGCAAGTATGTCTTTCTTTAATATGGTTGCTGCATAAACATGGCCCTTGCTCATAAAGCGATGTGCAAACCATTCTGCCACCTTGCGATCTAGTGTCCAGGATAGTCCTTTGACCATGTTTTGATTATACTCTGTCACACCTCTATATATTTTCACCCTGTCGGGCAGTTCTTCAAAGTCTGCTCTATCTTCTTCGTCCATGACCGCTCCATATCCTGCTGCTTTAAATATTTTCACCAATGCCATCCTAGGCAGATTAGGGTCTCCTGATGGGCTTTCAATCAATGACCAGTTCCTACGCAAAAATCTCCCTTTATCTTCATCTGACATATATGGCCCAGCATATTTTAGAAACGCAAGTTTGTAGTTCTTCCTGATTATACCTTCAATATCTTCAAGCCTTTTAGCTTTTGCTATTGACCCTCTTATACGTTGCCTTATATGTTCCAACGCCTCCATATCTTCTAATATGTTTACTATCTTTGTGCCGGATTGTTTATCTTCATTTTTTACAGTGTCCACATTATATGTCGATTCAAAATAAGGGTGATCTACTATCATCGGAGAAAACTTTGTTTCCCTAATTGGCATGTATAAAAACATTGTTGCAATATTTTTCACCCTCTCAATGTCTGTTTTCATACGTTCAATCTCCTTTTTCTTGCCTTACTCTTATGCCACCTTAGTTAATCAAAATGCTATCCTGCAAAAATCCTACTCAAGCCTTAATATGCATATCAATTTTTTATCCTTTGTATCCTTGATTTTCTTGTGCTTATTAGTTATAAATTTTGAGTTATCAACTTATCACTTTATAATTGCAAATTTCTTGAAAGTCGAAAATGCCCCTGCTGTATATCAATTTTTTAGTTACTGTATACCCCGCTTTTAACCCCACTGTATACCCTCAAAACCAATGTTGAAACTAACTTTTCAAAACCTCAAAAACTAAATTCCACACCTTTACTAAAATTGGAATGCATTGTACCAGAATATCTACCACTGTTTTCGGTAAAATAGAAATCGAGCAAAAGGGCTCAAGAATGTGAGCACCCAAG
>OBYM01001130.1_pt1 | contig 12235 bp, 9 predicted proteins | sample 1538191 | NCBI WGS metagenome assembly OBYM01 (sample SAMEA2580165, study PRJEB22360) | human gut metagenome | biome: human gut; feature: human-associated habitat; material: faeces | place: Denmark | collected 2008/2010 | reverse complement strand
CCTGCGGGATGCCCACCGAAGCGGAGGGGGGCTGCGGAATGGCGGGGAGCACGGCGCCGGCCACCACACCGAAGACCGGGTTGCTGAAGCTGAGGAAGAGGTTCATGAACCATTCCTCGTCGGCCAGCGGCGCCATCGAGGTGGACATGGTGTTCATGCCGGCCATCAGGATGGCAAAGCCCAGCATGATCTGGCCCACACCGCGCTTGCGGTCTTTGCCGATCATGTACATCCAGATGCCGATAAAGCCCAGGATGGGGCTCCAGGCGTTGGGGTTGAGCATGTTGACAAAGAAGCTCTCGCCTTCCAGGCCGGACAGGGAAAGCAGCCAGCCGGTGACGGTGGTGCCGATGTTGGCACCCATGATGACGCCAATGGCCTGGTGCAGCTCCATCAGGCCGGAGTTGACAAAGCCGACCGCCATAACGGTGGTGGCACCGCTGGACTGGATCACTGCAGTGATGACCATGCCCAGCAGCAGCCCGCGCACCGGGCTGGCTGTCATTTTGGAAAGGATGCCTTGCAGTTTGCTGCCAGCGGTCTGCTCAAGGGCTTTGCCCATGAGGTCCATGCCGTAAAGGAACATGGCAATACCGCCCATCAGCGTGAACACATTAAAAATGCTCATACAGGGGGTTACACTTCCATTTCTCTTTTGTTATGTTTTCATTGTTGGGTGCAGCCGCACCCGGAGCAAAACCGAATCAAATCGTTTTGCACATGCCCACAATGGCACTATACCGTTACCTATTATAATAGAAAACAGGGCTTTATGAACACCAAAAGCCAGTAAAAGAATTGTAAAGACTGTGTAAAATGTCGAATCAACGCAAGAAAACTGCTAAAATTGGCACATTGTAAAAATTTGGCGTATTGATTTTGGGCAACTTTACACAAACTTTGCAAAAGGAAAGTTTCCATTACCAAAGCTTTACCCGGATTGTACTGCACTATGGTCGATACTGGGGAAACAGCGCGGTACAATAAATACGCACTCAGGAAGAACGAATAGGAAAACACGAACCCCTGAGCGAATGTGTGAGATAGAATAACAGATACAATTAAGGGAGAAGAAAGTTTATGTTAAAGCGTAATGTTTCCGTTGCAGTTGCTGCTGCTCTGGCTCTCAGCCTGGCCGCCTGTGGTTCCAGCCCGGCATCCTCCGCTGCTTCCAGCGAAGCAGTTTCCAGCGAGGCCGTCTCCAGTGAGGCTGCTTCCAGTGAAGCCACTGCTGCACCGGCTGCCGGCGATTTCGATGTCGATCAGGACATCACCGTGATTTCCCGTGAGGATGGCTCCGGCACCCGCGGCGCTTTCATCGAGCTGACCGGTGTGGAAGCCAAGAACGATGCAGGCGAAAAGGTTGACAACACCACCGAGGCGGCTGCCATCCAGAGCTCCACCAACGGCGTTCTGACCGCTGTTTGCAACGATGAGACCGCAATCGGCTACATCAGCCTGGGTTCTCTGAACAATGATGTCAAGGCTGTCACCGTGGAAGGCGTTGCCCCCAGCGCTGACACCGTGAAGGATGGTACTTACACCCTGGCTCGTCCGTTCAACATCGTTACGAACGGCGAAGCTGCCGACCCCGTTGCCGTGGACTTCATTGCTTACTGCATGAGCACCGACGGTCAGGCCCTGGCCACCGAGGAAGGTTACATCGGCGATGTTGGCGCTGATTACACCAGCACCCAGCCCGCAGGCAAGATCGTGGTTGGCGGTTCCTCCTCTGTTTCCCCGCTGATGGAAAAACTGATCGAAGCGTATAAGACCGTGAACCCCAACGCAACCCTGGAACTCCAGACCACCGACTCCACCACCGGCGTTTCCGGCGCACTGGATGGCACCTACACCATCGGTATGGCCAGCCGTGAGCTGAAAGATTCTGAGGTTGAGGGCGGCGCAAAGGCGACTGTCTTGGCAAAGGATGGCATTGCTGTTATCGTCAGCAACGACAACCCCACTGATAACCTGACCGTTGACCAGATCAAAGGCATCTACACCGGCGAGCTGACCACCTGGGCAGACGTTCAGTAATCCCCCTTTCTAAAAAATTCAGTAATCCCCCTTTCTAAAAAAGACGGCTGTTGCGGCGGCAAAAAGCGGCAACGGCCGTTTTTTGAAAGCCATCGGTATATAGTTCCTGAGCAAAGACAGGAGAGTATGGGAAAATGAAAACAACAACTTCGCACCTGAAAGAGATCGTCATGCAGGGTGTATTTACCGCCTGCGCGTGCATCTCCATTCTGGCCGTGGCGCTGATCTGCATCTTCTTATTTGCAAACGGCCTGCCCACCATTTTTGAGATCGGCCCCCTCAAGTTCCTGCTTGGCACCACCTGGAAACCCGGCAACAACCTGTACGGCATCCTGCCCATGATCCTGGGGAGCATCTATGTCACCGCAGGCGCGATCATTGTGGGGGTGCCCATTGGGCTGCTGACGGCCATCTATATGTCCCGTTTTGCATCGCCCCGTATCAACAAGGTGCTGTTGCCGGCGGTACAGCTGCTGGCCGGTATCCCCTCGGTCGTGTACGGCTTCTTCGGCATGATCGTTATGGTCCCGGCGGTGCAGGCTATGGTCAAATCGGACTTTTTCAAAACTGTGCTGCACGTGAAAAGCGGCAAAGGCATGAGCCTGTTTACCGCCAGCCTGCTGCTGGGCATCATGATTTTGCCCACCATCATCACGGTCAGCAAAACCAGCCTGGACGCTGTGCCCCAAAGTTATTACGAGGGCAGCCTGGCTCTGGGTGCTACCCATGAGCGCAGCGTGTTTTGCGCGGTGCTGCCCGCCGCCAAAAGCGGCGTAATGTCCGCTGTAATCCTGGGTGTTGGCCGCGCCATCGGCGAAACGATGGCCGTTGTGATGGTTGCCGGCAACCAGACCTGGATGCCCAAGGGCTTGTTCCAGGGGCTGCGCACGATGACCTCCAACATCGTCATCGAGATGGGTTACGCTGCAGACCTGCACCGCGAAGCGCTGATCGCAACCGGCGTTGTGTTGTTCGTTTTCATTCTGCTGATCAATCTCTGCTTTAGTTTGGTAAAGGGGGGCGAAAAGAATGGCTGATTTTGCTGCAACCGCCGGTAAAACCGATGATATGACCCACGCAAATGCGAAAATCGTTCCCCCCGCCCGCCACGAAAACCGCATGGCGGCCCGCGCGTATGCCCTTGTCATGCGCTGGCTGGTGCGGCTGGCGGCCCTGATTACTGTGGCGATCCTTGTGTTCCTGATCGGCTATATCCTGGTCAACGGTATTCCCAACCTCAAGCCGTCCCTGTTTGAGTGGACCTATAATTCCGACAACGTATCCCTGATGCCCGCGCTTATCAATACCATTCTGATGACAGCGTTCTCGCTGGCCATTGCCACACCGCTGGGCATTTTTGCTGCGGTCTGGCTGGTGGAATACGCCAAACGCGGCAGCAAGCTGGTCAAGGTGGTGCGCATCACCACCGAAACGCTGCAGGGCATCCCCTCCATCGTATACGGTCTGTTCGGTATGCTGTTCTTTGTCATGCAGCTCAAATGGGGCTACAGCCTGATCGCCGGTGCCTTCACGCTGGCCATCATGGTGCTGCCGGTCATCATGCGCACCACCGAGGAAGCGCTGCTTGCAGTGCCGGATTCTTACCGCGAGGGCAGCTTTGGCCTGGGGGCCGGCAAGCTGCGCACCGTATTCACCATTGTGCTGCCCAGCGCCATGCCGGGCATCCTATCCGGCGTGATTTTGGCAACGGGCCGCATTGTAGGCGAAACCGCGGCCCTGATCTACACGGCCAGCACCGTTGCCGCCGTGCCCGCCAGCGTGTTCAACTCCACACGTACCCTTGCCACCCATATGTATCTGCTTTCCAACGAGGGCCTGCATATCAATGAAACCTACGGCACTGCCGTGGTGCTGTTGATCCTGGTGCTGCTCATCAACAGCCTGTCCAGCTTTATTGCCGGCCGCCTTGCCAAAAAGTAATGCCGAAAGGAACTGCATGATGAATAAATTCGAAGTTAAAAACATGGACCTGTATTACGGCAGCTTCCATGCACTGAAAAATATCAATATTGCCATCCCCGAAAAAGAGATCACGGCGTTCATCGGTCCTTCCGGCTGCGGCAAGTCTACTTTCCTGAAGAGCCTGAACCGCATGAACGACCTGGTGGAAGGCTGCCGCATTTCCGGCGATATCCTGCTGGACGGTGTGGATATCTATAAGGATAAGATGGATGTCAATGTGCTGCGCAAGCGGGTTGGCATGGTGTTCCAGAAGCCCAACCCCTTCCCGATGAGCATTTACGATAACATCGCCTACGGCCCCCGCACCCACGGTGTGCGCAGTAAGGCGCAGCTGGATAAAATTGTGGAAAAAAGCCTGCGCGGCGCTGCCATCTGGGACGAAGTGAAGGACCGCCTGAACAAAAGCGCGCTGGGCATGTCCGGCGGCCAGCAGCAGCGTTTGTGCATTGCCCGCGCCCTGGCGGTGGAGCCGGAAGTTCTGCTGATGGACGAACCGACCTCCGCCCTGGACCCCATCTCCACCTCCAAGGTGGAAGAGCTGGCTCTGGAACTGAAGGACCGCTACACCATTGTGATCGTGACCCATAACATGCAGCAGGCCGCCCGTATTTCAGATAAGACGGCGTTCTTCCTGCTGGGTGAGCTGGTGGAAATGGGCGATACGGAACGCCTGTTCTCCACCCCTGTGGACAAGCGCACGGAAGATTATATTTCCGGCCGTTTTGGTTGATCGGAGGAGCAATACCATGCCTAGTGTGCGTAAATCTTATGATGAAGAGCTTTTGCAGCTGGATACCTTGCTGGCCCGCATGGGTCACGAAGCCGGTGCCGCCATTGAAAGCGCACTGACTGCCTTGCGCAATGATGATATTGAACTGGCCCGCAGCGTGGTTGCGCGGGACAGCCAGATCGACGCAGGCGAACATGAGATCGAACACCGCTGCCTGCAGCTGCTGCTGCGCCAGCAGCCGGTGGCTTCGGATCTGCGCAAGGTCAGTACAGCCCTGAAAATGGTAACGGATGTGGAGCGCATCGGCGACCAGGCCAGCGATATTGCGGAGCTGGTGCTGCACCTGCACGCCAAATCCACCGATGCCGTGGGCGTGCTGGAAGATATCCTGAAAATGGGCGATGATGTGTTGAAGATGGTCAAACGATCCATTGCCGCCTATGTGCAGGTGGACCTTGCCGTTGCCGCGGAAGTGATCGCCCATGATGACGTCATCGACGCCTCGTTCGCGCGCATCAGCAGCGAAATTGCCCAGTACATTGCCGCCCACCCCACCGAAGCAGAGACCGCGCTGGATCTGTTTATGGTGACCAAATATCTGGAACGCCTTGGTGACCACGCAGTGAACGTGGCCGAATGGGTCGAATTCTTAAAGACCGGCGTTCACAAATCCCGCAAGATCGTGTGATCTTGCCCGGCGGCGTGTGAGGTCGCTCCAAGATGAACCTGAAGCCAACTGCTTGGATTTTGAATTTTCAGGTACACCCAATAACATTGCCATTCTCTTTTTTATGTTTTCCTATACCGCACCAAAGGGCCAGCACTGCACGCTGGCCCTTTGGTGTTTTTATGTGTAGACTGCTGGGAATGAGACCTGGCAGAAAAGTGGAAGAAGCAATGCAGAGTGTGTTATACTGGAAAGGACAAATCGAAAACGGCTGCACAATATGAGCACTGAGATGAGATTTTGAAAGAAAAGACCGCACACCTCGGCATCCATGTTACCCGCGAAGACATCATCCACAGCTTTGACAATGCTAAGGGCACGAATGGCAGCATTGCCATGCCCGGCATCAGCGAGTTGTCTCCTCTGTATCTTGCCTGCGTTACCGCTGCCATCGCAGGTGGTTCCACGGTCTGCTCTCACTTTAACGATTCCGGCTTCTGGCTTGTTAAGAGCCTTGTCGGCATGGATGAAAAAACCACCCTCAAGACCTGGACCATTATGGAAACCTTGGTTGGCGGCGTTGGATTCCTGGTTGCGCTAGTCATTTCGTTCTTTGCCTGATTGGTACATGTATTGAAAAATTCTATTTTATAACCCAAAAGCCCAAAGCGGCACGGTTCACTTAACCGGCAGCTTTGGGCTTTTGCTGTTTTATCAGAGAAAAAATTACGCGCTTACATCTTCACGCGCTTACATCTTCAAACTGGCTGTTGTACAAATCGGCATAGAACCCGCCAGCGGCCAACAGGTCGTCGTGGGTGCCCTGCTCCACAATGTCACCATCCCGCATGACTAAAATCAGGTCGGCGTCCTTGATGGTGGAAAGCCGGTGGGCAATCACAAAGCTGGTGCGGCCGCGCATCAGGTTGTCCATGGCGGTCTGGATGCGCTGTTCGGTGCGGGTGTCCACACTGCTGGTGGCTTCGTCCAAAATCAAAATTTTGTTGTCCGCCAGAATGGCGCGGGCAATCGTCAGCAGCTGTTTCTGGCCCTGGCTCACGTTGGAAGCATCCTCGTTCAACTCCATCTGGTAGCCGCCGGGCAGTGTGCGGATAAAGTGGTCGGCACAGGCGGCCTTGGCGGCGGCGATGACTTCCTCATCGGTGGCATCCAGGCGGCCATAGCGGATGTTTTCCATAATGGTGCCCTGGAACAGCCAGGTATCCTGCAATACCATGCCAAAGCCTTCGCGCAGGGCGCTGCGGTCAAAGTCCTTTACGTTGTGGCCGTCCAGCGTAATGGCGCCGGAGTTGACATCGTAAAAGCGCATCAGCAGCTTGACCATGGTGGTTTTGCCTGCGCCGGTGGGGCCGACAATGGCAACTTTCTGGCCAGGTTTTACATCGCAGCTGAAATCCCGGATAACAGTCTTTTCCGGCGTGTAGCCAAACTTGACATGGTCAAAGGTGACCTGGCCGTCAATGCAGGCGGGGTCTGCCCGGCGGGCGGGGTCAGCGTTCTGTTCTTCTTCCGGCTCACCCAAAAATTCAAACACGCGCTCCGAAGCCGCCGCCATACTTTGCAGCATGTTGCTGACCTGGGCCAGCTGCTGGATGGGCTGGGTGAAGTTGCGCACATACTGGATGAACGCCTGGATGTCACCAATGGTGATGATGCCGCGCGCGGCAAAAATGCTGCCGGAAACGGCCACTGCTACATAGCCCAGGTTGCCCACAAAGGTCATGATGGGCTGCATCAGGCCGGAAAGGAACTGGCTTTTCCAGGCGGATTCAAACAGGCGGTTGTTGGCTTCGTCAAAATCATTCAGAACGGCATCTTCGCGGTTGAACGCTTTGACCACATTGTGGCCGGAATATATTTCCTCCACCTGGCCGTTCACGGAGCCCAGAACTTTTTGCTGGGCGCGGAAATATTTCTGGCTGAACCTGACCACCAACAGCACCAGCGCCATCGAGACCGGCAGGATCAAAATGGCAATCAGCGTCATCGTGGGGCTGATGGTCAGCATCATGATGAGCACGCCGATCATGGTGGTAATGCTGGTGATCAGCTGGGTAATGCTCTGGTTCAGGCTCTGGCCCAGGGTGTCCACATCGTTGGTAATGCGGGAAAGTACCTCGCCCACGGTGCGCTTTTCAAAATAGGCAAGGGGCAGGCGGTTGATCTTTTCGCTGATCTGGCGGCGGAAGTCATAACACATCTTCTGCGAAAGCCCGCTCATGATCCAGCTCTGGCAGAAACTGAACGCAGCGGAAACCAGATACATGACCAGCAGGATCAGCAGGATTTTGCCGATATAGCCAAAGTCAATGCTGCCGGTGCCCCGCAGCTTGGCCACCCAGCCGGTGGCCAGGGCAGTGGTGGCTTTGGCCAGCACCTTGGGGCCTGCAATATTAAAAATCGTGGAAAGAACGGCAAAAACAATCACGGCAATCAGGCGGAACTTGTAGTGCCCCAGCTCTGCCAGCAGGCTGCGCATGGTGCCCTTAAAGTCTTTTGCCTTTTGGGTCGTCATTCGTCCGGGATGCGGCATCAGGCTTCCCCTCCTTTCAGGTCCAGCTCTTTGTTGCTCAGCTGGCTGCGGGCAATTTCCTGGTAAGCCGGGCAGCTTTCCATCAGCTGAGCGTGGGTGCCCTTGCCCACAATGCGGCCATCTTCCAGAACCAAAATCTGGTTGGCGTGCAGCACAGTGGAAATGCGCTGTGCCACAATAATCACGGTGGCGTCGCCGGTTTCGGCTTTCAGCGCGCGGCGCAGGGCAACATCAGTCTTGTAGTCCAGCGCGGAGAAGCTGTCATCAAACAGGTAGATCTTCGGGTGTTTGGCAATGGCGCGGGCGATGGAAAGCCGCTGCTTCTGCCCGCCGGAAACGTTGGTGCCGCCCTGGGCAATGGGGCTTTCGTACCCCTCCGGCTTGGCGGAGATGAACTCTTCCGCCTGGGCAATGCGGGCGGCGGTGCGCACATCGGCATCGGTGATATTCTCGCCGCCGAATTTCAGGTTGGAATCAATCGTGCCGCTGAACAGTACGCCCTTTTGCGGCACATAACCCAAAAGGCCGCGCAGGGTGCTCTGTGGCATCTGGCGCACATCCACGCCGTCTACCGTCACGCTGCCGCCGGTCACATCATAAAAACGGGTGATCAAATGCAGCAAACTGGTTTTGCCGCAGCCGGTGGAGCCGATAATGGCCGTGGTCTGGCCGGGTTTGGCGACAAAATCAATATCGTGCAGGGCGTCCTCGCTGGAGCCGGGGTAGGTAAAGTTGACATGATGGAATGCGACTTCGCCGTTCCAGTGGTGCTGATTGAGGTCAGCGGGGATGGCTTCCGGCACCGGGTCATGGATGGCCGGCTCGGTGGTCAGCACTTCGTCAATGCGGTCCGCGGCAACGCCGGCACGGGGCAGCATCACGGCAACCATCGTCAGCATCAGGAAGGACATCACGATCTGCATCGTGTAGGTGATAAAGGCGATCATGCTGCCCACCTGCATGGTGCCGGCATCAATCTGTTTGCCGCCGAACCAGACGATCAGCAGGGAAGTGCCGTTCATAATCAGGGTCATAAAGGGCATCATGGCGGCCATTACCCGGTTGGTGAACAGCTGGGTGCGCATCAGGTCGGTGTTGGCGGCGTCAAAGCGTGCTTCCTCGTGCTGTTCGCGGCTGAATGCGCGGATGGGCATAATGCCGGTCAAAATCTCGCGGGATACCAGGTTCAGCCGGTCCACCAGTTTTTGCATGATCCTGAACTTGGGCATGGCAAACTGCATCAATACCGTAATCAGCGCCAGCAGCAAAGCGACGGCCAGCACAATGATCCAGGTCCTGATGCGCACAGCTGTCACCAGATGGATGATGCCGCCAATGCCAAGGATGGGGGCATACGCCACCATGCGCAGCAAAATTACGCAGGTCATCTGGATCTGCTGTACATCGTTGGTGGTGCGGGTGATGAGGGATGCGGTGGAAAACTTGTCCGTTTCAGAGGCAGAAAAGCTGACCACCCGGCGGAACACACCGCGGCGCAGATCCCGCGCAATGGCAGCCGCCACGCGGGAAGCAAGCAGCCCCACCAGAACCGCGGCGGCAACCATCAACAGGGTCAGCCCCAGCATCTGGCCGCCGGTCTGCATCAGGTAGTTCATCTGTACCGCATCGCTGATGCCAAGGGCCTGATATTCCAGCCCCACCAGCAGCACTGCCTGGGCTGAAAGCCCGCTCAGCTCACTTTCGCCGGCCTGACCCATGGCTGCGGCCAGCTGGGCCTGCACGGCATCCCGGCTGAAACCGGGCATCTGGGTCATGGCCGCAAACTGGGCGGCAACGGTATCCAGCGCGGCGGGCGTTGCCCTCCCCGGATGCCTGAGCGGAAGCCAGATAGAGCACAATATCCGGGGTGGAAAATACCTCCGCCAGCGTATCCCGGTCCGCATCGGCCCGCAGCAGGCGGACCGTATAGGGGGATGCGAGCTTTTTCTGTAAGCTGGTAGCGGAGGAGAGTGCGTTGTCGGTGCCGCCCGGCTGGGTGTAAGCGGCTTCCACCGCGGCGGCGTCCGCGTCCGTCATCAGCAGCTCCAGCACCTGCAGGGTGGAATCCCGCACTACTTCTGGCACAGCGTCCGCAATGCCGGACTGTTGGATGCCGGTATCCACAATTTTGCTGGTGTAGTCCGGCAGGGTCAAATCGCCGTATGCCTGCACCAACAGCAGGGCAATAATAACAAGGCAGGCCGCCCAGTGTTTGGCCAGATGTTTGAAAATTTTTGTCATGGCATCTTCTCCTTTTCGGCCAGAAACTTTTCGTTCTGGCGCTCAATGGCCTGCAGCAGGGTTTCGGCATCCTTTGCAAACTGCTGGCAAAATTCTTCGCCCAGGTCATCCATAATGCCGGTGATGTAATCATTCAGACGGCTTTCGCAGATCAGGCGGGATTCCTCCCCTTTTGGGGTGATGCGCACCAGAGTGCGGCGGCGGTCATTGGGATCGGTCTGGCGCTGGGCCAGGCCATCCTGCTCCAGTGTGCGCAGTCCGCGGGAAATCGCCGGCAGCGGCTGCTTGAAAATCTCCGCCAGGTCCGAAACATACACGGCACCATCCTGGCCGCGCACCTCAATGGCGTGGTTTAGCCCTTCCAGAATGCCAAGATGCAGCTTGGGGGCGTTGGCAAGGCTTAAAGACGCCCCGCGGCGCACAGACTTTTTCAGCCGGTCAAGATAGCGCATCACGGCTTTGCTGCGCTGGTCACCAATATGTCCCTCCATAAAGGTTCTCCTTTCTGTTGCTATATGTAAATAGTTGGCATATGTTAAGCATATAAAAACAGTATAGCCCCGCAGCCGGAAAAATGCAACGGCTGCGGGGCTGTGTTTTAAATTTGTTTACAAACTACTTATAAATCAAAGTCACCGGTAAACAGCTGCACCCAATAGGGGTGGCCATCCACCATGGTGTAGCCAACGCCGATGCAGTCAAAGTTTTCGCTCAGAATGTTGGCGCGGTGGCCGGAGCTGTTCATCCAGTCGTTCATCACGATCTCCGGGGTTCTCTGGCCCATGGCAATGTTTTCGCCGGCATAGCCATAGTCAATGCCCAGGTGCCACAAAATGGTAAAGCATTCAGAACCGTTGGGGCGGGTGTGGCTGTATCGCTGGGAAAGCTCCTTGGCGCGGGCTGCTGCGGCAACCATCAGGCCATCGTGCTTGAGCAGGGGCTGCAGCCCGCGGGAGGTGCGTTCCTGGTTGACCAGCTCGATCACGCGGTCTGCCATGGCTTCCTCGCTGGTCGTAATGCTGGCCTGCATCACGCCGGTATCAACATCAAAAAGGTACAGATTGCCGTCGATCGTCACAATGCCTTTGGCCATGGTGCCGTACACCTGGTCAAAGTAATAGGTGCCGTCATTGTTGGTATCCCAGCCTTTTACCATGTGGCCGTTGGCGTCATACCGCACCCACTTGCCGGTGCCGTCTGCGTTTTCGGCCCAGTCGCCGGCTTCGGATTCCTGGTATACATCCTTGTTGATGGTTTTAGCACCCTGCTGCACGTTATCCAGCCAGTACCAGGCATCGGAGGCCGGATCATAGATTTCTTTGCCGCGGTAGGCTGCATTATTGGGATCATAACCCTGGCGCTTGCCAGCCTCGTACCAGTAATCTTTGCCGTCCATGCTGTGCCACATCAGGTTGCAGCCAATGCCGGTGGTGGTATCAAAGCTGCAGGGCAGGTTGTCCACCACAATATCGCCCTTGGCCATGGCGCCGGTGATCAGGTCAAAGTAATAGGTGCCGTCATCGTTGGTATCCCAACCTTTAATCATATGGCCGTTTGCATCGTAGCGCACCCATTTGCCGCCGTTGGATTCCTGGTAAACATCCTTGCTGACGGCTTTTGCGCCGCCCTGGTCGGCGTCCAGCCAGTACCAGGCGTCGGAATCGGGGTCATAAATCTCTTTGCCGCGGCCGGTGGTACCCTGTTTCACGCCGTTCTCGTACCAGTAATCCTTGCCGTTTACAGTTTTCCAACCGGTGTAGGTGGAAACACTGTCGGCGGTTTCCGGCGTGGCGGTCTCTTCCGCCAAAGCGGGCAGTGCAGCAGCACTGCACAGCAATACGGCGGTCAGAACGGCCGCGCAGCGAAAACGAAATTGCATGGGATATTCCTCCTGCATGTACTTCTTTTATAGGGCAATACCGCATAATTCTAAGTGCCGATACGGCGAGCGAGGTGCGACAGCTGCTAAGCCAAAAGCGCAGATAATACTGGATGCTGCAAAGGTGAGCGCCGCCAGTGG
>OBYM01001125.1_pt1 | contig 12275 bp, 19 predicted proteins | sample 1538191 | NCBI WGS metagenome assembly OBYM01 (sample SAMEA2580165, study PRJEB22360) | human gut metagenome | biome: human gut; feature: human-associated habitat; material: faeces | place: Denmark | collected 2008/2010 | reverse complement strand
GGCCCCTGTCTGAAAATGCGAACGGGCCTTCCGCTTTTTTGCAATGTCAGAGGACAAAACAGCCGGCCGCTTACACACTATTTTGTAAGCGGCCGGCTGTTTTCATAAATTTTAATTACCCTTTTCCTATAGGTAACAGTATTGTTTTCTGCCTGTCTTTTAAAATCTGCAATACATCCGTGAGATTTCGATGATAATTATCAAATCTCATTCTACTTAACCACGGAAAACAAAATATATCTTTGTCATACACATACCCAATTGCAGCCATACATCGGAATCTTTCATTCCCAACACCGGATAGAGGGCGTTCAAATCGTTCTCTGTCAATACAAAACATTTCTCGAATCATCTCAACGCTTTCAATATTTTGGTTGTGAGCAATCCCTTTTGAAATGAGCCTATGTATGGCCTTTTTTGATGAAAACAGAGGATGTACCGGGTCTATATAACAACTATACTTGCAAAGCTGAGACAAGGAACAATCCGTGCCATTCACCTGAATCGTCGTAGGGGGAAATATCATACAGTTTTTGGTATCGTATGGATACATGGATATCAAATAACTAATTGCCCATATGCCAGAGTCAATTTCACCCTCTAACTGATTGATCCCCTTTGAGAATTCATAAGTATTAAAATCATTGAGCATGCCACACGTGGCATAAAAACAGGATTTGCAATGGACGTATCCACTGGTTTGAATTTTGATCGTTTGAATTGACATGGCTTCCCCCCACAATATGCCAAACAGTAGGTGATTCTCTAATAATTCGATATATATCCCGGACCGAACCAGTTGTCTGAACTTTGTTCCGTTCCTGCCGCGTTAGCAATCATTCCAAAAATAGATGAGTATTTTTTTCCAAACTATATCCCCTGTACTCTCAGCCATTGATAAGCTGATTTTGTATGCAGTTTCCAGCTGCTCTACTGACATTTTTTTTAATCTTTCATAAATCAGCTCCGCACCAGGCCAATTCATATCTTGCAGCCATTGAAACATGGGGAGTAAATAGAAATCAAGCTCCTGATCCCCTTTGCTGACCAATACTTTCGCGCAGTTTTCCCAAATGGATTTGCTCTCTATTGGCTGAAACAATACTGACAGATGTTTTATTTTTTTAGCTTCTTGAATCCCTTGTCTCTGAATTTCTTCGCTATTGTTCCAAGACAACATATCAAAGATTTGATCAATTCCCATAGCCATGCTTCATCGCCCTTTCCCACAAGATTTTGCTGAATTTTCAGAGGGCTATCCCCCTCTTTATTCCTCCACCCATGCTTTGATCAGATTAGCATTATTCCCATTAACAGCAACCGAAAGACTTCCTCCTGCCCAATATATTCCGTCTGCTCTATCACGTTGGGCAATGGAATAATCGAAACGCCAGATGTTGTCTTTGGTAGAATGTATCACGGCATGTAATACATAATCGGTGTATTGCTTCTCTTCCCAAAAATTCTCAAGAATCCCTTTGCCAACCGCCAGGGCCTCTTCTTTAGTAGAAATCGCTTTGATCGAAGATGGGATCTCAACTTTCTTCTCATCAACAGGAAATTCGATTTTTTCCCATTCTATCCCTGACCATTCCCTTTCCACAAATTCTGGTTCTTTCATTCTGCTCCCTGTTTCGTTATTGGTACAAGCTGAAAAACACATGAGACTTAAGATTATTGTCATTATCAAAGAAAGTATTTTTTTCATTCCTACTCCTTTTCCATGTTATACACCTTGTCCGCTTCTGTCCATTCAATTGTAAAGACCATTGCATCAAAGGAATTTCCAATCGGCGATTTACAGCGATATTTTACGAGATGATTGTTTATAATCTCCTTTTTCATGGCGAAGCTTGGATCTCCAGTAGACGATGCTTGGCGTTTATACAAGTTTTGTTTTTCATCGAAATAGTCACATTCATACTCTACTGACAACAGGCCTAATGCAGATAGATATTTTACTTCAGACATTTGATGCTGCTCTAACTCAAACCCCAACATCTTAACCGGTTTTCCAAGACTTACATTTCCTCTTAAATCTCTTAGTTCAAAATCAGCAATAATTTTTCCTTTTCCGGCAGGAACGCCTATAATCGGAATGATTCTATCGTCGTATGCAGTAGACTCTAATTTTACTCTGACTAAATACCATTTGTTTGGCTCAAGATTTTCGATGGCAACATTGAAAAAAGGAAATCCTAATGGTTGATTATATACGGGATGTGTTACAAGCCATATACGTTCGTCAGAGGTAATTTTACTATTGTTACGAACTTTCTGCAGCAGCATCTCTCTATATCGTATTTTATATTCATAATTATTCAAGATATTCCCCCTCTATCATAGACGGCAAAACATTGCAAAAACAGGCAGCAAAATTTTTTTGATACATTTCACAAAGTCATTCCTCATACCACCAACCCCAGTTATGGTAGTGTTTCTGGACTATTTTTAAAATTTCGTTTGGCAACAATTGCTTTAGCTCCTGATTATCCAACAGTTCGGACAGGTAATCAAGCCATCTAAGCCCTTCCTCATTATGGAAGGAAATAGCATGTTCAGTCACTTTTATAAAGGAATTTTTTAATTTCTGGCCGGAAAAAGCCGTTAATCGCTCTAAAATGGTAAGAGCCCCTGGCCAATTTAAATCCTGTAGCCATTCCAAAAGTAAAGGTAAATATTTCTCAAGCCTATCATCCGACAACTCAGATAACGCTTTTGCACAGTTATCCCAAATGGATTGACTTCCTTCATATAAAGGCAGAATCAGCGGGGTTAAATCCGACATCTCTTTTGCCAGTTTAATGCCCTCCAATTGTACGTCTTCGGGCGTATCCCAGCATAACATTTGATAGATTTTATTGATATCACTTTCGCACACTACGGTACCTCCATAAAAATGAAACCCTACATCATGATAGCTTCACACGCAAATTTCAGCTTGTCTCCAGAAGTAAAGGCATTTATAGTTTCTATATACTTATCTCGGCCGTTTAACGAACTATACTCATAATGATTTTTTGTCTCTCATCAAATAACCTAAAAAGAGAGGTATTTTCTTTTCAAACTGTAATACGCATATGTTTAAGGGTATCTTCAAAATTTATCCCTAACAAGTGCATTCATCATATAACTCTATTTTTTTACAAATAATACTGAAAGACCATGTATTGATGAGTAAGACTTTCAATTCATAAAAATCCCCGTCAAGACTTTTTTCCGAATCGTATGAATTAGGTCCATACATCTGCTGGGTTAATGTAAGCATACTATTTTTGATAGGCGCTTTTTGAATGAAAATATTTTCAATGATATCCTCATCCCATGTCATGATGCTGGTCATACCTATACACTGACTGCATTTAATAATAATATATTTGGAAGAAACATCATGATAAACTTTCAGCTTCATTTCATCGAAGGTTATCTCAACTTTTTCTAATACGCTGTCACCCCAAAAAATCTCATTATCATTCAATATCACTTTTACCACCTCGTTTATAGGGACAATACTTTGCCTGTTCAGAAGAATTCTTCATCCAATATATCCCCTGCATATATGCTACGTTCTTTTCGCACCTTTTCTCTGAACAACGCGATATCTTCTTTTGTATATCCTATTTGCTCCAAAAGCGAAGAAACATTCCTGCATTGGTAAACGGTATCCATGGCTTTTTTATACTGTAAATAAACCCAAAATCGATTTAACGTAGTGATAGCAGAATATTGTGGATCAACATCGTCATCATCTAACACTAAATCTAAAAGTTCAACTGTGTCTGAGAAAAAGAAATCACTTATGTATTCCATATACTCATTTACGTTCATCATTGTAAGCCTCTGTCCCTATCGTTTTTTCTGAATGGCAGCCATTTCAAATAAATTTCTGAGCTTTTGTATGAAACCCATCATATACATCAGCTATAATCTATATTCTCAATCTGGGCATCATGAATGTAGCTTCATACAAATACTGCTTGAAAGCTTCCATATGGAATTTGTCAAACTTCGGCATGCTGATACTTCCTGCACGAAATCATACTCTCACCGGGCTGTAAACCACATAAAATATGATTCCTTCAACTATTTTCCCTTAGGAAAGTCCCTGCTCGTCCTCCTTGATTTTTTCAGCAGAAAGGAGCATTTTCGTTCGCTTTGAATAGGTAATCCTGTAATTTTCACTCTCACGCAAATCGTATTTTTTGATATCGGATGACCAGGATTCAACAGCAATGTGTTTTTGGTCTGCTTCAAAGCAAACGTCCCAAGTAGCTTCCTTCGGGTTATTGAACTTGTGTATGAGAGTCGCTTCACAAGTGATATCATCACGTAAAATCAAGTCCAATGACAAATAGCCTGTATAGAGTATCGTTACGAATAAAGCGCAAAGTAAAATGATTGATAACTTTTTTCGTCGGTTGTATTCGTACAAGTACCTTTTCATCTTCCTTTTGTTTTGAATTTTTCTGTTTTTTCGATGTATACAGAATAGCGTAATGATAATGATAATAACCAAAATCGTGTATGGATAAATAACTCTATACCAAACTAACGACATCTACATCACCTTTTGGAAATTCATAAAAATATTCCACCTGTTCTCATAAAAAATCGGAGCGCATTTCCTTTGCTCGAGAATTTTTTATCATTCCGATTTTTTTAACATTTTCAAATTACTCTCCCATACATCATCTTCTAATACTTTTGCATATTTTAGACTACTGTTATATAAATACTCAAATAGTGAATCTCCTGTCATCTTTTTTAGTCTGTCAAGTATACAAAAGGCTCCCGGCCAGTTCATATCCTGCAACCACTCCATTAGTTCAATGAGATAGGGAGCTAATTCTTCATTTGTTCTTTCGGAAAGAATTTTCGCGCAATTATCCCAAACATTTTTCCCATAGGGGCTTCCCGGCTGCAAAAAAGCATTGATACATTTTACATCCCTTGCTAACCTGATTCCCAGTGCTTGTTCTTCTATGCTGTTATTCCAGTCTATCAATTCCATAATATAATCAATATTTACCATTTCACTAACCCCCTATTTCAAAACTGAATTTGGAGATAGTCCCCGCCTTTTTCCGTCCTGTATGGAGACTCCTATTACCTCAACTATCATAGATATACCGCGACGCAGAGTGCCGTTGATAAGATACGGTTATCGTATTTCTTTGACACTCTTCTTACTTAACATAGCCTTCAAAAACTCAATATTAACAGTATGGATATCCAGTGAAATTTTTTTCCTTTTGGTTTTTATCACAAAAGCATTTTCAGTACATTTGTAGCTAATGCAATCACAATAATAGATTTTCTGAGTTTTTACAAGAAAATCCCTATATACAAAATAATCTTCATCTTTGAAAATCTCAATTTTAAAAAATAAAGCTTCCAAAATGATATAAAATCCACCTATTATAAATAAACTAAACAAAATCCATACCCACCAAGCTTCTGTACCATTGGGGAAGAAAAACATAATGAAACCGAAAGTTGAAAAGACCGCAACGACCAGAAATCCAACCCACAAATATGCTTTTGGCAGGTGAATCACAACATGTTCGCTTGTGAGATTTTTTATGAGTTCTTCACCATTACGCTTATCAATCCTGGAAAACAGAAACCAAACTACAATTGCTATTAATATAGGAGTTATGATACGAACCATAATTTGCATGGTATTCACCATCCTTTTTATTTCATCTTCTTTCATGTTTCCTGATAGCTGAAAAGAGAACCATGTACTTGCAAAACAGAATGGCCGGAGCAGTCCCATATTTAACTCATACTCATATCGCGGTAAATGCGAGAGGTACAGAAATCATTCATTATCAAATTTAATGGTCTTCCCATCGACAGTTAAAACATATTGACTATCAAAACGACTTATATATGCGTAGTATGTATAAAATGTCTCATGCAGCGCGCTATTTATCTCACTCAAATTTTCAAATTCAGAACCACAATTATCAGTTATTTTTAACGCTCCTGGATTTGTGTTTAATATTAAAATATAGTAATCATCGGAATCTTTATATTGATATACATCAATAACGACTCCGTCAGATATTGTTTGAGAAACTCTCTTTGTGTTTGTGCCCATACCCAATTTCCAACCTTCATCTGATTTCGGAATGATCGTATAAAAATCTGTATTATCATTGGAACCAACTACAAAGTCTGTTTGTTTTCCGCTAATAATTAGTTTTACATATCCAAGATGGTTATATTGATAAGATGATTGAGGCGATGAAAATGTCATAAATGCATTTTCAATTGGAAGCAGGGCTGAAATCGTAATTAGTATTATTGTCATAAAAAAAGCAATAATTGACCACCGTTTTTTGTGAACAGTATGCGATTTTCTTATCAATAGAATGGATACCACAAAAATTAAACTCCAAAAAGCCAATCTAAATATTACAAAAAACATATTTTACTCCTTATCTAAATTTACCCCTATCGACAAACCATACTATTTTGTTTAATAGTTTAAAATCAACTGCTCTAAATCATTTGAGAACAGTTCGAAATTGAATTTGGATTTCAACTTTTTCTTCAGGACTTGAGCTGAATCTATAATGTTTTCTATAATCATTTTCTTCTTTTCATGGACATCTCCATCAACATACTCCTCATAACTTAACGGAATGGAAATATCTGCCGCTGTAACAAAAATTCTTGCCCTTCTCAGTTTATCGGGTTCTAATTCTTTCGGAGCAATAATGGGTGTTATGGCCATAGTATCAATTGCGGTTGTATACTTAGCAATATCGATATTATTTGAAATGTAGGAACACAATTGATAAATGTCATCATCAATCCCATATTGCTGTGTATAATATATCGGAGAATTAATAAACAAATTCAATTTTATCAACCTCTTCTGTTTTTATTAGCAAAGGGCGCCTTTGGCTTAAAAATACTGTTTGATGGTGATGTAGCGTATACAAAAATCATCTATCTAACTTTTTCAAAGCTGCTTTGGCATATTTACGACAACCAGGATGTTTTGCATTTTCAAATCGCTTAAAATATGGACGCAGTTCCTCCCTCTTAAAATCACTTAGGGCAATCATTGCTTGCAGCCTTACCTCTTCGTCCTCCAACAAACCAATTAAAACAGGAATTGCATCTTCAATTTTTAATTTGCCAACAAGCAAAATGATCATTTGCCGGTTTTTCCCAAATATGGTGTTAGCTATTATTTTTAAATAATCGTCAATGTACTTTGGTGAACCAATTTGATATAGGCAGTCGGAAATAAACCACCGAGTGATGTCTGATGTGGTCGATACATAGAAATCATTAATCAGCATCGGAACAACTTCATCAAAGCCTTTAAAATGAAAAAGGCTGATAAAAAAGTTTTTTTCATTATCATATCTCGCTTGTTGATAATATTTAATAGCAATAGGCAAAATCGTTTTTTTGTGTTTGGGCAAAAACTGTATTATTTGTCCGGATATTTCGAATTCAAAACCAAGATCGTAAAGTTCTTTCTCAAACGGTGGAATCAGAGAATCTGGATGTTCGCCAAAATATTTTTCTGAAGCTTTTTTTGAATTTTCAATCATTCGCTTAACTAAAGCGGGGTTACTATTAACGTCATAATGGCTCATTGCATCACCTCAATCAACCTAAAGAAACAGTTTTTCTATCGTCCACAACCTGTTGCAACGACTCATATAGGTAAGCATTTAGGTATACATATGATTATTCTCTTAATTGAGTAGTATAAGTATGTATAGGGTCAAAAAACTTCTTTCACATGAATTTTCATCATCTATATACTTCACAATCTTTCATCTGCACTTATATTCATTTTTAGAAAGCTGGATTATCTGTATCCCGCTTTTAATGACCAGTTATACTGCCATAATATCATTCTATATCTGTTAAAAATATCATACTATAGTGATGACTTCAAAGTCAATTCAAACAAAAATCAACAATCGTATCATTCGTATATATAAACATTATTAAATTTCGTATACAAAACAAACAATAATAGGCTCCTATTCCATAGAAATAATAAAATAAAATGGTGCATTTACACAATAGCCAATTGAACTACAACTATCTCTCTACCAATCATGGGGGAATTTTGTTTATTTTTAAGTTTTATTTGTATATATAAACAAAAACAAATCAAATTTATAGATATAGTAAACTGCTTTTATGACGTTCCCTACAAATAAATCCATATGGCTTCTCATCAAACAAAATGAATTATAGAGACGTATCAGTTGTATCTGTTCACTGTCCGGACTCCATGAAATACTGCTTTGTTGTCAGGTTGGTTGCCGGACTTTGTGGTTATTATTTGACCGAACATACCTATTTGAATATCGGAAAACCCATTGAGCAAAAGCGAAAAAATGTCTCTTTTCGGTTTCCTTCCTTGTAAGATGATGCTGCTATAAATATCTGTTTTTATGTATCAGGAGGAACTATGATTTACGTAACTTCCGATTTACACGGCTATCCCCTTGAAAAATATAAGAAGCTGCTGGATAACGCCAAATTTTCCCAGGATGATTTTTTATACCTTTTAGGCGATGTCATTGACCGAAACGGTGACGGTGGTGTTGCCATGCTATGTTGGCTGCTGGAGCAGCCAAACGTTCAGCTGATTCTGGGCAACCATGAAGCCATGCTCTTGTCGTGTGAATTTGTATTTGATGAAATCACTGAAGAGAGTATCCAGTCTATGACGCTGGAAAAATTGGAAATGCTGCATCATTATATGTCCAACGGCGGCGATGTCACACTCCAAACATTGAGGACACTTGGGAAAACAGCTCCCAAAACCGTCCTGGACATTTTGAATTACCTTCATGACGCACCCGTTTATGAGGCTGTAACGGCTGGAGGAAGAGACTTTCTTCTGGTTCATGCAGGGATTGACCATTTCGACAAAAAGAAAAAGTTGTCACAGTATTCCCCAGATGATTTTTTATGGACATCCCCTCCGCTGGATAGCCAATATTTTGAGGACTTTATCACCGTTTTCGGACATACGCCGACTCTGTTGTATGATAAGAAATATACGGGAAAAGTTCTGAAAACCGATACATGGATTGACATAGATGTTGGCGCCGCTTACGGACAAAAACCGGTTCTGCTGCGGCTGGACGATTTCAAAGAGTTCTACGCTGACTGAACAGAAAACAAAAAGAGTGATACCCGTATTCTCGCCTATCACTCTTTTCTTTTAGTTGGCTCCAGTAGTAATTATGATTCTGGCCCGTCTTCGCCCTGCAAAGACAGCGTATTGCCTCAGCGGTCATAGATATACCGCGCACGCAGGCTGCCGTCGCTAAGACATCGCTTACTATTAATATCTTTTAATCTGTTATAATTTCTAATTCAAAAATCAAATCATCGAAATCATCATCGATTTCATGATCATTACAAAAAAATCGATATGAATTTTTTGATAATTCTTGTTTAATCATTGCACAACCAAAAATCATAGAATATGCAAATTGATTGGTTCCAATAGGGTCAGAAGCATTACAAATTGAAATCCATCCCTGTTGTATTTGCAAGTCTAATTCAATTTCTTTAGGAGATGAATTTTCAAAGAATACTACATGAGGATAATTTCCTTTTGAAAGACGGATACTTTTTCCGTTAATCTTGATATTTCCCCTGAAATCAATAAAGTATACCTTAATAGCTTGCGTGAATGTTGAATTAGATTGGATAAATTTGAAACGGAATTTGAATTTACCGTGTTTTACAAAAGGAAATAAACGTTCTACAAGCATTCCATTGTAATGAATCTGATTACACTTCATTTCTTGAAATAGATCTTGGAATGATTTCATAATTTTTTATTTTCTTTGATTAAAGTGTCAAATCTGAGGATTGTAATCTATTCAATCCGCTCCAATTGATTAATTATATCAAGTTGTAATTGTTCACGAGATACTACATAGGTATTTTCGAAAGTTGGAAAAACCATAAAACGTGTTCGATCATCCAAAGTCTTACATCTTTCTAAAAAATCATGTATCTCAATATCCACAGGAAATTCAGAGGGAGAAGCAAATTTTAAACAATACTCTTTTTGAGGCCACACTAATATGTGTATATAACCTTTATCGTCGTATGTCGCAAACCCACATTCAGACACCAAGAGCCATACTTTTTCAGAATCCGCTACTGTATTTAAAAAGCTCTTATATCTTTTCTCAGCGGAAGCCTTCCATAAGCCTTCAAATGCTTTATTCATTGTATTCCCTCACTCCAAAGAGACGATGATGTATGCTGCGCTGACCTTTCACTCGTACTTACGCTTATTACCGCTTTTTCCAAGAATTTATTGAGCAATTTATCAAAATCCTCTTCATCACAACGTTTAAAAAGGAAATGAACTTCATCATTCTTTACATATTCAGCCGTGTAACAACAAATCATTTCATAGTCGCCATTTGAATATGTGATTTTTATAGAATCACCATAAAGCGTGGGAGGATCACCAAGATAACGATAAAACTGAATAGCTTGAAATTGTTCTAGAAAATCATTTTTTTCTTCTTCTGAAAGAATCCTTGTAACAGTAAACTCGAGGCTACTCTCTGCCCAAACAATTTCTATGCTTTCAATTTCATCAATGGGCTCTTCGAACGAATACGAATTTCTAACACAACCAGTAAAACTAATTAAAATAATTGAAAAAGGAATCATAAACAGCCATATTTTTTTCACAACAAAACACCTCCTTTAAATTTCGCCATGCTTACCAGAAATATTGGTTTAAAGATATAAATATAATTATACATTGCTTTTATCAAAAACTTCAAGCGTCTGCCAGTTATCATTATTTACAAAGAAAAATTCATGCTGTTTTAAACGAATATTTTAATAGTAACGATTCATATTGGTCTCTGTCAAAATATCGGTATCCGACATAATTATCATATTTTCCATTTATATATTGTGCTTGTCCATCTGCTCCTATTAACTCATAATCATTATTATTATATATTACCTTAATAACAGTTGTATTGTTTTCGATTCCAGTCGGATCTGAATAAAGAATATAACAATCAACTTTTGCAAAATCTCTCATAAATACTTCTATATCCTCAATAATATAAATAGTATTTTGCTCAATATTTCCTTGAGAATTTTTCTCACCAACTTCAACAATTTCTATAGATGAAATCTCTGATGAATCATGTAGAAATTCATATTTCGTTTGAATCTCACAAGCAGCGAATAATATAGAAAATACAAGCGCTATAGGTAAACAAATAATAATTTTTTTCATAATACTTCCCCTCGAAGTTTTTATTCAAAGAACAACTGTCTAATCCATATATGAAATATGTACTTTATACCCCATATGGCATTATTACATGTTCGATTAACGCTGCCAACTTATCTGCCACCAATTTCCATGGAGAGCCATAATAGTCTGTATGGAAGCTTTCCCATTCTATCCAAAATATTAGCAGTCACTGAAGGAATTGCTACATTAGCAAGGTTTGATTGCCATTATATCTTTACTGTCATAAATGTACCGTTGCCGTCAGTAAGATATGACTATCGTATTTGTTTGACTTGGTTTTTCCCCAACATCCCCATCAAAAACTCTACATTGACGGTATGGATATCAATAGTGATTTTTTTCTTTCCTGTTTTCACGATGAGATCGTATTGCGTGCATTGATAGCTAATACACTCACAATAATAGATTTTCCGGGTTTTCACAAAAACGCTCCTGTACACAAAGTAATCTTTGTTTTTGTAAACATCAATTTTAAATATTAACGTTTTTAAAACAAGAGCTAAACCGAGCAATATAAATAATATAAACTCCGTCCACACCCACCAGGCTTCTGTACCGTTTGGAAAGAAAAACATAATGAAAAGGCAGGTTGAACAGAAAATGATGTCCAGAAAACCCACCCAGAAAAAAATTGAGGGTAAGTGGAGAACCACATGTTCTTGTTTCAAGGAGTTGATTAATTCTTTGCTGTTTTTTTCAAAAATGTAAATACCGATCCATCCAATGACAATTCCTGTTAATGCCATTGCAAACATACGGGTTAGAAATCCCATGATATTCACCTCTTGATTCTTTCAATGAGCTTACAAGCTATTTGGCTTCCGATTGGACTTAAAATCATTCTGCCAAGAGTATTTTTAATGGTTCTTTTAATTACTGCTTGTTCAAGGCGATATTGTGCTATTCGTTTTGCTGCATATTTTTCGTTTGCTCTTCGTGTTTCTCGTGTTATCCCTTTAGAGGCAGC